>JRYE01000370.1_pt1 | contig 14420 bp, 17 predicted proteins | sample 235321 | NCBI WGS metagenome assembly JRYE01 (sample SAMN03074214, study PRJNA261473) | activated sludge metagenome | biome: Common Effluent Treatment Plant; feature: Wastewater; material: Activated sludge; isolation source: activated biomass in a lab-scale reactor treating industrial wastewater at... | reverse complement strand
GCTATCCCTCGCCACACCCAACGCCTCCACGACCTGATCGACTGGGGGCGCGACACCGGGCTGCGCGACAAGGTCATCGCCGCCGAGGAAGCGATCTACGCCGACCCGACCGACCCGATGACCAACTGGGACGAGCGCGATCTGAGTGCCGCGCTGGAAGCCGCCGGGCTGACCGACATCCGCCTGACCGTCGAGGAGCAGACGGAGGAGCGGCTCATCACCGCCGCCCACCTCGACCGCTGGTTCGGCGCGGCCGCGGCCGACGGGCGGCCCAGCTACCGGGAGCGCCTGGCGGCCGGAGGATTGACGGAGACAGAGATGGGGAAGATCGAGAAATTGTTTCGCGATCAACTGCTCGACCGGGCGGTGAGCTGGCGCTCGCAACTGGCCTGGGTTCGGGCCGAACGACCACAAGGCGACCGATGACGACCTGGCGGGCGATTAAACCCTGGCAAGTCCATTACGCCGACCCGATCCGCGGCGCGGCCGGCGACCGGCTGGCCCTCGGCCGCCGCGACGACGAGTTCCCCGGCTGGGTCTGGGCCACGGCCGCCGACGGCCGCGCCGGCTGGGTCCCCGAAAGCTGGCTGAACGTCGAAGGCGAGAGCGGCGTCCTGCTGCGCGACTACACGGCGGCCGAGTTGCCGCTGGAGCCGGGGGATGTGGTTCGTGGGGAGCTGGTGGAGAGCGGCTGGCTGTGGGCGACCCATGAAAGCGGGCGAGACGGGTGGGCACCGCTGGATTGCCTGATAGCCGCGCATCCTCCAGTTGAGCATCCATAGATGTTGCCAATAGGCACACAATGTGATACATTATGAACCGTAACTTCTATTGGAACGAAGACAAGAACGATCTCCTGAAGAAGGAACGTGGTGTTTCTTTTGATCAGATCGTGACCCACATCATGCTTGGTGATTTGCTCCGGGTAGAGGAGCATCCAAACCAGGAAAAGTACCCCGGTCAAAAATATTTTATCGTTCGTATTGACGATTACGTGTATGTCGTGCCATTCATCGAAAAAGATAATGACGCGTTTCTGAAAACTATCTATCCCAGTCGAAAAGCGACCCGGCAATATCTCAGGAGACCAAAATAAATAATGGACGACGACAAAGTATTCGACGTGGAAATGGATGCGGAAGAGCGCGAAATCCTTGAAGCCTTCGAGCGAGGCGAAACGGTTCCTGTTCCTGATATGGAAGCCAAAATCACCGAATATCAAGAGGCAGCCCGGGTGTTCCTCCGCAAAGAGCAACGCGTCAACATTCGCATTACCAATCAGGACCTCTTCGCGCTCAAGGAAATGGCGTTCGAAGATGGCATCCCCTACCAGACGCTGATGTCCAGCATCCTGCACAAGTACGTCACCGGCCGCCTGATCGAGCGCCCTCGAACCTTTGCCGGTCAGGCCGAGTACGCGCTGCATGAGGAGCGTCAATCCTATGACGATCCGTCCGACCAATCGACCCCATGACGGGCCGGATCGACCCTGATCATCCATGCAACCGGGCCGGCATTGATGCCCGGATTGTGACCGTGGGATTGGGCGCTCCAATGCGAGAACGACGTGTGTCACTGTCATTTCGCATTTCAATTTTCCATGTTATTATTTCTCCCTATCACCATTAGGAGAGGGGATTAAAAACGAATGCATCGCGAACATCATCGCTGGTACAGCCCGTCGCTCGGACGGGAAATGGAATTATTGATAATCGGTCATGCCGGAGCGCGGCTGCTGGTCTTTCCGACCTCGATGGGTCGCTACTACGAATGGGAAGACCGCGGCATGTTCAACACGCTGAGCGACATGATCAATGCCGGGCATCTGCAGGCCTATTGCGTCGACAGCGTCGATCAGGAGAGCTGGTATGCCCGCTGGAAGCACCCCGGCGCGCGCGCCTGGCGGCAGATCGAATACGATAACTACCTGGCCAACGAGGTGCTGCCCCTGTCGCGCCAAAAGAACAGCAACCCGTTCATGATCACCATCGGGGCCAGCTTCGGGGCCTATCACGCCCTCAACTTCGCCCTGCGTCACCCCGATCTCGTCGGCCGCGCCATCGGCATGAGCGGCATCTATGAAATCAGCCGCTGGACCGACGGCTATTACGACGAGAATATCTATTTCAACAGCCCCATCGACTTCATCAATGGCGAGCATGACTGGCGCCGCATCAACCAGTTGCGCAATCAGGATATCATATTGGCCGTCGGCCGCGACGACGGCTTGCGCAGCAGCAGCGAGCAACTGTCGACCGCGCTGTGGAACAAGGGCGTCGGCAACGCCTTGCGCCTCTGGGATGGCTGGTCCCACGACTGGCCCTGGTGGCACAAGATGGTGCGTCTTTACATCGGTGGGCATGATTGACCGACCGCCGGGCGCGGTTTGGTCGGACTATTTATCAATGGTTCGTCGTCCGAAGTCAATTTAGGAGAGGTATAACATGACATTGAAAGTCGGGCTTATGGTGGGGCGGGAATGGTCGTTTCCACCGGCGTTCATTGAAGAGGTGAACCGGCGCAACGAGGGCGTCACGGCCGAATTCATCAAGCTGGGCGGGACGAAAATGAACGAGGCGAGCGAGTATGCGGTCATCGTCGATCGCATCTCCCACGAGGTGCCGTATTATCGTTCGCACCTGAAGAACGCCGTGCTGCAGGGCACGACGGTCATCAACAACCCGTTCATGTGGACGGCCGACGACAAGTTCTTCGAGGCTTCGCTGGCAACCAAGCTGGGCGTGGCCCACCCCAAGACGATCGCCATGCCCAACAAGGATTACGTCCCCGGCATCGTTCATGATGAGAGCTTGCGCAATCTGAAGTATCCCCTCGATTGGGACGAGCTGCTGGATTACGTCGGCCTGCCTTGCGTGCTCAAGGACGCCCACGGCGGCGGCTGGAAGGGCGTCTACATCTGCCACACCAAGGAAGACCTCTGGCACGCCTATAACCAGTCCGGCCTGTACACGATGGTCTTGCAGGAGTTCATCCACTGGGACCATTACGTGCGCTGCATGTGCCTGGGCCAGGAAGAGGTATTGCCGATGAAGTACGACCCGCACGGCCGTCGCTATGTCGTCGATCACGCTCATCTGTCGCCGGAGCTTGGAGAGCGCATCGTCAGTGACGCGCTGAAGCTGGTGCGCGCCCTCGGCTATGATATGAACACGGCCGAATTCGCCATCCGCGACGGCGTGCCCTATGCCATCGACTTCATGAACCCGGCTCCGGACATGGATATCAACTCGCTCACGCCGATCTACTTCGAGTGGTGCGTCAAGCATATGGCCGACATGGTCATTGACCTGGCCAAGAATCCGCGGCCGCAGCTGACCGAACTCAAGTGGAGCGGTCTCTTCAACGGATAAAGTTATTTGTCTGCGGATTGAGTCGATTACCGAAGTTTAATCGGCCCAATCCGCGGATTGCTATTCCGGCAGGTGTACCATGTCCCTAAGCGAAGCCATCATCACCTATCATGATTTGCTGGTCGACGAAGTGGCGATTGAGTCGGGCGAGAAGCTCAATGAACAGTTGCGTTCGCGCGGGCTGTTTTTTGGCGAGCGGCCGCTCTGTTCCGTGTTGCGGCCGCGCTTCCTGACGCCCGAGCAGTATACGTACCTGCGGCGAGCGATCCGGCCGCTGTCGCGAGCCTTCGAGAAAATCTCCCACTACGCCGTGGCCGACGCCGATTTTCGCGCCCAGTTCGGCTTGTTCGATTGGGAGGAGCCGCTCATCCAGATCAACCCCGGCTTCAAGGTCCACTCCCCGCTCAGCCGGCTCGACTCTTTCTTCATCACCGGCAGCGAGAAGATGGAGTTGAAATTTACCGAAAACAACGCCGAGGTGCCGGCCGCGTCGGCCTATAACGACGTGCTCAACAGCGCCTTCTACGGCCTGCCGGTGATGGGCGAGTTTTTGAAGCAATATTCCGTGCGGCCCATTCCCACGCGCCACAGCGTCATGCACGTGTTGCTCGATTGCTGGCGGCAGTGGTCGGGGGTGACCCGAGGCAGCCGCAAGCCGCAGATCGCCATCCTCGACTGGGCGGAAGTGCCCACCCGCAGCGAGTTCGAACTGTTTGTGGCCTACTTTAAGTCACAGGGGCTGACCGCTCAGATCGTCGATCCGCGCACGGTGGAATATCGCGACGGCGCGCTCTATGATGGCGATTTCAAGTTCGACCTGATCTACAAGCGGGTGCTCATCACCGAGCTGATCGATCGCATGGGCCTGGATAACCCTATCGTCCATGCCGTCCGCAACGGGGATGTGTGCATGGTCAACCCGTTCCTGTGCAAGATGCTCTACAAGAAGGCCAGCCTGGCCGTGCTGAGCGACGAGCGCAATGCTCATCTTCTCACCACCGACGAACTGGCGGCCGTTCGCGAGCATATCCCCTGGACACGGATCGTGGAGGAGCGCATCACCACCTACAACGGGCTGGCGGTTGATCTGATCCCGTTCATCACCAAATATCGCGAACAATTTGTGTTGAAGCCCAACGACGATTACGGTGGTCACGGCATCGTCCTGGGTTGGCAGACCAATGCCAGCGGCTGGGAGGCGGCGCTCCGGGTGGCGCTGGAGACCCCCCATGTCATTCAGGAACGAGTCAGCATTCCCACCGAGCCGTACCCCAGCATACTCGACGGCAAGCTGCAGATCTACAACCGGATGCTGGACACCGCGCCGTTCACCTTCTATGGCGAATACGCCGATGGCTGCCTGACGCGCCTGTCGACCGATCCGCTGCTCAACGTTTCGGCCGGCGGCGGCTCGACAGTGCCGACGTTTATTGTTGAAAAGAGAGACTAAAGCAAGAGGGGAGAATCTTCACGGATGGGCTGAATGGCGGCCGCGACCGGCTATGCCCATCCGTGAAGATTCGTTGGAATTCTTCGTTTAGAATCCGAGGGGACTGCCGGGGACGATCAGCATCGACAGGATCATGCTGATGACGATCATGACGCCGACGATGATCAAAATGATCCGGATCCAGTCTGTTCTCTTCTTTTTACTGGCCGCGCCCTTTTCCGACTGATGCGTCCTCGTGGTCGTGGTGCGCCGCTTTGGCTGTGACTTACCCATTTAATTCCTCTTTCTAACAGTATTGACGCGCCAACCGGCGCCCATGCAACGTCTGATTATAACAAAAACGGGTTTGGGTGGCATGAGTTGTGGCAAATAAAAGCCCGGCGCGTTTGCTAAAAAGGGTTGATTTTGCTACTATATTCGTTTGCCTATAGAAATTTCCGCAGCCGCGGCCGGATGATGAACTCCAACTGGTAGCCCGGGTCTGCGATTCTTTGAATATCAGGAGTCTGTGTCGATGAAAGTGTTGTTGAAGGAAGACGTTGACAATCTGGGCTATGCTGGCGAGGTCCACACCGTGGCCGATGGTTTCGGTCGCAACTTTCTGCTGCCCAAGGGCTTGGCTGTCAAGGCCAGCCCGGATGTGATGAAGCAGGCCGAAGCGTGGCGCAAGCGCGCCGAGACGCGCCGGGCCGAGCTTCGGGCCGAGTACGAGATTTTGTCGGATCGGATTCGCGCCGTCGAGTTGTCTTTTACGGCCCGCGCCGGCGATAACGGCCGTCTGTATGGCTCGATCACGACCCATCAGATCGCCGACCAGTTGAATGAAGTCCTGGGGACCGAGATCGACCGCCGTAAGGTTGGAACCGAGCCGCTGCGCCAGGTGGGCGAATACATGATCCCCGTGCGCCTCAGTGGTGACTATCACCCCGAGTTTCGCGTGCTGGTCCTGGAAGAAGGCGCGCCGGTGGTGGCCAAGGTGACCGAGGCAATCGAGGATGTGGCCGCCGAAGCTGAAGTTGTTGCCGAGGCCGTCGAAGAGGCCGTTGAGGAAGCGGTCGAGGCCTGATTTGCGGTGAATGCCGCTGACCGGTGGCGGCCCTAGTCGGCCGCCCGGAAGGAACGATCGACGCCCGAATGGACGAGATCGGCCATATATTGCGCGAAGCCCGCGAAAACAAGGGGCTGACGCTGGAAGACGTACAATCCAGTACCCGCATCAACGTGCGCTATCTGTCGGCGCTGGAGAGCGGAAATTACGACGCATTGCCCACGCCCGTTCACGTGCGTGGGTTTCTGCGTAACTACGCCCGCCACCTGGGGCTGGATCCGCAGCCGTTGCTGGATCGATATCTTGCCCTCCAGGGGCAGGACGCTCGCGCGTTTGTACACGCCCAGGAAGAGATCTCCCCCGATAACCCTCTCGTAGAGCGACAGGATCAGCCGTTCTTCGACCCTGTCAATATGGAAGTGCAGGGCAAGGGCTTTGATTCCGTCCATAACGGCGGGTCGAGCGGCAACATGCTCCAGATCGCCATTATTATTGCGATGGTTGTCGCTCTGGCGCTCATCGCCAATCGTTTCATCCCCATCCTGATGGGGCGGGGCGGCGACGGGAACGCGGTGCAGGAATTTACCTCGGCCGTTCAGGAAGTCGTGGCCGATGTGACCGGCGCGACGCCGACGCCCACGGAAGAGGTCGCCCCCCAGCAGCCCGCCGGCTCCAGCCTTATCGTCGAGGGGACGGAACAGCCCATCGCCGACACCAGTCGCAATAATCCCGGCGCGGTGGGAACGGCGACCCCCACGCGGCCGCCTCTGCCGGCCACGCTCGACGAGATCCGGCTGAAGCTCGATATTTTGGAGCGCACCTGGGTCGAGGTGACCATCGATAGCGCTGTCGTTTTCAGCGGCATTGCCAAAGCCAACGACACCTTCGAATGGACAGCCCAATCCGAAGCCAAGGTCATCACCGGCAACGCCGCCGGCGTTTTCGTCACGATCAATGAAATAGAATTGGGCCGGTTGGGCGGTCGCGGCGAGCGGCACGAAGAGGTCTGGCGAGCGACCCAATAGAGAGCGGGGGGAACCGGCGACGAAAGCCGGCGGATAGCGATGAGTAAAGCCAAGCAAAAGAAACAGTTCTACTTGCTCAGCCTGGGTTGCAGCAAGAATACAGTCGACTCGACCAGCATGGCCGATCTGCTCATGCGGGCGGGGTTTGACGCGACCGGCGACCCCAACGATGCCGGAGTGATGATCGTCAATACCTGTGGTTTCATCGAGGGCGCGCGGCAGGAATCCATCGGCGCGCTGCGCGAACTGGCCGAGATGAAGGGGCCGAACCAGTTGCTTATCGCCGCCGGTTGCATGGCCCAACGGTACGGCGATGAGGTGGTCGAATGGGTGCCGGGCATCGACGGCGTCATCGGNNCAAACACCCCGAACCGCTCTATCATCTGCCGGATGAGGCCGAGACCGTCGGCCGCGACGAGCGAAACGTCCTGCGGGCCACGGTTCAGGGCACCAGCGCCTATCTCAAGATCGCCGATGGTTGCCGCCGGCCGTGCGCCTTCTGCGCCATCCCGCAGATCAAGGGCACGCATGTCAGCCGTCCGCCCGAGACCATCGTCGCCGAGGCGGCGCGCTTGCAGGCCGCCGGCGTCCGCGAGTTGATCATTATCTCTCAGGATACGACCGATTACGGCCACGATCTGGGGCTGAAGAACGGCCTGGTTCATCTTCTCAAGGAGATCACCAGGGCCGCGCCCGATATCCCCTGGATTCGCCTCATGTACGCCTATCCCGGCTATGTCACCGACGAGCTGATCGAGGCGATGGCCACCATGCCGCAGGTGCTGCCCTATCTGGACATCCCGCTGCAGCACGCCCACCGCGAGACGCTGAAGCGCATGCGGCGACCGGCCAACATCGAGTGGGTGTACGGCACGGTCGAGAAGCTGCGCGCCGCCATGCCCGATATCGCCATCCGCACCACCTTCATCGTCGGCTATCCCGGCGAGACGGACGAGGAGTTCGCCGCGCTGAAGACCTTTGTGCGCGACCTGAAGTTCGACCGCGTCGGCGCGTTCACCTATTCCTACGAGGCATCCACGCCGTCGGCGGCCGTCTCGTGGCAGGTCGATGAGGATGTGAAGCTGGCGCGGCAGGCGGAACTGATGGAGCTGCAACAAGCCATTTCGCTGGCTCGCAACCAGGCTCAGGTCGGCCGCACGCTGCCGGTTCTCATTGAGGGCCACGGTGACAACCTGAGCGTCGGCCGTACCTACCGCGACGCGCCGGAGATCGACGGGCTGGTGCTCATCCCCGGCGAATTGCCGTTGGGCGAGTTGGTGCCGGTGACTATCGATGGAGCCATGACGTATGACCTGACCGGCCGGCCCGCTCATGCCGATGCGGCCGCTCCGGTTGCGACTATCTCCCTCGATAACGTTCTCATCCCGGGTTAGGCCATGCGTGAGCGGCTCGAATGGATCGCCCTCATCGCTCTGGCCGCTCTCATCGGCTCCGGCTGGATCGTTCTCTCGCGCGAGACGAGCGGAGATGCCGGCCCGACGGTCCTCCACACCGCACCCTATGTCGGCAATCTGGCCCCTGATTTCACGTTGCCGGCCATTGACGGTCGCTCGATTACACTGAGCGATTTCACGGCCGGCGACGGCATGCCAGTGGTGCTCAACTTTTGGGCCACGTGGTGCCCACCCTGCCGGGTGGAGATGCCCTACTTTGAGAACGTCGGCCGCCTTTATGACGGCAGGGTCGCAGTCCTGGGGTTGAATCAGGCCGAGTCGGCGGCGACGATGGATGCCTTCGTCCAAAAGCACGGCCTGACCTACCCGATGCTGGTCGATGAGGATATGCGGGTCAATAATCTGTACGGCGTCCTCAATCTGCCAACGACCATATTCATCGACAGGAACGGCGTCGTTCGCGAGGTGCTTATCGGCACGATCAGTCAGGGAGTACTGGCGGATCGGATCGAGAAGCTGCTGGAATGAACCCCGGGCAATTGCCCGATTGGAGGTGATGATGCGCAGAATCCGCTACCAGGTCGCGTGCAGTCTGGATGGATACATCGCTGATTCAGCCGGCAAGACGGGCTGGATTGTCGATGAACCCACGATAGACTTTGGCGCGTTGTTCGACCAGTTCGACACCCTGCTCATGGGACGCCTTACCTACGAAGGGATAGTGAAAGACGCCGACGGATTCTGGGGAAAGAAGACCTGTGTTTTCTCAAAGACGCTTCGGCAGGAAGATCACCCTCAAGTTACCGTCGTTTCCAAAGATATCCCGGCTTTTCTCGATCAGTTGCGTTCAGAACCCGGCAAGGACATCTGGCTCTTCGGCGGCGGCGAACTCTTTCAAAGCCTGCTCGCTTTGGGCTATGTCGATACCGTGGAACCGGCCATCGTTCCTGTCTTGCTGGGTGGGGGGCGCCCCTTGCTCCCGTCGCCGGCGATGATCCAGCGGCTCGACTTGACCTCCCACCGGGTCTTTCCCAGCGGTATCGTATGGCTTGAATATACTGTGCGGCCGCCCGATGAATCCGATGCCGAGTAATACCTGGAAGGGCTGCATAAACATTTTATCGATGATTTCCTGATGTTTCCTTACCTCAATATCGGCCCTATCGGCCTGCCGACAGGCCCGCTGATCTACCTCTTTGGCATATGGCTGGCGCTCTATGCCGTTGATCGGGCGGCCCGGCGGCTTGGCCATGATCCTGAAAGTTATTATGCGCTCGCGTCGGTGGCCCTGCTGGGCGGTTTCGTCGGCGCGCGGCTGGTCTTCGTCCTGTTGCACTGGTCATCCTATGACGACAACCTGCTCGGCATCATCTGGCCGCTGACCAGCGGCTACCATGCCGCCGGGGGCGTGTTCATCGGGTTGGCGGCGGCCTTCTTCTACGGCCGCTGGCGAGACCTCGCTCTTTGGCCCACGCTGGATGTGCTCGCGCCGGGCGCGCTGGTGTTCCTCATGGCGGTCAGCCTGGCCGACTTCATGGGTGGCGCGGGGTATGGTTCGCTGACGTCGCGGCCGTGGGGTATCAACCAATACGGCGTGCGGCGGCACGCGGTGCAGCTCTACGAAGTTTTGGCAGGCGCGGCCGCGCTGGTCGCGTGGTGGGCGGCTACCTCGCCTCGCTTCCGTGGGATAGATGGCCGGCCGTTTCTGGTGACCGCGGCCGTCTATGCCGCCGGGCGGCTGTTTGTGGATGCGTTTAAGGAGACGACGCCGCTTGTGGGCGGAGGGTTTCACGTGGTGCAGATCGTGGCTTTGGTCATGCTTATCGCCACGCTCTTGATTCTTGCGCGTTTGTCGATGTTGAAAACAGTGGAAGAATCCCCGGTCCAACTCTAAACATGAGAGGGGATTTGTCATCCCTGGTTGATGTCCTCCCTCGCATGGATGAATTTCGAGTATAATTATCTCAAACACGCCTCAAAATTTGTCTTCAAGGGACTATCATGGAATTTGATCGCATCACAACGAACCCCGACCGCCTGAACGGGCAGCCATGCATTCGCGATCTGCGATTGACCGTCAAGCGAGTGCTTGAGCTATTGGCTCTTTACCCGGATCGCGAAGAGCTTTTTCGGGAGTTTCCTGAGCTTGAAGGTGAAGACATTCGGCAGGCTCTGGCCTTTGCTGCAGCCAATCTGGATGATCGCATAGTGGTCTTTTCTTATGAAGTTGCTGCTTGATCAGGGATTGCCTCGATCGGCGGCTGCTTTACTTCGTTTGCACGAGATAGACGCGGTTCATGTTGGCGAGATGGGACTCTCCAACGCTGATGACAAAACCCTCATCCGTTTGGCTAACCAGCAAGATCGCATCGTCGTCACCCTTGACGCTGATTTCCATGCGATTTTGGCTCTATCAGGTTTATCCAAGCCCTCTGTAATTCGGATCCGAATTGAAGGACTTAAGGCTGAGTCATTGGTATCTTTGCTTCGGGCCTTGTTGGCAGAAAGAAGCATCGAATTGGGTGATGGAGCTTTGGTAACTGTCCAACCCAAAAGGGTTCGTATTCGCTATCTGCCTATTAACCGAGCCAAGTGATCAAGCTGATTCATTGTCCCGCAGCCCGCACAACATCTGCCGAATCTCCCCCAGATGATGGGCCGTGTGGACGACGATCCCTAGCGCGCCGCCGATGCGGTGGTCGTTGTCCCATGAGTCGAACCCTTCCATGAGCGCTCGCACGCGGGTGTAGCTGTCGCGCAACTCCGCCTTCAGGGCATCCCATTCTTCGGCCGTGACCACGCCTATCTGCCAGCTTGAGGCCCAGTCGGCGCGTTCGGCCTCGGCCTCGGTCATGTACTTCTCCAGCACGTCGAGGTAGAAGCGGGTGTGGTTGACCTGCGCAGCCAGCGTGGCGCAGCGGCCGTTGGTGGATCGCGAGGCCTGCTCGGGGGTGATGTCGGCCAGTGTCTCGAACAGGGATGTGCCGCCATCGAGGTAGATGCCGTAGACGCTTTCGAACGTCTCGGTCAGCAGGGCATAGAGGTTATTGGTGAACAGTTCGGCCGAAATGTGTTGGGTCATGATGAATCTCCAGGTGAGAATGGTTGGGATAATGTGTCAGGAGCATATCACAGACCGATGGATTAAAACAAATGTTCTGTGAGATTTGCTACCGGTATTGGGGTCTGTCTGTGAGTGCGCGCCCACCAGGGCTTGTGTGATTGTCTCCTGTCATACGCTATAATTTGCAGGCTTAATAATTTAATTTCTGCCACTGAAAATAATGATTTGTTGACGGCAAGAGGAATCCATTGGACTCAATCTTCGTTTCCTTACTTCCTTTCATCATCGGCGGGGCGCTTGTCCCGGTTCAGATCATCATCGTCATTTTATTGCTGACCGGCGAAAAGCGGGGGCCGCTGAAGGCTATTGCCTTCGTGCTGGGCATGACGCTGGCGCGGCTGACCCAGGGCATCCTGTTCCAGCTCATCATCACCGGCGGCAGCGGCGATCCGGCCGACGCAAGCGGGAACCTGAGCGCCATCAAGTCCACGCTCTTGCTGGTGCTCGGCCTGTTGCTGCTGACCACTGCTTACAAGAAGTGGGCCAAGGAACCCGACCCCGACGCGCCGCCGCCCAAGTGGCTGACGATGCTGGACGGGTTGACTCCCTTGCGCGCCCTGCTCTTCGGCGCGGGCTTTATTCTGATCGCGGTTAAATTGTGGGTCTTCACTCTGGGCGCGCTCAGTGTCATCGATGGCGCGCAATTAGGGATACGGGAGACCTTCCTCGTGTTTTTGGGGTATATCCTGCTGGCCCAATCCTTGCTGATCATCCCCATTCTCATTCGCCTCATTCTGCCCAATCGGGCCAAAGTCTGGCTTAAGTCGTTTGGCGGCTGGCTGGAGATCCACAACGACCGTATCGTCATGGTCGTGTCGCTGGTGTTTGGCTTGCTGTTTCTCTATCAGGGTATCACGGGGCTGTTCTGATTTGGATCTATTGAGGCGATCTGCTGTCCTGCTAACCTTGGTAAATATTGCAAGTCGAGGACAATTTACCGATTGTCTTCATGGTAAATTATTACCCATGATTTCATCTACGTCTGCCGCTCTATAGGTATGAGCACCGAGGATGGATCGGACGATCCCGATTGGCGCGACTCGGCCGCAGGTAGAGGCGATATTGGTCACGCTTACTCATCGCTCTTCCAATCCGCCGGTGCGAAATCCTTGCGATAGAGGGTGATATGCTCGACGATACGAAAGCCGGCAACCTGATAAAAGCTATAGGCGCGATCGCGAAAGTTGTCGGTCTGCACAAGCACTGTTTCTGCGCCCATCCGGCGCAATCGGCGAACAGTCTCGGCCAGGATAGCCCACGCCAAACCGTGCCGACGGTTTTCCTCGCGAACGCCAATCGGTTCGATCTGACCGACACGCGATGACCGACCATCGACCATTATCGGCTGGTCCATGAGCCAGGCGATGCAAAAGGCCGCCAGCTCGCCGGATTGAGCCTCGACAACCAGGTCAAGTTCCGGCTCGTAGGCGGGATGACGGATGATTTTATGCCGCCACCCTTCGGTCATGTTGGTGCTATGGAATACGGCGCGGTGCAGGGAAACGTAAGCTGGAACTTCTGCTTCGCCTCGTAGTTGCCGGAGCCGGTAGCCGTCCCTGACTGGGCAAGGCGGCAGGACGACGTCCGCGGTTAGTGCCAGCGTGACTTGAGACCATGGATTTTCCACTGTATCCTGCGGCCGGTAGCCGAAAGCCTCCAAGGTCTGCCGCCGCCCTTCATTCCCCTCTGGTACAGGAACGAACCACGCCGGACGGCCATAAGGTGTATCAAGAAGCGTTCGAGCCTGCGCATCACCCCAGTTCAGGATGACGGCGAGGGCGTCAGGCGGCGCATCCGTGTGAAGCCCGTATTCGAACGTCCAAAACGGCGGCTGCAGAACCGCCCAAGCCAACAGACGGCCGCGTTCATCCTCCCATAACCCAACGTTGGCAGGGTTATCGAAAGCCCATGAACAAAGGCGATACGGCAGGTCAGCCACGTGAGCGTGACCCTCAGGATGTTCGCGCGNNGTGGCGTACTGATGCGGCCGATCGAAGGTGGCGTGATCCTGAATCGTCTCCGGGTTGAAGATGACTACGTCGGCGAAATGGCCGGGCAGCAGGCGGCCGCGCCGGTCGAGTCGCAGATTATCGGCCGGGAGCGCCGACAGCCGCCGCACCGCCTCCTCCAGCGAGAGCAACTTTTCGTCGCGTGCGTACTTGCCCAGCAGTCGGGCGAAGCTGCCGTAGGCGCGGGGGTGGGGGTTGGAGCGCAGGAAGACGCCCTCCGGCGCGAGCGAGGCCGAGTCGGAGCAGAAGCTGACCCACGGCAGGCCGATCTCGCGCCGCACGTTCTCTTCCGACATGGTGAAGTAGACGCAGCCGACGCGGCTGTCGTCCTCAATGACCAGGTCCATCGCCGTCTCGATGGGGTCGGTCCCCCGCAGGGCGGCGATCTCGCCCAATGACTTGCCGGTCAGCGGCTTGAGCGCGTCGTTCCTGAAGCTGACGCACAGCACTTTCGATGCGTCGCCCGCCTCGTGGTAGGAGTTCTCCCAATCGGCGCTGGGCAGGGCGATCTCGCGTTTCAGTCGCTCGCGCACTGCCGGGTCGCGCAGCCGCTCCACCCAGGCGTTGTGGCCGCCCTCCTGCACCCAGCCGGGCATCATCGCGTCCAGCCCGGTGGCCGAGGCGTGNNCCGCGGCCCGCGCCTCCTCGACACGGGCGATCGCCTTCTCCAGCTTGGGCCAGTTTCGTCGCCCCGATGCCTTCAGGTGATAGATTTCGCCGCGGATGCCGGACGTGGCCACGATGGTCAGGAACTCATCCAGCGCCTCCAGGAACGTCTCGCCCTCGCTGCGCAGATGGGCGGCGAACAGGCCGTCGTATTCGGCCGCGGCCGTGGCCAGGGCGATCAGTTCGTCCGTGTCGGCGTAGCTGTCGGGGGCATAGATGAGCGCCGCCGACAGGCCGACGGCGCCCTCAGCCATCGCCTGCCGGACGAGCGTCTGCATCCGCGCCAGCTCGTCGGGCGTCGGCCGCCGGTCG
>JRYE01000685.1_pt1 | contig 14465 bp, 14 predicted proteins | sample 235321 | NCBI WGS metagenome assembly JRYE01 (sample SAMN03074214, study PRJNA261473) | activated sludge metagenome | biome: Common Effluent Treatment Plant; feature: Wastewater; material: Activated sludge; isolation source: activated biomass in a lab-scale reactor treating industrial wastewater at... | reverse complement strand
GGGGCTTAAAAGGTTTGGGCAAGATTGGAATGATGTTGATAACGCTTTTGCTGATGCTTATTTATCAGTTTTGTTTAAGACATATGTAACATTTATTAGAGACAAAATAACATCAAGCGGAGGCAGTACAATATATGTTGATCCAAGCGGAAATGTTTTGCTAAAAACTAACAGAGGAGACTCTTACGAAAGGGTATTTATTGTTACGGAAAAAAACGTGGCAGCATTTATTGCTGCTGCGAAAATGTGGGGTTCAAATAGCTTTTTTGATAGCCAAATGTTAGAAATTAACGGTGAAAATGACAACATTGGTACTGTATATGATTTAGCATCTATACGAACCTTTCTAAATTTAAATTCTAACTCCTATTCTGTATTAAAAATGGAAGGTAACAGCATTGATAATATGGAAAAGATCTCAATTGATGGGAAAGTAGTATCAAAAGAATATATAAAAAGTTTAAATTCCACAGAAGTAAGTTTTTCTTTTTCCAAAATTGTCGGAATTTGGTCCGTTAATAATATTTGTGCTTCTAGAAATGATATGTTTCACTCTGATCCTGGTTCCTCAAATATTCCTGGGGGACATATACACCCTGATTATGGAAAGTTATCCGGTAAAACAATAGAATATTGGATTAAAATTAATGGGACATTAGTTCATAGAACGATTGGTCCTTTGGTTTCAAATTCTTTTGCTCCAAGTGGCCCAGATATGAATCGGGCTGGAGTAGAAAATAAACTACATTTTAGAGGGGTTCAGACGTTAAGAAATGTCATTGCCACTAATAATGGCATTAGCTTTTATAATTCAGATCAGTGGTTTTTAATTAAATAAGAAATTTGAATAAAAAGTAAAATGAGATACACTATCCTTATAATATTGTTTTTTACAGTTAGCTGTAGGAGCAATACCGACAAAAGATCTCAGCGTCTATCTATAGAACAGTCGCAAAAAAATGATACCAGCGAAATTCGTAAATTTAAAAAAAGGCTATACAGAGATTATGAAAAAACATGCCTCGATTCTGTGAAAATTTATAACATTAATTCTGCCTATCAGGCAGGAATAGAGTCGCTATATAAGATATATGGTAACTCTATATTAACTGAAATTACCTCTCAAAAGCTATTTTCAATTGGAGAATTAGATATACGGCCTTTAAAATTTAAGTATGTTAATCAAAAAGAAAGAATGCTCAGTGTTGAATTATTCACAAAGGATTCTTTGCCGATTAATGGGGATAAAACATTTGAAGAATTAGGCTCTATGATATACGCATTTACTATTAATATAAATTCAAAAAAAATTAATAGTGGGGTAAGCGTTTCAGGAGGCAGGATGTCTTGGGAAGACATAGAAAAATTGGCTAATACGACATTCAATAGCAAAAAGTATCAACTTTATGTAGACACTAATTTCAATAATTTAAATGAAAAACTGAAAAGAATTGTTAGCCGAAATGGGCTTTGAACAGGTAAGTTATAGTAATTCCTATACAACGCATACAAGAACGAATGTTGAAATAAGTAAGAGCGGATATTTGTACATTTATGTAAGTAATGAGACGCCGAATATAGATTGCTTGTCCCGATAGCGAAGCAAATCGGGATGTTCTTTGATAACCTGCAGGCTTGCCCCACACTTGATGCGGGGTAACGCATATACGGGGGCCGCTTTTAGAAGAAAGTAATTATTATCCGTTCGGACTGCTGATGAACGGAATTTCTTCAAAAGCATTATCCTTTGGCGGTGCTGCCAATAACTTTAAGTACAATGGAAAGGAACAGCAAAGCAAAGAGTTTAGCGATGGTAGTGGATTAGATTGGTACGACTACGGAGCGAGGCAGTACGATAACCAGCTTGGGAGANNTAAAATGGGAAATGATATGGGAACAAATACTTGGATCACACAACTGGACAGAATTTGAGAATACTAATCATCGTGGAAATGGAGGCTCTACTGAAAGCGCAAGCGGAGGCGGTATCAGTGGTGCCATATTATCTTTTGACGAAGATAAAAACAGAATAGTTGTTACATCTAATATTTATGTGTATAGCCGTTCAAAGAGTAAGTCAACTCTTGAATATTTTGCATCAAAAATTCAGGAAGCTATTAATTCATATTGGAATAACCCTGTTGAAAAAGGAGATGGTAGGCTTGGCCGTATTGGCTCAACAGGTTTAAATGTCTTTTTTAATGTAACTGTTTGTGGTGTTAATCCTGAAGAAATACAAAATATTATCAATAATACTCTTAATGCTTCCATGAGTTTCTTTTCTATTGATGGAATACACAATTCCCATACTCAACTTAATGATGAATTAGATGCTTCTGAGTTTAATGTAAATGAATTAGAGGAATCCAGTTACAGAACTGCTGCACATGAATACGGTCATGTTTTAGGATATTATGTGAATAAGGGACTTGGAGTTCCTGGAACCAAAGAATACGAAAGAAACTATAGTATTATGGGAAGTAATACTCACGCATACAGAAATGTAACAGGAACTTTGTATGTAACAAATTTAGTATCAAACTTACTTGTTGCTGACTTTAAATTATTAAGCCACACACACAACCATCCAAAGGATAATGCATGGTATCCCTCAAGCAAGGGTAATAGTGCTGTTGATAATGCAAGTGGTGATACAGGAGCATATAAGTTGTGGTCTCAAAAGCAAGCTGATGGCTTCAAAATTTACTTACGTTCCAATGGTGTCACAAGAGAGTTTAATGTAAAGGGAGATGAAATAAAACCACCTAAAAAATGAAAAACATCAAATTGAATACATTGTTCTTTGTAGTAGTTCCATTACTCTTTTCTTGTAGCACACAAAGGAAAGTTGCAAAGAATAATATTTATAGCGATTCCTATTGTAAATATCTTTCTTCAGTAATAAACGATACCACTTTTTATGAATTGTCAGAATATAGCATTGTAGATAAAAGTATTTATCCGATTTTAGATTCTGTTATATTATTAAGTGAAAAATGTAATTATTTTGATGTCAGGTTTAAATATTTATATTCTTTTAGATTTGGGATAATGTATAAAAATGGCAGACCTTTATTTTCAATTGATGCTCATTTATCTCCGGCACAAGCCATTGGACTAATTCTTTTAGAAACAGGAACAATAAAAGAAATAAAAGGAGGTGTTTTTTATTATAGAAATTATTTATTCCATATTCCATCGGATAGCTTAGCAGCTCAAAATGAATTCAAGATTTTCCCTTTTGTTAAACAGACGAATAATAAATTGAAAATACGAGTCCCTAAATTTATAGAAGAAAAAGTTTATTCTTCTTACATTACTTTTACTAAAATAGATAGTAGTTATAAAATAACAGAGAATGAAATTTGTGGGCATCAAATTCAGATTAATCAAAAAAATTGAGTTTTAACTTGAAAGTGCTTGATGCATTATCAACAGCTAATGATATACAAAAAAAAGGCTGAATTTACAAAACGGAACTGATGCTGTATTTAATGTATTGGTCTTTTATCTTCCGGCATGGGTAGCCTGCATTATATATTTTTTAGGAAATGAAACTGGGAAGATTACTGTTTCATGGGATGATCAAGATTTTAAATGGATGGATACTTTTTATAATAAAGAAGATGATGCTGGCAAAAAATCACAATGCTTATTTGAATACAGTAAGCAGTGTCTATAGAAATCCATAGTAATTTGATGTTACTTTTAGATTATTTGTTCGCTCATTACCATCCCCCCATCACCTTATTCCCCACCTTCACCTCTCAAAAGCCAAATTCTTAACCAATCCACTTTCCCCACTTCCATTCCTCCCACCTGCTTACATTTGCCCTATGCACGTTTCTTATTTAATCGTCGGGCAAGGCATCAGCGGCACCTGGCTTTCCTATTTTTTACAAAAAGAAAATCAATCTTTCCTCGTTATAGACGATCATGCACCCCATGCATCATCCCGGCTTTCCTCCGTTATCATCATCCCCGTTTCCGGCCGCCGCCATGTAGCCGTGTGGATGGCCGATGAACTGCTACCCTATGTCCGGAATATTTATACAACGCTGGGACAAGAGTTAAACATCCATGCAATTTCACAAAAAGATATTATCGACTTTTTTCCCAATCCGCAAATGCGACTCAGCTTTGAGCAAAGAGTAAACGAAGACAATCAATATGTTTCTTTAAAAGAAAACGAAAACCAATTTCATCATTCCTTTCAATACGATTTTGGCTTTGGAAAAATAGCGCCCTGCTACACCGTCCATCTTCAAAACATACTGCCCGCCTGGCGCAGCCGGCTTAAAAAAAACAATCAACTGCTTGAAGAAAAATTCAATATCGCCGATTTAAAAATTCACAAACATCAAGTCAATTATAAAAACATCACCGCCGATAAAATAATTTTTTGCGATGGCAATGCCGCCACTACCAATCTCTGGTTTCGGCTACTCCCCTTTGCACCCAACAAAGGCGAAGCCCTCATTCTTGAAATTCCCGATTTGCCACCCACGCATATTTATAAAAAAGGAATGGTGCTCGTGCCCTTAGCTACACCACATCTCTGGTGGCTGGGTGCCAGTTATCAGTGGAGCTTCACCCATGAGCTGCCTACCGATGCTTTTAAAACTCAAGCCGAATCTACCTTGAAAAACTTTTTAAAACTTCCCTACAAAATTGTAGATCACATTTGCGGCATACGTCCCGCTACGCTTGAACGCAGGCCCTTCGTAGGTTTGCATCCCGTTCACTCGCAGATAGGTATTTTAAACGGCATGGGCACCAAGGGCTGCTCGCTGGCTCCCTATTTTGCAAACCAACTCACGCAGCACCTCGTGCATCACACTCCCATCCTGCCCGATGCAGATATCAAACGTTTCTCTTCACTGCTCACCCGCAATGCCTGAGTAGTACGATTTGACAAAAGCTCCCTGCATCGTTATCTTTGCCGCTCTGGGAAAAAAATGATTTTGGTACCGGCAGCATTGCAACTATCATCGCCTGTTGTGTCACTCACTTCATCGTCCCGTAATTCTATTCACCATTTGCGAAGATTAAAATTATGTACAGAACTCATACCTGCGGCGAGCTAAGATTAGAACACAAAGGAAACCAAACCACCCTTGCCGGTTGGGTGCAGACCGTTAGAAAATTTGGCGCCATTACATTTGTTGACCTTCGTGACCGTTACGGCATCACCCAATTACTTTTTGGCGAAGCCCTTACCAAACAATTAGACGAAAACCCACTGGGACGTGAGTTTGTACTGCAAGCCACCGGTATCGTAAATGAAAGAAGCAATAAAAATCCCAACCTGCCCACCGGCGATATAGAAATTATCGTTTCCGAATTTAATATATTAAACAAATCGGCCGTGCCACCATTCACCATACAAGATGATACCGATGGCGGCGATGATTTGAGAATGAAGTATCGCTATCTTGACCTTAGAAGAAATGCAGTAAAGAAAAATCTGGAGCTGCGCTATGCAGTAAACCGTGCCGCAAGAAATTATTTGCATACACAGGGCTTTATGGATATTGAAACTCCTTTCCTCATCAAATCCACACCCGAAGGTGCCAGAGATTTTGTTGTTCCTTCCCGTATGAATGGCGGACAGTTTTATGCACTGCCACAGTCGCCTCAAACATTTAAACAATTGTTGATGGTAAGCGGTTACGATCGATATTATCAGGTAGTAAAATGTTTTAGAGACGAAGACCTGCGGGCCGACCGTCAGCCCGAGTTCACACAAATAGATTGCGAAATGGCCTTTGTAGAGCAGGAAGATATATTGAATATGTTTGAAGGCATGGTAAAACATATTTTCAAAGAAGTAAAAAACATAGACTACACCGAAGCCGTGCCCCGCATGACCTGGGAAGATGCCATGTGGCAATACGGCAACGACAAACCCGATATTCGTTTCGACATGAAGCTGCTGAATCTCAAAAAACCTGCCACGGTTTATACTGAGAAAAAAGATGATGCAGCACTGATAAACGGTGCCGACTTCAAAGTATTTGATGAGGTCGAAACCGTACTGGCCATTTCTGTTCCCGGCTGCAGTGAGTACAGTCGCAAGCAAACCGATGAACTTACCGAATGGGTGAAGCGTCCGCAAATAGGAATGAAAGGTTTGGTTTTTATAAAAGTAAATACGGATGGCAGCTACAAAAGCAGTGTAGATAAATTTTACAGCGAAGAAAAATTAAAAGTCATTGCCGAAGCGGCCCATGCACAGCCCGGCGATTTAATATTGATACTGGCAGGCACCGAAGAAAGAACCAGAAAAGCCATCAGCGAACTGCGATTGGAAATGGCTGAGCGTTTAGGTCTGCGCAAAAAAGATGAATATAAATTAGTATGGATTTTAGACTTCCCCTTATTTGAATACGATGAAGAAGGCAACCGCTGGGTAGCCCGTCATCACCCTTTTACATCGCCCAAGCCTTCGCAGATAGAAACTATGATAGGTAACATTCCTGTAATTGAAAACGCAGCCGAATATTTAAAGCATCCTTATGCCAACATCAAAGCCAATGCTTATGATATGGTGTTGAATGGAAATGAAATTGGCGGCGGCTCCATTCGTATTTACCAGAGAGAATTGCAGGAAAAAATGTTTGCTGCACTGGGCATGAATAAAGAAGAGCAAATGCACAAATTTGGTTTTCTGTTAGGCGCCTTTGAATACGGCGCTCCGCCACATGGTGGTATTGCCTTCGGCTTCGATCGGCTTTGTGCCATCCTCGGCGGCAGCGAAAGTATCCGCGATTTTATTGCCTTTCCAAAAAACAATGCAGGACGCGATGTAATGCTGGATGCACCATCAACCATTGATGAGAAGCAGTTGAATGAATTGCAGATAAAATTAGACTTGAAAAATTAGTTGCGCAGCAATTGATTTATTATCATAGCTACTTTCTCCGCATTGGGCAACATGGCTTGTTCCAGTCCCATGTTCATAGGTACTGCAGGCAGGTCAAGTGCACCCAATACTTCCACCGGTGCATCCAGCCATTGAAAACAGTTTTTAGAAATACGACCGGCCAATGCTTCGGCAAAAGAATTATTTTGTTGTTCTTCTGTCAGCACCAGGCATTTACCATGTACCTTTACTCTTTCAAAAATCAACTCTTCATCCAATGGAAATAAAGTGCGGAGGTCAATAACCTCTACCATGCCGGAAAACTGCCGTGCAGCGGCTTTTGCCCAATACACACCCATTCCATAAGTAATCACTACACAAGAAGTTCCGTTCTCAATTTTTTCGGGGTCTGCTTTTACAACGGTATTCGCCTTGCCGAAAGGCAAGATATATTCATTATCCGGTTCAGGGGTTTTTGCATCATCAGTACCGGGCACCTTACTCCAGTAAAGGCCTTTATGCTCCAGCATCACCACAGGGTTGGGATCGTAGTAGGCGGCCTTCATCAATCCCTTCATATCTGCCGCATTGGAAGGATAGGCAATTTTTATTCCTTTGATTGAAAGCAAAGTTGTTTCCACACTGCCGCTATGGTAGGGGCCACCACCACATCCGCATTGCGCAGTTGGCGCTGCTCGAAGTATTGCGCCACACGCACCTTCAACGTCCCCTGCTTCCAGCGGCCCAGCTCCAACATGTACCTGCTGTGGGGTTCGAAGCTCACCAACACAAAATGGTCGAACCCCAGTGAACGGAGGATGCTGGCATAAGAACCCGGCATGGACAGGAATGCCACCACTGTTTTCCGTTGCGCACCCCGGGCGAAGGCCAAGCTTTTCAGGCAGAACGTGGCCGTGTTCCGCAGGCGTTGCAGGAGTTGCCTGCCCTTCACATCATAGCGCATCGGGCACCACTTGATCCCGTTGGCTGCCATCTTCGCCAACACCTCCTGCGATGCCTCCTGCCCATCCGGCTCCTCAGTGAAGAACAGCATCGGCCGGGGCCTTTCCCGTTGAAGCTTCAAGGCATATTCGAGCATCAATGTGGAAACCAACGGGTCGTTGATCCCATGCCCACAGGCCACCACCAAACACTCTTCCCGCTTCATCCCGCTATCAAATCCGGCATTCTGTATGCCCTTCCCTGCGGCCCCGTTCGGTCGCGAGACGGGTCACCGTTCAAATAATCCCGAATGTTGAACTTCACTCCTTGGGCCTTGGCATTCAATCGCTCGCGGTTCAAATGGTCAACGATGTACAAAAAACTGACCAGGAAGGGCACCAGGACGATCTTGAAACGCACCAACGCCCCAAAGTTGGGCGTGGTGAGGCCGATCATGAAGCCGTATATCACGCTGAAGGTGACACAGGTCATCACCAAGGGGTTGCCCCGGATGGCCCGGAAGAGGAACCAGCCTCTTGTGCGCCACAACACCAACAGCGCGAACCCGAGGAGCCAGGCGTTCTCCAAGGCACTGATGACCACCACGATGCTGCGTGCCTCCCATAGATAGGGCCGGAAAAGCGCGGCATTGATCGCCACTGGCGCCTTCTTCAACACGCCGCCCAGCGTACCGTCCAGCTCGCCGATATCGAAATAATTACTGCCATACTCCTCCGCGCGCTGCATGTCCCGTTGGATGTTCATGGTGGTGTTCATGGCCTCGTCCAGGCTGAATTTCCCGAGATCGTCCCCCATCGTGTCCAGAATGAAAAATGAACCGCCTGATAACACCAGCAACATCATGGGCAGGGTGAGCAGCCGGACCAGCATGTTCTTGAGCTTGACCACCCGGAAATAGAACAGCCAAAGCAGCGTCACGGGCATCAGGATCATGAAGATGTACGGCTTCACCAGGATAAGCAGCAGGCCTGCCACCACAAGCCCCAATACGTTCCCGATGATCCGGTCCTTCTTGAAAAAAACCTGGTCGAAACAATACACCCACCAGCAGGTGGCACTGATCGTAATGGTGTCCTTCATGATCCCCGATCCCCAGAATACCACGGACGGCATGTACAGGAAGGCAATGGCGAATTTGTCCTTCAATTTCGGAAAATAACCGACGAATGTTTGGTAGCACCGCCAAATGCCGATATAGGACAAGCTGGACAATAACAGGGCTGTAAGCACATAACTGTTGAAGGCCAGCAGTACGAGCGGGGTGATGAACCGGACCACCATGAAAGTCCGCGAGTCATAGTAGACATACTCGTACGGCTTTGCGGGCAGCGAACCGAAGAGGGCAAGGTGTGCCGGGTCATTCGGGCCGAACAGCACTTTCAGGAATGATAGCAGGTCCGCCCCGGCCAATCGGCCCACGGCCACTGATGAATAGAAATAGGCGATCGTGTCGCCTGCCTCGTAGTAATAGAAATAGATCAGGCTAAACACCATGGCACCACCGACCTTGGCATAGAGCCCGGTGAGCAGGTGCTTGTATTCAGGCTCCAGCTTGATGCGGAGCTTTTTCCTTCGGCTGAAATAAAGGTACAGGCAGACGAGGTATACTACGCACATTAACCATTCCCACGGGTCGATGCCCACTTCACCGTGGTAGTACAACCAAATCAGCAACATCGCCTCAAAGGTCGGCGAATTGACCCTAATCGCGGTTGGACAAACCCATATCGCACGCTTGCCCGGATGCCGTTACGTCCTTTCTTTGCCCCATGGTGGTCGGCTCCGGGTTGGTGGCCCGCGCATTTGATGTTTTCCGGCGGAATGACCGGGTGCTCATATTTGCTTCCGGCGTTTCGAATTCATCCACGGCCTCCGAGGATGCGTATCAACGGGAGCGGGACCTGCTGCTCGAATGCGCCGGTTCCGGGAAGCGGATCGCCTATTTCAGTACCGTCAGCATCATGGATACCACCTTGGCCAATTCGGGGTACATCCGCCATAAATTGGCAATGGAAGAGCTCGTACGCGCCACCTTCAGGAACTATACCATATTCCGATTGCCCAATTTGATAGGCAACACGTCGAACCCGCATACTTTGGGCAATTACATGCGGGACAGGATCCTGGCGGGCGGGGTACTGCATGTGCATGCCAAGGCCTGCCGCTACCTGATGGATGTGGAGGACATGGCCCGCGCATGCCGGGATATCTTGGAGCGTGGACTGTTCGCAGACGCCACAATGAATGTCTGCTTCGACCCTCCGGTAACTGTTCCCGCCATGGTACGGTTCATGGAACAGCTGATGGGTAAAAAGGGCAAGGTGGTGGAAGATGACCGGGGCGATTGTTACGACGTGGACAACGCGCCGTTCAAGCAACATTGGACCGGAGCAATGGGCCTGCCGTGGCCACCAGCGGACGATTGGAAAAGGGTCCTACGGAAGTATTACGATACGCAGGTCCCTACGCATTGAATTCTCCCTTCAACGTGCTACGCATAAATTTAGCCGTCATCGGACAAGTGAATTCCACTAAGCCACAAGCATCCCACAGCCGCAAATGCCGCTCACGCAAGCACGCCCATGCCCGGTATGTGCATCACAGGACCACGTGCTGATCACCGTGCCCAGGGATCAACACCTGGCGCGGTGCCGTAACTGTGGAATGGTGTACACCCGTTGGGAACCCAGCAACGAGGAATTAGGGGCCTATTACGGCTCCTATCCGGTGGTGGAGGATATGTCCCAAGTTACCCTGAAGCGGTATGACGAACTTTTGGAGCGGTTCGGGACATACCGGAAAACCGGGAAGATCTTGGATGTCGGGTGTGGCAGCGGTGCCTTTCTGCAGCGTGCCAAGTTCCGTGGATGGAATGCCTTCGGCACAGAATTCGGCGGAGGCCCCATCGCGGCTTGCCGGCAAAGGGGCATTGCCGTATTCGAGGGCCCGCTGGAACCCCGCGACCATCCCGCCGAGGGCTATGATGTGATCTGTTCCTTCGAGGTGGTGGAGCACGTCGCACATCCACGGGAAGAAATCGGCAAAATGCTGCAACTCCTCAGGCCGGGCGGTCTGCTCTATCTCACGGTGCCCAACTACAATTGCTTGGCACGCCGCATCGACCGTAACCATTGGAACATCATCAACTACCCCGAACACTTGAACCACTTCACCCCCCGGACCTTCCGGCGGATGCTGCGCGAAAAGGGGCTGCAAAGGTCGTGGCTCACCACCACCGGATTCAGCTTAGAGCGGTGGATGACCAAGAAACAGGACGATGAGGTTGGAAAAAAAGATGCGCACCGGGCACAGGATGAATTCCGGGAAACGATCGAATCCCGGGCATACCTCCGTTTCGCCAAAGCTTCGATCAATGCGGTCCTCAACCTGTTCCACCTTGGGGATTCGATGAAGGCGGGTTATATCAAACCGGCAACCTGAACTGTTGGTGGATCCCATGGCTCTTGAAACCGTCTCCTGCTCAGCCACCCCGAACCGGCCCGGGGCCTTCGTTATCTCCCTCGATTTTGAACTCCTCTGGGGCATGCGGGACAAACGGACAGTGGATGCCTACATGCCGCACTTCATTGGTGCACGAAAAGCCATACCGCTGTTGTTGGAAACGTTCGACCGCCATGGGGTGAAGGCCACCTTCGCCACGGTGGGGCTGTTGTTCTTCGGGGACAAGGAGCGCATGCTTGCTGCCCTGCCTTCCGAACGGCCATCATACAGCAATAGGCAGCTTTCGCCATACAACGGCCATTTCGACACCGTCGGCGCCGATGAGGACTCAGACCCCTACCACTTCGGTGAATCGCTGATCCGGGTGATCAAACACCATCCTGCCCATGAAATCGCCTGTCACACGTTTTCACATTACTACTGCCTGGAATCAGGCCAAACCCAAGTGCAATTTGCCGCTGACATCCAAGCTGCCATGGACTCCGCACGGTTCATGGGGGTGGAATTGAAAAGCTTAGTCTTTCCCAGGAACCAGTTCAATCCGGAATACCTCGCCTTGTGCAAGGAGAAAGGTATCAGGTCCTTCCGGGGAAATGAAACCAACTGGCTCCACACAGCACGCAGCGGCGAGCAGGAAAGCCTTCTCAGGCGCGGCTTCAGGCTGCTCGATGCCTGGCTGAACCTCACCGGGCCCAACTGCCATGCTTATCCACGGGAGCAGCCCGGGTTGCCGTTGAACATTCCCTCAAGCCGGTTCCTGAGGCCTTGGAACTCCAAGCTGCGCATGCTGGAGGGCCTGCGGCTTAAGAGGATCACAAAGGCCATGGACCATGCCGCCCGCACCGGCACCATCTTCCATCTATGGTGGCATCCTCATAATTTCGGGGTGAACATCATGGAGAACTTGGCTTTCCTTTCCAAAATACTCCAGCACTACGGCGAATTGCACAGGGTCCATGGCATGCAGAGCCTCACCATGCGGGAAGTAGTGGACAAGGCAAGTGAAGATGCCTGAGCAACTCATTGTACTGATCGGTCGCGAAGGGGCCAGTACCAATATCCTCTTCCAAGCCTTGGATGCCCATTATGAGGTGCATGTGATCCATGAGGAACCGCCGGCAACACGGAAGTTATTGCGCTGGCGGGTGAAGCAGGTGGGGCCGTTCCGCCTCGCGGGCCAGATGCTCTTCCAAATTGGCATTGCATTGCCCATGGGCCGCCTTTCCGCAGGACGGAGAAGGGCGATCCTGAAGCAAGTTGGGGCATTGGATTTACCGCCACCACCGGAAAAAGTTTCACGCACCGCTTCGGTGAACAGCCCAGACCTCTTGGAACAACTCAAGGCATTGGCACCAAGCTTAGTGGTGATCAACGGTACCCGGATCCTCACTGCGCACACCCTAAGGGCCATCGGCATCCCGGTGCTCAACGTCCACGCAGGCATCACCCCGAAGTACCGCGGTGTGCACGGCGGCTACTGGGCCTTGGTGAACAAGGACGCGGCGCATTGCGGCGTTACGGTACACGTGGTGGATGCGGGGATCGACACCGGTGGGATCCTGCACCAAGCCCTGATCCATCCGTCCCCCAAGGACAACTTCACCACGTATCCAGCACTGCAGCTTGTAGCTGGCAGTAAGCTGCTGGTCCAGGCCGTCCAAGAGGTGCTTGATGGCAGGTACCAGGTGATAAAACCCACCACCACGGATCGCAGATGGTACCACCCTACCTTGTGGGGGTATATCTGGTTCCGGCTTTCCCGCAAGGTGCGGTAAATAACCGTTCGATCAGCTTACCCGATTCGGCCTCCAATTGCGCAAGTCAACGAGCCTGTAGCTTCCCACATCAACATGGCCCATGCCGGCAACGGTCAATTCGGGCCTCAGTGCGGCTTGCGCCTTGCGCAGGCCATCCTTCACCGATAGCGGAATGTACTTGCGTGCCCAGTGGCGCAGTGTGCTTTCACCTTCGCGCACCGTATTGGACCTGACTGACTCCACCCTGGACCACGCATCCTCATAATCGCTTTGTTGCGGAACGTGAAACTCGTCCATCACACCAGTTTTCCGAGCCACTATTGCGAGCATCACAGGCTGCGTACTGGTCAATGTGCCACGACGTCCTACATGCTTCGGATCGTTGATCTCTAACCAATCGTTCCCGGTTTGCAAGAACATGCCGCTCACCTCAAATCCATTCGGCTGGGAAAAGATGCGGTAGTACAACTCCGGGCTGAACTGATAGAACCCATGGCCCATCTGGTTGTCCGCAGGGGTGATCCCCACATAGTGCCCGCCAATGGCGATCATATCCATACAACTCCGGATGGCGTTGGGAAAATGGAACACATGTTCAATGGTGCCCCCATCCAGGATGCAGTCAAATAATCCATGGAGATCAGCCTTCACCGGCCGGTTCAAGTCATGCACAATGGAGGCCCCCTCGTAATCCGAGGCGTCCATGCTCTCCACCGTCCGGGCCCCCATTGCCATTAGAAAGGGTTCGCAGTACCCCGTTCCCACATGCCAATCCGCTTTCAATTCCAATGTCAAACCAAATTCGGATGCCAGGTTGGCCACTTCAACGGGTGAGATGAACATCTGTTGGCGTCCCAACGTCAGTGTCCTGTTCCAAGAAAGGCCGTCATAACTTTTATGTGCATGAAGCAGGAATTCGCACGACTTCTTGGTCAACCCCATGATCCGCTGCTTAGCAATATGGCGCAAATATAGCCTCGCCTATTTCCGCATCCTGCCGATCCGCTATGCATGCTTGCCTGTAAAAATATCGCTCTCGTAACCGGGTATGGTGCCATGGTTTTATCACTACCCATGATGATACCCCGTCCCTTTCAAGATCGATAGCGCCCGGTACAGCTGCTCGGCAAACAGCACCCGCACCAACTGATGGGGAAACACCATCGGCGACAGGGACAGTACCAGGTCCGCGCGCTCCCGCACCGCCTCCGTCATGCCGTAGGCACCGCCGATCACAAAAGCCAGTTCACGCGCGCCCTGGTCGCGCCAGGTGCCCAGCCGCTGTGCAAAGCCCGGGCTGGTGAGCTGTTTGCCCCGTTCATCCAGCACCACCACCTTTTCGCCGGGCTTCAGCGCGGCCAGGATCCGTTCGCTCTCCGTGCGCTGCTGCCAGGCCGGCTCACCCCGCCCCGCCTCCG
>JRYE01006264.1_pt1 | contig 14557 bp, 17 predicted proteins | sample 235321 | NCBI WGS metagenome assembly JRYE01 (sample SAMN03074214, study PRJNA261473) | activated sludge metagenome | biome: Common Effluent Treatment Plant; feature: Wastewater; material: Activated sludge; isolation source: activated biomass in a lab-scale reactor treating industrial wastewater at... | reverse complement strand
TACATCAACGCCCACGGCACGGCGACCAAGGACAACGACATCAACGAGACCAAGGCCATCAAGGAGGTGTTCAAGAACGCCGCCTCGAAGCTCGCCGTCTCGTCGACCAAGTCCATGACCGGCCATCCGCTCGGAGCCGGCGGCGGCATCGAGGCGGTCGTCACCATCAAGGCCATGCAGGAAAGCTGGGTACCGCCGACCATCGGCCTCGACGAGGTCGATCCCGAGTGCGACCTGGACTATGTGCCGAACGTCGGGCGCTCCATGAAGGTGAGCTACGCGATGTCGAACTCGTTCGCCTTCGGCGGCCTCAACGCCGTGGTCGTGTTCGGCCCGCCGCCGGCCTGACACGCTTTTTCGAAGAGACCTACGTCAGCGATCAGCCGGCCCCGCCACAGGAGCCGGCTTTTGCATGCAAGACGGTATCCACGCATGTCACGCCGCAGAACCCTCGTGGGGCAGCGCAACGTCGCATCGGCCTCAGGTACCGGGCATCGGCAGATAGCCGGGAAGCGACTTGATTCGTGCGACCCAGCGGCCGATGTGAGCGTAGGGCGAGAGGTCGATGCCGCCTTCGCTCGCGAGCGCGACGTAGGGGTAGACCGCACAGTCCGCAATTGTGGGACGCGACACCGCGAGCCAGTCATGGGTCGCGAGATGCGCGTCCAGAAGCCCGAGGATGCGGCCCGCCCGGCGCACCGCATCCGGCTTGTCGATCGTATAGCCGAACTTGTCCACGAGGCGCGCCGCGCCGGGCCCGTGCTGGATCTCGTTGGCGGCCGTCGAGAGCCACTGCACGATTTCGGCCTGCAATGCCGGCTCCGTCGGCCACCACGACGCCCCGCCATAGCGGCCGGCCAGGTAGACGAGGATCGCCTGGGAATCGCGAAGCACGCGGTCGCCGTCGACCAGAATGGGGAGTTCGCCCCAGGGATTGAGATCCGTCAGCGGCGGACGCTTGTGCGCGCCTCCGAGGAAATCGACAGGTACGATGTCGAGCGGAATCTGCGCGAGCGCGGCGAGCAACCGGACTTTGTAGCAGTTGCCCGACAGCTCGAGGTCATAGAGTTTCATGCGTCTGCCTCCCTGGTGTCTTGAACGAGTTGATTGAATTCGAGGACATTGCCGTCGGGGTCCCGGATGAAGAGCGCGATCCGGCGCGGACCGATCCGGTGCGGCCCTTCCGTGATGCGGATGCCCTCCTGAACGAGCCAGTCTTCGAGTGCGGCAAGGTCATCCACGATGAACGCCGGGTGTGTGACGCCAGGCAGCTTGATCGGCTCGTCGAGCAGAACATTGCGGGCATCGGGCCGTGTGGTGGCGTTGAAGATGAGATTGATGCGCACCCCGCCGGCGCTCACCATCTCGTTGGCTTCGTAGTCGGGAAAAACCACGCTCTCGGCGAAGCCCAGGCGCTCGTAGAACCGCAGCGCAAGGTCGCGGTTGCTCACGCGTATGCCGACGTGGTCGTAGGACATGATCCGGGCCGGATTGGCCGGGGCGGCCACGGGCGGGAAGGCGGGCGCATTCGGCTTTGGTGTCATTGCTCGCTCCGTGTGGTTCGGTGCACGACTATCCGCAGAGCCGCGCCCCCGGCCAAGGCATGCGGCCTGACAACACCTATGCGTCGGACGCACAAATGGGAGAGCGACGGATGGACAAGCTCAAGGCCATGGCGACCTTCATGAGAATCGTCGACTCGGGAAGCCTCTCCGCCGCTGCCGAGGCAGTCGGCCAATCGCCGGCCTCTGTCGTGCGCACGTTGTCGGCCCTGGAGCGGGAGCTCGGTGTGCGGCTTCTGAACCGCAGCACGCGGCGCCTGGCGCTGACGGACGAAGGCGAGGAGTATCTGGCACTGAGCCGCCGCATCCTCGCCGATGTCGAGGCGACCGAGCACGCCCTGGATGCGCGGCAAGGCGCACCGGCCGGGGCCTTGCGGATCACCGCGCCGGTGGAGTTCGGGCGCCTGCACATCGCGCCGCTGGTCAATCGCTATCTGGAGGAGCATCCCGCCATGCGGGCGGAACTGACCCTTCTGGACCGCATGGTCGATCTGCTGGAGGAAGGCCTCGACCTCGCATTCCGGATCGGGCGGCTTCCGGACTCGTCCCTAGTCGCAAAGCCGATCGGCAGGACGCGATACGTCATCTGCGCAAATCCCGAGCTGCTCCGGAGCATCGGACCCCTTGCCCATCCGTCGGCGTTGACCGGAAAGCCGTGCATCGCGTTCACCCCGCAGGGACGCGTCTGGAAGTTCATCGACGGCGAGCGGACGCTCAGCATCGAGATCATGCCGCGCATGTCGACCAACCAGGTGCAGGCCGCGCGGTTGGCGTGCCTGCAGGGGCTCGGCCTGACGCGGCTGCTCCACTATCAGGTGGCCGACGATCTCGCCGCGGATCGCTTGGTTCGCGTTCTGACGGCGTTCGAGGAGCCTGCGCTTCCGATCCAGGTAATTTATCCGCATGCTCGCCTCGTATCGGCCCGGGTGCGGCGCTTCATCGACTGGATCACGCCGCAGTTGAACGCGGTGATCCCGGACGCCGCGTAGGGCTTCAAACGGCAGGAAATCTGCGTAGACCGCACGTCTGGCGCCGCTCGCCGCAGGGCGTCCGGTGCTCGCAACGCATTGCGGATTAACGGCAAATGCNNAGAAGGTACCTGCCGACGGCTGCCAGACGATCATCAATCCGCCGCGATCCCGGGCCTCTCGAGGCAACGGCATCGTGGCAGGTGTCGTGCCGTCCATAAATGGTCTGGAGAGACTGTGGTGCGGCGCATACTCATCAGAGCTGGAAATGTGGTCATTCGGGCCCGGCTGTTGGCCACCCCGACGGCGGACCGCATCTGGGACGCGCTGCCGATCCGCGGGTCGGTCCAGACCTGGGGCAAGGAAGTCTATTTCCGCACCCCGATCTCTCACGATCTCGAGCCGGACGCGCGCGCCGTGGTGAGCAAGGGCGAGATCGCCTTCTGGGCCGTCGCGATCGACGACGTCGATCAGCTCAAGGGCGTTTACCCTGGAGAAGAGGTCTCCGTGGTCGAGGCTGACGATAATGGCCAGGACCTGGCCGTCGCGGCGGCCGGTTGCCGCCCGCGCCGCTCCCGCCGCCAGACTCTGCACGCCGACGACGGCGGCACGGTCGGATAGGTCAGACCGGGACCATTATCGCTTCAGCCCCTATCAGCCTGAAGTGTGACCCACCCGGCTCATCATCAAAGAAATAGGGCCGCCCGGCAGCAGCGGCCCTGATCCTTTTCGCACGTGTCTTTCCGAAACCTTCGCCCTACGTGCCCGTGTGTGTCCGCCCTATTTGGAGGCGATCTGGCGCTGAACCTTGGACTTCGGTACCTCGCCGGCGGCGACGAGGGCATTGATGCAGCGCGAGGAGAGGTTGGCGCCGACGGCGCGCATGCACTTGCGGACGCCGGGGCTGTCGGGATCGTGCTGGCTGCAGTGAGCGTAGTAGTCGGAGGCGCAGGCCATCTTGACAGCGAGGCTGACGGCGCCGGCCTGGGTGGAGAGGGTGGCGGCGCTGAGGGCTGCGGCAGCGGCGAGGATGGTGCGGATCTTGGTCATGGCTCTCTCCATCTGGGGCGGAGGCGTCCTGGGCTCGGGCGCCGTGGGCTGATGGAGGCAATGTGCGCCGGATCCCACCCGGCGGCTGTTCCGGTGGGAACGCCAGGAAAAAAAGCCGGAAATGGAGTTTGCAGGCCGCAATAAAGAAGGGTGATGCAACCCGTGTAGGGCCGCGGTGCGCCTATTCCGCCCGGACGAGGGTCGGGAGGCGGGTCTTGAGGTCCTCGAGCTCCGCGGGATCGAGCTTGAAGAACATGTTTTTCGCGACGCGGCGCTTGAGGCTCTCGTCGAGCTCGCGCGAGAGCAACACGACCGGAACGTCCCCGGGCGGATAGAATTGCGCCGGTCCGGCGACCTTGAAGTCGAGCACATGCTGGTAGAAGGTCCGCCACTTGGTCTGCGTGGCGACGAGCAGATGCTTTGCATCGAGCGCGAGGCAGGCCGAAATGCCGGCCCGGATGGTGGCGGCGTAGAGCCGGGCGCGATAGCGCGTGCTGGTAATCTCGGGATCGATCGCGAGGCGCGAAAGCTCGACCATGAGCCCCTGCGCATTCGCCTTCAGCGCCGGCACCTCGGGGTAGACCTTCTCGCAGGGCAGGACGGGCGCCTTGGCCCCCGGCGCGTAAAAAGAGAGCCGCAGCGTCGCGATGCACGCGCCGTGCCGGAAAAGGCCCGCGATGAGCGTCGTCGGCAGGTCGTCGTAGGCGTCGGTATAGATGCCGAAAGGCGACGGCTCGATGAGGCCCGCATGCACGTAACCGCGGTAGCGGAGCGCGAAAGCCTCCCTGCGGTTGTCCTGGGCCGAGTACCAGACGGTACGTAAGATGGAATCAGTTTGATCCGCTTCTAGAGAGGCGGGCTCTATTTTGGCCTGAGCTGTCAAGCAAATGCCCCTCTGAAAAGCGAGCGAATCGCAGCTGAAAACCGACTACCACGAACGCCGCCTGAAATAAATGAGTTCTCACAACCGGCAAGGAGCTTTGATTGAGACCGAATGTCACGGAACGGTCAAGCCGGGGAGCCGGAGGAGGTCCCAGACGCGGGGACGAACCGAGACCTCCTCCTCAATGGCCGAGACAACGGTTTGAGGGCAGATTGTCCCGGCGGCCACGAGGGTGACTGCGGTTTACCTAACGAAGCCTGAAGAGAAAAAATATCGCCGCACCCGCGGAATAACAGTGCGCGTTGAACGTTTTTATTCCCCTTGCCCTTCCGACGTTGCCGAAAAATCCGCGAGCGACCGCAGCAGGTTACGGCGTAGCGCGTCCGGCGGATAGCCGTGCAGGCTCTGCCCATAGGCAAGCCGGAGCCAGTGGCGCGCATCGCGAAGCCGGCAGACGGCGACGGGCGCCACGACGGCCCGCTCCATGGCATCGCATTCCGCAAGCGCGACGCGCAACGCATGCGCGTTCGGGCCGATCGCCGTCGCCGCAACGCGATCGCGCAGGGCCTCGCAGCGAAGCAGGAGGGTATCGGAAAGGCGCGTTTCGAGCATGGGAGGGCCTCCGCGTGCAAGAGCTGCGTCGTTCTGCAGCGTAGCGCGAATTGCGGACGAATTCTTGCGCTGGTTTCGCGCGTCCACAGCGAAACAGGGCCCCGCCTCTCGCGATCGCCGCCTAATCGCGCTTACAAAAGCGTAAGGCCGCGCACAAGCCGCCGTAAACATCGGCTGCTAGCCTCACCTCCTCACGAGAAATGGAGGAAACCCAATGACCAAATCGGTGAGCCTTGCCGTCATCGCTGGCGTTCTGATCGCGGGTATGGCGCCGGCCATGGCCGCCGACCAAGCTGCGCCCACCACCAAGGCCGCGTGTAAGAAGCTTTCGGACATGAAGTGGGATTCGACGACCAAGACGTGCGTGAAGAAATAACGCTTCGGCTGGAGAGGCCGGTGCGCCTGAGCCTCGTGCGGAGGGGAGCGCTGGGTGCGGTCGTTTGCGGTCTCTCCTCCGTCGCCCTCGGCGCCGGGCCGCCCTCGCAGGAGCGCGATACATGCGCACTGGTGACCCGGGATCTCCGCGGCCAGATCGAGGCGATGAAAGTCCTGAAGGCGAAGGCGCCGTCGCTCGCCTTCGACGAGCCGTCCAGGATGCGCAAGGGGCCGGAGCGTCCCGAAACGCTCCTCGCCCGTGCGCGCGCACAGGCCGATGCCCTGAACGCGATGCTGCCCGGCATGGGGTGCGCGAGCCTCGACATCGACCGGGAGCTGGCGCAACCGCTGAACGCGGCGCTGCTGCCGTCTGTGCCGGCCGGAGGTCGAAAGCATTCACGTCGCTAGGCCGGCGGCACGCCCCTCACACGCAGGCCGGGGTAGCGGGCCAGCCTGTGGGTGCGCCGATGTTGCGTCCCGTCCGGCGAAAGAGTATCCACGCTGGCGCGCGCCCCCGCGAGGTTCTAGCCCCGAAAAAAGCCATAAAAAATCGGCCAGAGAAACCTGAGCCGCGATCGCGTCGGACCTCAGGGTCCGACGTGTGGCTCATCGGCCGGAGCGTTGGAGCGTGCCCGACGGGCGTGCCCCTGCCGCCCAATTGAAACGACCGCGCTGAGGCGCAACGCATCGCACGCAGGCGCAACGCCAATGGTGAACATGCAGCCCCCTCCGAAACGTCGAATTTTTGGCACGCTTCTCCGTTGGCTCGGAAGGGGCCTGCGCGCGCTCATCCTGGCGCTCGTCGTCACATGGGGCACGCTTGCCATCTACTTTTCGAATCTGCCGTGGCCGTACCTGCGCCTCGCCGCCGCGGCGGCGTTTGCCGCATTCGCGGTCTGGGCGCTTTGGATCTCGTCCAACCGCTACATGCCGCGGGCTTTCGCCGGCGTCTTTCTGGCCGTCGTGACGTGGTGGATCCTGATCCCGCCCTCTCACGACCGCAACTGGCGCCCGGAGGTCGCGGTGATGCCGCGGGCCTACATTGATGGAGACCGCGTGCGCTTCACGGGCGTGCGCGACTTCGACTACCGCAGCCGCCACGATTTCACGGTGCGCTACGTGGAGCGGGAGGTCGACCTGTCGCATCTGATCGGCGTCGACTTCTACGTGTCCTACTGGTCCGAAGGTCCGGTGGGGCACACGTTTGTGAGCTTCGTCTTCGACAACGCGCCGCCCTTGGCCATGTCCATCGAGACGCGGCCCGAGGTCGGCGAGAGCTTCGCCCCGGTGTCATCGCTGTTCAAGCAGTTCGAGTTGATCTATGTCGTCGGCGAGGAGCGCGACGTGGTCGGCGTGCGAACCAACCATCGCGGGGAAACGACCTACCTCTATCGGCTCAACACGTCCCCCGCCGACGCGCGGCGGCTCTTCGAGATCTACGTGCAGCGGATCAACGAGCTTGCGGACAAGCCGGAGTTCTATCACCTGCTGAGCAATAGCTGCACGATCAACATCATTCGCTATGCGAACGCCGCCGGACGCACCGGCCGCTTCGACATCCGCCATCTCCTGAACGGCTTCTTCGACAGCTATCTCTATCACTCGGGGCGCATCGACACGACGCTGTCGTTCGAGGAGTTGCGCAGCAGATCGCTCATCAATCCGGCCGCCCGGCAAGCCGGTGAGGGCCCCGATTTCTCCGAGCGTATTCGTGCACTCTTGCCGACGAGGCTGCGCGTGACGGCCAATCCCGCGCCGGCCGCCCCGGCCGATGCGACCGAGCCGGTGAAACCGATGAGCAACGCTCAGGATCAATGAGGCCCGCGGCGATCGTGATTTGACCAGGGCCGGTCGCATACAGCGACGCGAAGGCGCGCCGCTCCTCGCGCCTCCCATGGACGCTTTCATGGCACGAGCATCGGATGACGGCTTCCGGTCGTTCGGGACCGTTGGTGGAGGCGAGAGGAGAATCCTCGAACCGGCACCACCGCGCGCCGGATTGGTGTGACGGCCGCGCGTAACCGCCCCCTGACCGCCAAATGATCTCATGCTGCCCGTCTGAAAGGCAGATGCGCACGCAATGGGCACAATGGCCGACGGTAGAGTTTTGATTTTCTGTACTTTTCTCTCGTCTTAAGACTGGCCCGGCTTTTGCTACTGGTTAAGTTATGGAGCAAATAAAAGCCGCCGACCTGAAGCCATCCTTTGACGAGATGAACGGCTTCGGACAAAGCGTCCGCGAGCCTTACGCCGCTGTTTCCGAGTGGCTGGGCTCGATGCGCGTCGAGGAGCTGCGAAAGAGGAGCGCCGAGGCCGAGCTGCTGTTCAGGCGCACCGGCATCACGTTCGCCGTCTATGGCGACACCGAAGCGTCCGAGCGCCTGATCCCCTTCGACATGATCCCGCGCATCATCGCCGCCGCCGAGTGGCGGCGCCTGTCGGCGGGCATCGAGCAGCGCGTGAAGGCGCTCAACGCCTTCATGTACGACATCTATCACCGCCAGGAGATCATCAAGGCGGGACGCATCCCTGCCGATCTCGTGATCCAGAACAGCGCCTTCGTGCCCGAGATGATCGGCGTCGAGCCGGCGCTCGGCATCTACTCGCACATCATCGGCATCGACATCGTGCGCACCGGCGAGAACGAGTTCTACGTGCTCGAGGACAACACCCGCACGCCGTCCGGCGTCTCCTACATGCTGGAGAACCGCGAGACGATGATGCACATGTTCCCTAACCTGTTTGCCGAGAACCGCGTCGCCCCGGTCGAGACCTACCCGGATTATCTGAGAAAGACGCTCGAGAGCGTCGCCCCGGAGAACCTCGACGACGACCCCGTGATCGCCGTTCTGACGCCCGGAATCTACAACAGCGCCTATTTCGAGCACGCCTTCCTCGCCGACCAGATGGGGCTCGAGCTGGTCGAGGCGCCGGATCTCGTCGTCATGGACGGCTTCCTGAACATGAAGACGACGCAGGGCCTCTGCCGCGTCGACGTGCTCTACCGGCGCGTCGACGACGCTTTCCTGGATCCGCTGACCTTCAGGCCCGATTCGGTCCTCGGCGTGCCCGGCCTGTTCGACGTCTACCGCGCCGGCAACGTCACGATCGCCAACGCGCCCGGCGCCGGCATCGCCGACGACAAGTCGATCTATCCCTACGTGCCGGAGATGGTGCGCTTCTACCTCGGCGAGGAGCCGATCCTCAACAACGTGCCGACCTACATGCTGCGCGAGCCCGACGACCTCGCCTACACGCTCGCCCACCTGCCCGAGCTGGTGGTCAAGGAGGTCCATGGCGCCGGCGGCTACGGCATGCTGGTGGGGCCGGCGGCGACCAAGGCCGAGATCGAGGAGTTCCGCCAGCGCATCCTCGCCGCGCCCGAGAAGTACATCGCCCAGCCCACGCTGGCGCTGTCGACCTGCCCGACCTTCGTCGACGCCGGCATCGCGCCGCGCCACATCGACCTGCGCCCCTTCGTGCTGTCGGGCGGCAAGGAGATCCGCATGGTGCCCGGCGGCCTCACCCGGGTCGCGATGAAGGCCGGCTCGCTGGTGGTCAATTCCTCGCAGGGCGGGGGCACCAAGGACACCTGGGTGGTCAGTTGAACAACGCACGCTCGAAACACGCGCCGCGCCGCGTCATGTACGGAGAATTGCCATGCTGAGCCGAACCGCAGATCACCTGTACTGGATGGCGCGCTACACCGAGCGCGCCGAGAACACCGTGCGCATGCTCGACGTGTCCTACCGCATGTCGCTGCTGCCGCAGGGACCCGAGATCGTCGAGCAGGGCTGGGCCGCGACCTTGACCATCATCGGCTTGTTCGATGCCTTCAAGCAGCGCTACGACATGGTCACGCCGGCGAACGCCATCGCGTTTCTCGCGTTCGATCGCGACAACCCGATGAGCATCTACAGCTGCGTCCGCGCCGCGCGCGAGAACGCGCACGCGGTGCGCGGCACGCTCACCTCCGAGATCTGGGAGACGGTGAACGGCGCCTGGCTCGACATGCGCATCGCCGCCGAGCGCTGCGCATCGGACACGGACATCGGCAATTTCTTCGAATGGGTGAAGCATCGCTCGCATCTCACGCGCGGCGTCATTCAAGGCACGATGCTGCGCGACGAGGCCTGGCATTTCACCTGGCTCGGCACCTATCTCGAACGCAGCGACAGCACGGCGCGCATCCTCGACGTGAAATACCACTTGTTGTTGCCGCGCGGTGAGAAGGTGGGCGGCGCGACCGACTACTACCAGTGGAGCGCCTTGCTGCACTCGGTGTCCGCGTTCGAAATCTACCGCCGTGTGTATCGCGACTTGATCACGCCGCGTCGCGTCGCGGAGCTGTTCGTGCTGCGCGATGACATGCCGCGTTCGCTGCGGCGCTGCGTGACGCAGGCCCACACGCATCTGTGCGCGGTTCGCAATGCGCATTCGGCCGAGACCGAGCGACGTGCCGGCGAGTTGCAGGCATCGCTGCATTTCGGACGCATCGAGGACATTTTCGACATAGGGCTGCATGAATATCTGACGCGATTCCTGGGGCGCACTCGCGATCTCGGCGAGCGCGTGTCGCGCGACTTTCTGGTGTCGTCGGCCGATTGAATCGGAGCATCGCCATGCAATTGCACATCCGCCACGAAACCTCGTATCGCTACGGCGAGCCCGTGAAGCGCCGCGTACAGAACCTGCGACTCACGCCGCGGTCCGATCCGGTGCAGCGCGCACTCAGCTGGAACATCTCCGCGCCGGGCCGTCATCGCTCGCAGCTCGACGCGCATGGCAACGTCGTGCATCTGTTGACGCTCGATGAGCCGCATCGCGAGATCCGCATTATCGTTCAAGGCGTCGTCGAGACGGATGACACCGAAGGCCGCGTGCTGCCGGACGAAGGTAGGCTTTCGCCGCTGACGTACCTGGCCGAGACCGGGCTCACGCATGCGAACGAAGCGCTGGCGCGGTTCGCCGCGCGGCATCTTTCGCCCACGGCCGATCGTACGCCCGCCTTGATGAATCTGGCCGCTGCCGTCTGCGATGTCATTCGATACGAACCGGGTGCGACCGACGTGCACGAGCCCGCCGCTCGCGCTTTCACGCGCGGCAAGGGCGTGTGCCAGGACCATGCGCACGTGTTCATCGCCTGCTGTCGCGCCGCCGGCATTCCCGCGCGCTACGTGAGCGGCTATTTCTACACGGGCAAGGAGGGAGAAATCGCCAGTCACGCGTGGGTGGATGCGTGGCTCGGGCAGGAGCAAGGCTGGTTGTCGATCGACGTCACGCATCGCGCGCTCATCGGCGGCAAGCACTGCCGGCTCGCGGTCGGCCGCGACTATCTTGATGCCTGTCCCGTTCGCGGCGTGCGCCGTGGCGGCGGCGCGGAGGAGATGAAAGTGGCCGTGATCGTTGCGGCATCGGCGCAGCAGCAGTAGGAGATCATGGCCAGCTGGGGAGCTGGCCAATGCCACTTGCCACCGCACCCATCCACATCCACTCTTCCCCGATCTCACTCATCACAACTCCAAATGACTTATTGCATAGGCATGCTGCTGGATGCGGGGCTGGTGTTCCTCGCGGATTCGCGCACCAACGCGGGTGTCGATCAGGTCAGCACGTTCCGCAAGATCGCGGTGTTCGAGAAACCCGGCGAGCGTGTCATGGTGGCGCTGTCGGCCGGCAATCTTGCGATCTCGCAGGCGGCGATCAGCATTCTGCGCGAGCGTCTCGACGACACGGAGCGGGGGAGCATCTTCACCGTGGACTACATGTTCGAGGCTGCGCGGCAGGTCGGGGAGGCTTTGCGCGAGGTGTACCGGCGCGATGCCGAGGCGCTGAAAGATCACAACGTGGAGTTCAACGCGCAATTGATCTTCGGCGGGCAGATCGCGGGCGAGCTGCCGCGCCTGTTCTGTGTCTATGCGCCGGGTAATTTCATAGAGGCGACCGCCGATACGCCGTACTTTCAGATCGGCGAATCGAAATACGGCAAGCCCATCATCGATCGCGTGGTCACGCGCAGCACGTCGCTCGACGAGGCCGCCAAGTGCGCGCTGATCTCGATGGATTCGACGATCCGCTCCAACCTGTCGGTCGGCCTGCCGCTCGATCTGCTGACGATTCAGCGCGATGCCGTGCGTGTGCATACGCACGTCAACATCGCCGAGGATCATGCGTATTTCAGGATGGTTCGCACACGCTGGAGCGAAAGCCTGCGCCACGCGTTCCATGAGCTTCCTGATCCGGAATGGATCAGGAAGAGCTGAGCGGGTCCTGCACGCTGAACAGCGCGCCGTTTTCCTGGAAGACCGCCATTTCCGTGCGCTTGTTCATCACGATGATGCTGATACGGCGGTTCAGCGAGCTGTCGGGCGCCTGCGTATCCAGAAGCACGCTCGATGCGAGACCGACGACACGCCCGATTCGGTCGGGCGACAGGCCGCCTGCGATCATTGCGCGCCGCGCCGCGTTCGCGCGATCTGCGGAGAGCTCCCAATTGCTGTAGTTCGGCTTCACGTACGGACGCACGTCCGTGTGGCCGCTGATGCTCAAGCGATTCGGCACGCCATCAACGATGCCGGCGATCTCGCGCAGGATATTCGCGCTGTACTGTTCCAGCATCGCGCTGCCGAGTGGAAACATGGAGCGACGCTCGTGGTCGACGATCTGAATGCGCACGCCCTCGGGCGTGATGTCGAGCAGGATCTGGTCCTTGTACGGGGCGAGCGCTTCACGATTGTCGATCGCTTCCCGCAACTGACCGAGCAAGCCTTCGAGCCGCTCCGAATCGGCCTGTTCTTCGGCCTCGAGCAATGCTCGTTCCGGCGTCACGTCCACTTGCGCGCCGGGAGACGGCGGCGTTTGATCAGCCGGAGGCGCGGGCGCCTTGTGCAATTCCATGCCGCCGCCAGCCTTGATCATGCTCGTGCTGGCTCCGCCTACGCCCTGGATCGCGCTCGGCGAGGGCACCGTGCTTGCGCCTGGAATCGCGCTCGGATTGTTGAAGTACTCGGAAATCGCGCCTTTTTGCTTTTCGTCGGTTGCGCCCATCAGCCACATCAGCAGGAAGAACGCCATCATCGCGGTGGCGAAGTCCGCGAATGCCACTTTCCACGAGCCGCCGTGATGGCCGTGCCCGTGCTTCTTCACGCGCTTGATGATGATCGGCGCGGCTGCTTCGTCGCCTGCGTTCATCACGCTCTCTTGCTGCGCAGCTGCTCATCGAGATCCTTGAAGCTCGGACGCAGATCGCCCGGCGTCGACTTGCGACCGAACTCGATTGCGACTTGCGGCGGATGACCCTGCAGGAATCCCAGGATGCAGGTCTTGATCGTCGTGTAGAACTGCGTTTCGTCGCGGGCGCGCCGTTCCATCGAGTTGCTCATCGGCCCGATGACGCCGTAGGCGAGCAGAATACCCAGGAACGTGCCGACGAGCGCCGCAGCCACCTTCTTGCCGATCTCTTCGGGCGGACCGCCGAGTGCGCCCATGGTGTTCACGATGCCGAGTACGGCGGCGACGATGCCGAAGCCAGGCAGCGCATCGGACATCTTGCTCAACGCGCTCGCAGGCTCCTGGCCGTCGTGGTGATGCGTCTCGATTTCGAGATCCATCAGCGCTTCGAGCTGAAAGTGATCCATGTCGCCGCTGATGATGAGGCGCAAATAGTCCTGAATGAATTCGACGGCGTGATGATCCTTGAGGATGAGCGGCCACTTCTTGAACACTTCGCTCTTCGTGGGATCCTCGATGACGCGCTCGAGGCCCATCATGCCTTCCTTGCGGGCAATCGATAGCAGGTCGTACATCAGGCCGAACAACGCCAGGTAGTGCTCTTTCTTGTAGCTGGGGCCTTTCATCAAAGAGGAGATCCCGCCGAGCACCCGTTTTGTCACATGCATCGGGTTGGCGATGATCAAGGCGCCGATGGCGGCGCCGCCGATGATCAAGAGCTCGTAGGGCTGCCACAGTGCAAGCAGCTTGCCGCCATGCATGGCGAACCCGCCGAATACGCAACCCATGACGACCACGGTGCCAATGATCAAATTCATTATCTGATTCCGAGGAGCGGACGGTGCCGTCGAACGGCGGACAGCAAGAATCGGGAGCCGATGTGCCCGATACCGCTTTGTATCGGCCGATGGCGGCGGAGCTTGAGTGCGTCGCAGCATCGAGCCCCTCGCTGATGAGGCGAGAGCGATGCGGCAAGACGTGGCGGCTATGCGGGGTGAGCGAAGCTCATCGTGCCAAAAAGTGTGAAGCAGCGACGGCTCTCGCCGGCAGACCGCGGATCGCCGTCACATTCAAGCCGCCGCGCGAGCGCCAAGCGTGCGATGTCATGGCAAGATTTCCGTTCCATTTTCGGACGTGATTTCTCGCATGGGCTCTCTTTGGAAGCCGCTGTTGGCGATCGGCGTGTGCTGTGTCGGTGTCGTCGGCATGTTGTCCGGCCGGCCCATCGATCGTCCCGCCGGCATGCTCGTCGATCGCGATCCGATTCAAGCGCCGACGCATGCCAGGCCGTTCGCGCTCGGCGAATTCGAGATCACGCCGCGTGCCGAGTACGACATCGAGGCGCGGGTGCTATCGGTCGAGCCCTTTAATTTCGATCGTGGCGCCAAGCTGTCGCCGCTCGATTTCGCCGTCGGCTGGGGGCCGATGTCGGACTCCGCGGTGCTCGAACATTTCCGCATCACCCAAAGTGCGCGCTTTTTCACTCTTTATCCGGGGGAAGCCGCGATCGACATACGCACGGCATTGCTCGGCAGCGCGAACATGCACCTGATCCCCTCGACCAGCCGCGTGCGCAAGCAGCTCGAAGCCGTTCGTCCGGGCAATGTCGTACAGCTGCGCGGCTACCTCGTCAACGTCACCGGGCCGAACGGCTACACCTGGAATACCTCGCTGACGCGTGAAGACACCGGTGCCGGCGCGTGTGAGTTGTTCTATGTGGAGACGGTGGAGATGAGGTGAGATGAGTGGAATGGTGATCCAGTGATGGTGATCCGGTGATCCAGTGATCCGGTGATCTTGGCAAGAGTTCAAGAGAGGTTTCTTCCGGCATTCTGACCGCGATCACCTGATCACTGGATCACCTGATCACCTTCCTT
>JRYE01000897.1_pt1 | contig 14590 bp, 15 predicted proteins | sample 235321 | NCBI WGS metagenome assembly JRYE01 (sample SAMN03074214, study PRJNA261473) | activated sludge metagenome | biome: Common Effluent Treatment Plant; feature: Wastewater; material: Activated sludge; isolation source: activated biomass in a lab-scale reactor treating industrial wastewater at... | reverse complement strand
ATCCAGTCCATCTATGCGGTGGGTCTCACCCTTGAATCAACGCGGCTTGCTCTGCCGGACGGGAATGTCGATGAGGTATCAACGCTGCTCAATACTGCCATTGAGGGTCTGAACGATGCAATCCGTGATATCCGCAATTTCATCCTCGACCTTCGNNGAGTTCCAGGCTAATACGATGGTGCCGGCGTCGGTTCACGTACCTGATCGATTGGAGGGATTGTCCTTGCCGCTCGGACGGGCTATTTTTCTGACCACGCAGGAGGCACTGGCCAATGTCGCTCGCCATGCGCGCGCCGGAAAGGTCGATGTCAGCCTGAATTGCACCACCGATCGGATCACCCTGACCATACGGGATGACGGCCGAGGCTTTGATATGTCCAGCGAATCCCAGCGAGTTGGCCATGGCCTGGCCAATATGCAGGCTCGCGCCGAGAGTTTGCGTGGCCTCTTCGCTGTCGAGTCTGCTCCAGGTGGGGGTACGACTGTTATTCTTGACCTGCCGCTTTAGCCATTCCTCTTCTTATCGGGTGGCTGTTTTCCCCTTCTTTTTTCTGTTCTGTTCTGGTGATAGATGTCACTTGAATCGGTGACTTTCGTCATTGAGTTCGATTCGGCCAAAGGGCTATACTGCCTTCAATCATTCGTGCCGCGGAAGTTTTGCTATCCGCACTGAGTTGGTGGCTGGGGCGAGTCCCGAGCGATCCAATAGGTGGGAACATTTCGGCGGCTGAAGGTATTTCGTCATGCTACAGGCGCACCTGGAGATGGGCAGGAAAGTGATCCCAACCGACGCATCGAAGATTCGAATCCTTATCGTCGAAAAGCATGCCGCTGTGCGTCGGGCGCTCAGCGATCGACTGGGCGTGACGCCCCACTTTGAGATCGTCGCCACCGTTGAGGATCCGGCTGGCGCCTTACCCTATCTCAACGCCAAAACCGGCTCCAGGGAAGGTCCCAAGGGACCTGTCGTCGTTCTGTTCGGTTTGCAGAATGGAACCGATGAGCAACTGTTTCACACCATCGATATCATTAAACAGATGGTCAGCCTCTCCGCGGCCGTCATTATCCTGGCTCCCTTTGCCGATGAAATCGAGCGGCTGCTATTCCACCAGGCCGGCGTGAAAAGCTACTTGCTGAAATATATCGATTCAGCGGGACTGATCCGGGAGATTGAGGTCGCGGCCAAGCCCGATCCCAAATCTATTCCGACGGTTTCGTAGACGGTTCGTTTGCCTCTCTCCGTTTCCCATCCGGCCGGATGATCAGCACCGGCACTGTCGCGGACTGAAGTACGCGCATCGCCACGCTGCCGAACAGGAAGCGTCCCAGACCTCCGCGGCCGTGGGTGCACATTACGATCGTGTCGATGCCGGCTCCTTGGGCGACATTGATGATCTCCGCGGCAACATCCTCCGATTCCGCCACTTGATAGTGCGTGCGAAAGTTTTGCTGCCGCAACGATCCCTTCTGTGATTGCAGATAATCGATAACCTCTTTGTAGAGATCGTCGCGCATCTTGATCATAAAGCTGGCCGACTCGGGTGACAAAGCGCCTTCGCCTACCCGTGGCGGCAAGACGACGCGCAATAATGTGATATCGCTATCGAACTGGGCGGCCATTTCCAGCGCATAAGGAAGGGCTGCTTCGGCGAAGCCTGAACCATCCAATGGAACCAAGATATGTTTGAACACGACTGCTTTCCCTCCTATTTGTAGCGGGCATATGGCTCGCCGGCGTTGTCTTGCGAATTCATCCAGTCACGAACGACCAGCCGAAAGATATCGGATTCGGTGATGATACCGATGAGTTGTCCGTCGTGATCCAATACCGGCAAGCCGCCGATCATATATTTCAACAACAATTGTGCGGCGGCGCCGATTGTCTCGTCAGGCGAGATCGTCACCGGATTGGGTGTCATTATTTCGCCTATAGTCAGTCTGGATAGTCTGTAGCTTAACTCCCAAATATCCATTTCGCTATTCGACGACGCCTTTGCGCTGCGCACGTCACTATATGTCACGATGCCGGTCAGCCGGCCGTCTTCAATGACGGGCAAGCGCCGGATAGTTCGCTCAATCATAAGTTGCCCGGCTTCCAGCACGGTTGTATCCGGCGAGACGGCGATCACATCTCGTGTCATCCAGTCCCTGACTAATTCATGCCTCATTTGGCGTACCCCCAAACGAGAACCAACTACATAGGACACGAATTTCGCAGATTGCCTTTGAAGAAAATCTGTGGAGATTGCGACATATGTACTTGATCCTTCTTCAAGGTAGTGTTTGGCGGCCAACCCGATAACATCGGATAATTCGCCAACACAAACCTAATGGTGCGTCCGCCGTATGAACCGACTGATTGCGGCACGTCTATTTGGCCTTGACCCAGTTCTACAGCATCACGCTCAGCCAATCTTCCTACGGAAGGACGCGATCTATTGAGCGTCCAGGATCGAATTGAAAATTTGCGTAAAGGCGGCGATAGGCTGTGCGCCATTTACCTCCTGTTCATTGACAAAGAACGTTGGCGTGCCGGTTACTCCGACATTGCGGGCGGCCTCCCGATTGCTGTTGACTGTATTCAGATAGCGGCCGGAGTCGAGGCAACTGGTAAATTTATCGATGTCCAGACCAACCTCAGTTGCTGCTTGCCTGAAGCCTTCGGCTGATAGGCGAGTGGCGGGCGGTTCGATAGCCCACAAGGTGTTGGCGTAATCAAAATACTTGTCCTGTTCGTTGGCGCACATACCCGATGCGGCCGCCGGGACGGTTGACGCACTGAGTGCATAGGGCAAAACGACCCAATACAGGTCGCCCGTATCGGCAAATTGCTCTTTCAAAGGTGTGGCCGTTTCAGCATGAAAAGCCTGGCAATGGATACATCCGAAATCCGAGACTTCCACCATCGTGATGGGTGCTTCGGCTTCTCCCATGAAGATACAACGATCGCTGTTTTCCTGACAGTACTCAGCAAGCGTCTGCACGACTCGGCTCGCGGAAGGTCGCAGCGCGAGATAAAGCAGACCCGCGAGAACCAATACACCGATGGCTATTAAACCACCGATGACTACCCAGTTCGTTTCCCGTTGTTGATGCTGTTGTTTCCGGCGTTGTGGGGCATTTTTAGCCATAATTCTCCTGAGAAAACAAGAAGGATGTGATTGAATTCTGAGTTTATCTTTCCGAAAGTTTACAGGCAAACCTTCTTAGGGAGGATTGAGGATCGCCGATGAATGTCATCTGCCTTTGGTGACATTTCTCATCATGACAAAGGTGGAAAATCAATTACACTTGAATTTAAGAAGACTCGCCGGTGACGGCGGACTATTTCGGTTGGGGAGACAAATATGCTGACCGTTAACGATCTCATGACCATCATACCCAATAGTGTGACGCCGCAAACGACCTTGCGGCAGGTTATTGAGGTGATGAAGACTCAATCCTGTCGCCAATTACCCGTCCTTGATAACGGCCGCCTTGTGGGGATCATCACCGATCGTGATGTGCGCCTGGTGATGAATTCCCCCTTAATTTTGCATGGCCGCTGGCAAGACGAGGAAATTCTGGATAGTATCACTGCTGAGAATTGCATGACCTCCGATCCGATGATCGTTTCGCCCGACACCCCCGCCTATCAGGCTGCCGCCATGCTGAGCAGCTACAAGTTTGGTGCTTTGCCGGTCGTTGATAACGGTACTCTGGTCGGGATTATCACTGTCTCTGATTTTCTTAACTATTTTGCGATGCAGCAGCCGGCGATGATCGATCATAAGGAATAGAGCATCGCGAGGAGGCCTTCATGGTTCCGTTCCGTAACATCCTGATCCCGCTGGACGGCTCCGAACTCGCTGAAAAAGCGCTCAAGTCAGCCGCTCAGCTTGCTTCTGCTTTGGCCAAACAGACGGACGCGGGAGAGGCGCCCGTCAAACTCACCTTGCTGCGTGTGGCCACCCCATTGACATTTATGGCGGCCGATCCCGCGCTGTTCGATGAGATGATCCGCATGAGCATTGATGAAGCCCAGGCCTACCTTCAAGCCACGGCCCCATCTGTCATGACCGCCGCTGACCCGGCTATCGTTGAGACCAAGGTCGTATCCGGCTTCGCGGCCGACGTTATCGTGCATTATGCCGAGGAGAACGGCATCGACCTCATCATCATGTCCAGCCACGGCCGCACCGGCAGCAAACGATGGATCTACGGCAGTGTCGCCGAGAAGGTGATGCACCATGCATCCTGCGCCACGGCAATCGTCCGCGCTCATGTATCGGTTGATATGTTCCAGAATCGCAAGATCCTGGTACCCCTTGACGGTTCTGAGCTGGCTGAGAAGGCGTTAGACCCGGCGATGGCAATCGCGGCAGCGGTGAAATCCGATGTCCTTCTGCTGCGTGTCGTTGCCGACCGCGAGCCATTACCCGCGACCCTCGATCCGATTGGCGAGGATGTGGCCGCTGCCCTCGACAAGACCGATTCGCTTGAACGCGCTGAAGCTGAAGCGTATTTGCAACGAGTGCACGAGTCTCGTCATAATCAGCACCTGTTCTTCGACGTTCAAAGCGTGGATGGGGATATTGCCGATGCGATTATTTCCTATGCTGATTCGCGGAACGTCGATCTGGTGATCATTTCCAGTCATGGCCGCTCCGGTATCGGCCGCTGGCTCCACGGCAGTGTGGCTGAAAAGGTCTTGCGCGGTGCCGATTGCGCGACGTTGATCATTCGCCAAAGTCGCAATTGAGTGGGGCAGAGAAATGGTGGAAGAATGGTGCGACCCATTCCAGGCCTGGTCGCACCGTTTTCTCCTACCGATGCCGGGCGAGGAAGGCAGGGAATCGCGTGCGAATAGCATAGCTTTTTGCGGGTTAACACGGATAATACCCTCTCTGTGATCTGCGCCAATGACTTATTGTCCGCCCTGTTCCACCTTTTGAAAACAGTATGGATAATCCGCAACCGTTAGCTCCCGATCTGCTTTATCATCGATTCGACTCCTCCCAATTGCCGTTCGAGACCACGGCCGAGTTTGAGGACGGGCTTGAAATCATCGGCCAGCAGCGAGCCATCGAATCCATTCGCTTTAGCATCGGGATGGATCATCAAGGTTATAACCTGTTTGCTCTGGGTCCGAATGGTGTGGGACGTCGAACGACAGTGGAACACTTTCTGGTTCAGCGGGCGGCCACGGAAACGACTCCCGACGATTGGTGCTATGTTTATAACTTCGATCAATCGTATAAACCTCGTGCCCTGCGATTGCCGCCTGGAAAAGCCAACATCTTCCGCGATGATATGAAAAAGCTGGCCGGAGAGTTAGGCTCCGTCCTGCCGGCGACTTTTTCCGGCGAGGAGTATCAGCTGCAGAAGCGAGCGCTTGAAGAGGAACTGCGTGGTGTCCAAACCGAAGCTCTTGATAAATTGCGTGAGGAGGCCAAGGAGCACAGCATTGCCCTGATCCAGACGCCGGGCGGCTTTGCTTTTGCTCCTTTGAAAGAAGGAGGCGAAGTCATCACCCCTGATGAGTTCATGCGCCTTGACCAGGAATCACAAAAGAAGATCGAGACTGAGGTGGAACAGTTACAGGGATCCCTCCAGCGGATCATGGAGCGGATGCCCAACCTCCACCGCGAGATGCAGAATCGGCTGCGGGAGCTGAACGAGCGTGTTGTGGAATTCACGATCGCGCCCCTTCTCGAAGAGTTGCGCGTCAAGTATCAGGATATGGCGCCGATCGCCGCCCATATCGACGATATCCAAAAAGACATCATTCATAACTTTGATGCCTTCATTCAAGATGATGAGGCCGCCGGACGGCAGTTGATCGGCGCCGCGCTGGGTATTGCCTCGGCCGAGCGTAGCGTGTCACTCTCTCGCTACGAAGTCAATGTGATTGTCGATAACGGTCGAACCGAGGGCGCGCCGGTTGTTACGCTTGAACAGCCGCGCTACCAGAACCTCGTCGGCCGCGTCGAGCATATCGCCCAAATGGGAGCGCTCGTCACTGACTTCACCCTGATCAAACCCGGCGCTCTGCATGAGGCCAATGGCGGCTATCTGCTGATCGACGCCCTCAAGCTGTTGACCGAGCCATTTGCCTGGGATGCCCTTAAGCGAGCGTTGCGGCAGGAAGAGATTTTTATCGAGTCGATGGGTCAGGTCTACAGCATGATCAGTACCGTGTCTCTTGAGCCGGATCCCATCCCTCTTGATATCAAGGTGATCCTGATTGGCGAACGGCTTTTGTACTATCTGTTGAGTACCAACGATCCCGAATTTAACGAGCTGTTCAAAGTCTCGGCCGACTTTGATGAAGATGTAGATCGCAACCCGGATAGTGCCCTGGCTTATGCCCGCGTCATCGCGGAGGTTGCCCGTGCCGAAAAGTTACGGCCCTTCCAGCGAGATGCGGTCGCTCGAGTGATCGAGCATGGATCGCGCGTCGCTGAGGACGCGAGCAAGCTTTCCACACGCATGCAAAGTATCACCGATGTGCTCCGGGAAGCTGACTACTGGGCCGGAGAGTTAGGGCATGATGTCGTAACTCGTGAGGACGTGCAAGAGGCATTGGAGAAGCAGATTTATCGCTCCGGTCGCGTTCAGGAACGAATCCAGGAAACCATCCTGCGCGATCAGGTGCTCATCGACACAACCGGCGCTGTAGTCGGACAGGTGAACGGGCTGTCGGTTTATATGATGGGCAGCCATGGTTTCGGCCGCCCGTCGCGCATCACGGCTCGCGTTCGGATGGGCGGTGGGGGAGTTGTTGATATCGAACGGGAAGTCGATCTGGGTGGTCCTATTCATTCCAAGGGCGTGCTCATTCTGACCGGGTTTCTCGGGCAGCGATATGCGGCCGACAGCCCTCTGTCCCTCTCGGCAACCCTTGTATTTGAGCAATCCTATGGCGGCATCGAAGGGGATAGCGCTTCCTCGGCCGAACTCTATGCCTTGCTCTCCGCCCTTGCTCGACTTCCCATCAAACAATCTTTTGCCGTCACCGGTTCTATTAACCAACGAGGCCTGATTCAGGCCATCGGTGGCGTCAACGAGAAGATCGAAGGCTTCTTCGATATTTGTCAGGCTCGCGGGCTGACCGGCGATCAAGGTGTGTTGATTCCCTCCGTCAATGTCGCCAATTTGATGCTGCGCCAGGATGTGGTCGCTGCCGTTGCTGATGGCCGTTTCCACATTTACCCGGTATCGACGGTCGATGAGGGGATATCTATTTTAACGGGGGTCTCTGCTGGGGAGCTGGATGATGGGGGGCAATACCCGCCTGACAGTGTGAACGGCCGCGTTGTCGCGCGTCTGGCCGAATTTGCCGAGAAGCAACACGCTTTTAACGAGTCATCTCGTGCCGCGGACGCCGGATCTCCTGGCGATGATAATGATACGGTGAAGGAAGATGAGCAACCTCCTGCTGAATGACGACCGCGCATCGGAGCCGGAGGACTTTGTCATGCAGGCAGCACCGGCAGACGAGGTTACTCATGAGTCATTTTTCCCTCGGCCTATTCGCCGTATCCTGATCGCTCTTGACGCATCCTTCAACAGCCACGCCGCGCTGGAAGCGGCCGCCAACCTGGCCGAGATATTGCAATCTGAACTCCTGGGCTTGTTTGTCGAGGATATCAATCTTCTTCGGCTGACCGAGCTTCCTTTCGTTCGTGAGGTTCGTTTCGCCGAGCGGGATGTCCAGCGGCTTGATCAGGAGACCTTAGTGCGCAAGCTGCGCGCCCGCGCTGCTCTTCTGCGCCACGAACTGGAAGAAATGGCCTCCGAGCGCAAGTTGACCAGCTCGTTCCGCGTCATTCGAGGCCCCATCGACCGCGAGCTTCTGGCTGCCGCGCTCGATGCTGACCTGGTGGCCCTCGGCCGTCTTGGTCATACTGTCATTCGCCAAAACCCTCTTGGTTCCACTGCCCGTGCGATTGTGTCCCGCGCGGCTGCGGCTGTTTTGCTTGTCAAAACTGACGTTGGGTCGGGGCCGGTCATCGCTCTCTACGATGGCTCGGAGAATGGGCATCGGGCGTTGCTCCTGGCGGCCGAGCTTGCCAATCACGTAGGCGATCTTCGTGTCCTCGTATGGGCATCGGATGAACAAACGGCCTACGCTCGCCGGCAATACGCCATTCAATTGCTGGAAAAGACAGATATCCAGCTACAATTCCAGCATCTCTCCGGGGATGACCCACGGCGCGTCATTGAATGGGTGGATCGTCAGAAGGGCAGCTTGCTCATCCTTGGCGGTGGTGAAATTAACCTGCCCGAAGATATTGCCCGTATCCTGGTGGATGAAGCTCAACAGCATCTTCTCTTCCTCAAGTAATTCCGAATATTTGTGCTAAAATCAAGGCAGGATGCGGCTCCGATGGAGCAGGTGCCGGATCCTGGCGAATGATATGACCTATACACCGAGCGACCATATCAGCGAGTTGCTGCGCAATTTGCCCACTAAACCCGGCGTCTACATGCACAAGGACGCTGAGGGCAACGTCCTCTATGTCGGCAAGGCGATCAATTTGCGCAGCCGCGTGCGCTCCTACTTCCGCAACCAGGTGGACTCTATAAAGACTCAACGCCTGCGGCGGCAGATAGCTGATGTTGAGGTGATCACCACTGAGTCCGAACTTGAGGCGCTGTTGCTTGAGATGACGCTTATCAAGCAATATCGGCCGCAATTCAATGTGCGGATGAAGGATGACAAGCGCTATCCCTACATTAAGGTTCATTGGGGGGATCCTTTTCCTAAAGTGACCGTCACCAGGCGGATGGTCCGCGACGGTTCACGCTACTTTGGGCCCTACACCTCCGTTTGGGCTGTCCAGCAGACACTCGACTTGTTGCGCAAGGTGTTTCCATATCTGACGTGTGATCGTGTGATTACCGGCAAGGACGAACGCGCTTGCCTGTACTATGACATCAAGCTGTGCAGTGCCCCCTGCATCGGCGCGGTCGATCAGGCCCAATATCGAGCCATGATTCAACAACTCATGGATTTTCTTGACGGAAAGTCCGACCATATCGTACGTGGTATCGAGGCCAAAATGGAGCGAGCTGCAGCTAATCTTCAGTTCGAGAAAGCTGCCGACTACCGCGACCAGCTGAAGGCCATTGAGCGCATCACTTCCCGCCAGAAGGTCATTGGCGCGTCCGACGCCGATCAGGATGTGATCGCCTTCGCCCGTGAGAATGGGGAGGCCTGCGTTCAGATATTCTTTATTCGTCACGGCAAGCTGATTGGCCGCGAGTATTTCATGCTCGATAACACCGAGGATGAAAGCGATCCTGAAGTTCTTCAGGAGTTCATCACTCAGTTCTATGATGATGCGGCTTACATTCCCAAAGAGGTGTTGCTGCCCAATGAGATCGAGGAGGCGCGGATCATCGAGGAGTGGCTCCGCCAGAAACGTAACACCAAGGTGTCCCTTCATGTACCTCGTCGTGGGAAAAAGCGCGAGCTGGTCCAGATGGCGGTGGAGAATGCCCACGATACGCTGGCAACCCTGCGCCAACAATGGGCGGCTGATCGATCCAAACATGTTCAGGCCATCACTGAATTGCAGGATGCCCTCAAGCTGCCGGCGCCGCCGTCACGTATCGAGTGTTACGATATCAGCCACACCCAGGGTACACAGACCGTCGGCTCGATGGTTGTGTTCGTTCAGGGTGCGTCACAGAAGAGCGACTATCGTCGCTTCAATGTTCAGACCGTCGACAACGATGATTATGGCGCCATGCGAGAGGTGCTGACCCGTCGCTTCCAACGCTATCGCGACACGTTGGCCGGCGAGCTTCATGATCCCAGCCAGATCAAGACTCGCTCTAATCGGCCGACGGCCTGGGCCATTTTGCCCGATTTGCTCCTAATCGATGGCGGCAAGGGCCAATTGCAGGTGGGAATGGAAGTCCTACGAGAGTTCGATCTGGAGGGCGAAGTTCCGATAGCGTCGCTGGCCAAGCAGGAGGAAGAAGTCTTCTTGCCCAATCATTCACGGTCGGTTTATCTGCCACGGCGCTCCGAAGCCCTTTACCTGATCCAGCGTGCCCGTGATGAAGCTCATCGTTTTGCCAACGAGGGCCATCGCAAGCGCCGCTCCAAAGTGGGGGTGGCCTCCATACTTGATAGCGTGCCCGGCGTAGGCCCCAAGCGTCGTCAACTGTTATTGAAACACTTTGGCTCGCTGGATGGGATTCGCGAAGCCTCCATCGAGGAAATCGCCGCCATATCAGGCATCACCATCGAGGTGGCTGAATCAATCAAGGCCCACCTCGAATAGCTTGTTATGGCGTTATACAAGTGGTGCTGACAGGCGTTCGGCGCAAAGCAGCAAGGCCAGCGCCGAAGGCCCATCGGTGATCTTTCCCTGCCGCGCCATGTCTAACGCTCGTTTGATGGAGAATAGATGAACTTCCATCACTTCGGCCGCTTCGTGGTGGGGTGGTCCCAGGGTGACTCCCCGCGCCAGAAAGATGTGACCTACCTCGTTGCAGATACCGTTAACCGGATAGAAGCGGCCGATGTAATCCAGACTTTCAGCCACACCGCCAACTTCTTCCAATAGCTCATCTTGTGCCGCTATCTCAGGGGTCTGTCCAGCTTTCAGGCTGCCCGCGGGGATTTCCCAGCACCAATCATCGACCGTATAGCGATACTGCCTTACCAGCGCGATCTTCCCGTTGGTCGTCACCGGCACAATCCACACCGCGTCGGGCTTTTCGATGACATAGTAGACTCCTGGCTTTCCATCAGGCGTCAAAATCTCATCTTGTCGCACGCGATACCATGGACAGGACCAGGCCACGCGGCTGGATAGGGTCTGAAAAGGGCGTTCGATCGAGTCGTTGTTATGATCGATGGCGTGAGTTTTAGTTTTGCCCACTGTTATTACCTGCGGGAACCAGGCTGAGGACCGTCTGTCCCGGCTTGGGATTTGGTTGAAGATCGGTGGTGAAAAAGGTGAGGCGACCGCTTTGGCTGATTAGTCCCAGCGGGATGGCCCCCGTGTTTTTTGCCAGGTAATTGCTGTAGGAGAAGGAACCTGTCAGGGCAGTTGCCTTCAGCGATGCTCCATCCATTATCTGCTCGTCCAGGAAGTCGTACGTCGACCCTGGCTCAAAGAGGATACGGCCACGCAGATGGGAGGGAGTTTTAAAAGAGTTCCCACCGGCTGACGGTAAATGATACAGTTCTGACCGGCCGAATAAATCCGCGTACTGTAATGCTACCAGCGCGTTTACTTCATCGTTACTTGTGAGAGCTGCAATTCTGCCAATGCCGCCCAAATCGATCTGCTCCATTGTCTCTTCCAAAAGAGCATTGCCGTGGAATGCTTGCAATCCCGCCAAACGACTTTCGGTGATATAACGGTAATTACTGTCAAGTAACAGTGTCCGGATCCCGAATTCCGACAACTGTTGAGCCAATTCACGTGCGAAGGGGCTTGCCCCAACGATGAGCACGCCTTGTGGATCGCGCTCCGCCAATCCTAAACGACGTGCCACCGGTCCGGCGGTCAAGCCATAGAAGATGACTGTCACAACGATTGTGAGAAATATAATCGGCACCAGTAATTCCGCTCCAGGAAGATCGAGCGTCGCAAGTTGGAAGGCAAAGACAGATGCCACCGAGGCAGCCACAATGCCGCGAGGAGCCATCCACATCAGAAAGATGCGCTCTGATATTTTAAGCGGCGATCCCCACGTGGATACCAATACACTAACTGGTCGGACAATTACAATCAGGATGACAACAAACAGCATCGCTTCCCATCCGATGAGAACGAGATTGTCGATATCGATCCGCCCGGCAAGCAAGATGAACAAGACACCGATGAGGAGTACTTGAAGATTTTCTTTAAATTCCAGAATGTGGTGAATGGGAACCCACGGCTGATTAGCCATAACCACGCCCATTACGGTGACGGTCAGTAAACCTCCTTCAGGGGCAAGCATGTCGGAGATCGTGAACATCATGAATACTAATAGAAGTGTGACGCCATTATGCAAATGATCGGGGATTAGATAACGTCGTAAGAGTGCGATGAGCGTTCCGGCGCCCAGAAAGCCGAAGAGAAGGCCGACAAACAGGCTACGTAAGACTCCTAACACTATGAAGCTCGGGACGCTGACAACCTCACCCTGGCGGAGGATCTCGAACACCAGGACAGCCAGGACTGCGCCGACCGGATCAATCAGGAGGCCTTCCCACTTGAGGATGGTGCCAACACGACCCTTTGGCCGAATTTGTCGCAACAACGGTCCCACTACTGTCGGCCCTGTCACGATCAGAATTGCGCCGACAAGTATCGCCATCGGCCACTCGAGTCCGATGACAAATCGTGCGGCAAGCGCGGCGAGGACCCAGGTCGCTATTGCGCCCAATGTAATAAGCCGGCTGATGACCGGCCCGCTAATCGGCAGTTCCTTGAGTTTGAGAGTCAGGCCGCCTTCAAACAGAATGACGCCAACGGAGAGCGAAACGATAGGGAAGAGAGATTCACCCAAAAGCTCGTCCGGGTGGATGATGCCCAGAACAGGGCCGAGCAAAAACCCGAACAATAGTAACAACAGAATCGAAGGTAATCGCAGCCGCCAGGCAAGCCACTGTGCCCCGATGCCAAAGATGGCCACGGCCGCTAACTGAATAAGGACTTCTTCCAAATAGCTATCCCATAATATTCGTCTTGAGGACGCAATACATAATCAGTAATCGGAATTATATTTGTGTGATCCCTGAGGAAATAGACTTTATTAAAGCCGAGCATTCGGGTAAATCGCGTAAGTCCCCATCCATACATCTTGCGCCAGCACATGATTGCGCATAGCCAAGAGCGCTTCCGCACCACTGAATACACCAGATAAATCCAGTGATTCCACATCGAGTGCGTAAAGAGAGAAATAGTAACGATGAACTCGTTCGTCATTCCACGGAGGGAAGGGGCCATCGTAGCCGCCATAATTCCCCTCCATATTCGGATCGCCCGCGAACCAGCTGGTATAGCTATTGATCCCTCGAATTCCGTAGGGGGTTGGACCAACCTCCTTGCCTTTTTGAGTCACGCCATCGGAATCGCAGCCTGCCGGCAATTCGTTCGTGCCGGCCGGAATATCGACCAGCACCCAATGATAAAAATCCGCGCGTGGCAGGTCATAAGGTACGGTCCGGCCAAGCTGATTGACGTCGTCACCCACTGACGGCGCGTCCACATCGCAGCAGATCAGAGCATACGATTTCGTCCCGGCGGGCGCATCCGTCCATTTCAGATGGGGACTGCGGTTTGGTGCGAATGTCGCCTGGCCTGATTCATTGGGAATCCCCATCGCGAATTCGGTCGGAATAGCGCCGCCGTTGTCAAATGATATGATTGTGAGTTTCATGTGGTGCCTCCCTAAAAAAATTGGTTTGACCCATTTTCCGGCCAAACCCCCGGTTTCGCAAGTGCGATATTGGGATCAGATGATCTCGCGGCCAACGGCTCGGGCGATAAGTTCTATCTCCTCCCTGAACCGTGCCATGGCCGCCAAGGGGAGAGCCTGATCGCCGTCCGATAATGCTTCAGAGGGGTTATGATGGAACTCGACCAGCAAACCGTCCGCTCCGGCGGCTATGGCAGCTCTCGCTCCGGCGACGACCAGATCGGCTCGCCCGGTAGCGTGACTCGGATCAGCCAGGATGGGGAAGGGGGTCGTCTGCTTGACGAGGGCGATGGCGTTGACATCCAGCGTGTTGCGGGTGGCCGTCTCGAAAGTGCGGATACCGCGTTCGCACAAGATGATGCGATCGTTTCCGCGGCTGATGATATGTTCGGCCGCCTTGAGCCATTCATCGATCGTAGACATGAAGCCACGCTTCAGCAATACCGGTTTGTCCGTTTCACCCACCGCCCACAAGAGCGGATAATGTTGCATGTTTCGGCTGCCGATCTGAATGATGTCCGTATACTCCACGACTTCGGCCAGATTCTCGACGCCCAGGGCTTCGGTGACGACCAGCAAGCCGAATTCATCAGCAACAGCGCGCAAAATCTCCAGCCCTTCGCGCCCCATTCCCTGGAAGGAATAGGGAGATGTTCGGGGTTTATAGGCGCCACCTCGTAGCACGCGGCCCCCCAGTCTGGCGATCTCGGCCGCTACGGTTCTCGTTTGCTCGTAACTTTCCACCGAACATGGCCCGGCCATGACTATCGCGTCCAACCCGCCCACCAGTGTGCCTGGCCCGATGGCCACGGCTTGCGTGTGGGTAGTTCGCGGCATGTCCTTAGCCCATTCGATTGTTTGTTGGATCATTTCTTATCCTTTGGGATGCTGTCGAAACGACGACACTCCTTTACTACCTGATCTCCTGATGTTTTGTTATAACCAGCCCGATGACATCAACGACTCAATCTACCGATCCTGTTACCGTTTGGATCCATGCCATGCGGCCCCGCACGTTGCCTTTGGCCATGGCCTGCATCATCATGGGCACCTGCCTGGCAGCGGCTGAAGGTTCATTCAGTTGGATCATTGCCTTGCTCTGTATACTAACCGCCATTTTGTTGCAAATCCTATCTAATCTGGCTAATGACTATGGCGACTCACTCCATGG
>JRYE01001161.1_pt1 | contig 14632 bp, 12 predicted proteins | sample 235321 | NCBI WGS metagenome assembly JRYE01 (sample SAMN03074214, study PRJNA261473) | activated sludge metagenome | biome: Common Effluent Treatment Plant; feature: Wastewater; material: Activated sludge; isolation source: activated biomass in a lab-scale reactor treating industrial wastewater at... | reverse complement strand
CTTCACCGCCGTGCTGCGCCGCAAGTCCTCCATGGAAAAGCTGCCCTTCGCGCCTTACGGCTTCACCATGTACGAGCAGGCCGATTGGGAGGGCGTATTGCAGCGCAACGGCTTCACCCCTCTACGCACCGTTGTGATCACGGAACCAGGTGTAGAGTTCGAAGGCAAGACCTACACCCCGGAGAGCTTGGTGGTGGTGGCGGGGTTGGCGTGAGTCCCTATCGGCCGCAACGATGGTCTTGCCGCCGACCCCATGCTGCCCAGGTATGTCAGCGTGCCGGTGTGAACACGCCCCCCNNCAGCGGAAAGCTGACCTCGATGTCCGTTTCGCCACCCGCGTTGGTGATGTCGCCGCTGCTGACGCCGCTCGCGGTCTTGTCCGGTTGCTGGCGAAGCGTGACCACCACGGTGCCGTTGCTCGCTGCACCTACGGTCCATACCGTCTCCAACCCGATGGGATGCCCATTGGCGTCCGCGTCATCGTAGGCCACCGTTGCATTCGCACCGCTCACCTGGTAAAAGAACTGGTGGACGTCGCTCTCCTCAACGATCTCCTGCGTGATGTCCTCGGCGGGGCTCCCGCTTTCATCCAGCACTTCCACATGAACGTGGTACGCACTGTCCGCGCTGAGCGTATCGCCATGGATCACCGGGGCATTCCCGCCACTTCCATCGAGGTCCGTGAACACCATGTGCTTGTGCTCCGCGCCCCCCACGGAATGGAAATGGAGCCGGAGCGTGGTGATGAGCTCCTCTTCATTCGTTGGCGGCGGCGGGGTGATGGGATCAACCTCGTCCCGCTTGCACGCGGTGATGGCCGCACTGGCGATCAGCGCATAGGTCAGGTACTTCAGTTCGGTCTTCATGTTCATTGGTTATGGTCTTCGTGGTCGTTCTTCGTTCTTCTGTTGATTCAGTTGGGGCTTCCGAACCAGTAGGTGATCCAGAGGGCGATGTCCAGGCCACGTGCATCGGCGTAGTATCGGAACCGGTCCAGGTAGTCGCGGTACGCGGCGTTCAGGAGGTTGCTTCCACGCAGTCCGATGCGCAGGTCTCCATTCCCCAGCGGCCGGGATGCCGAGGCGGAGAGCCCGAGCAGGTGATAGGTCGGTGGTGGAGAAGCCAGGTCCACGCCCACCGGGATCCGTTGCTGTTGCAGTACCAGGACGCTCGTTGGCGCGATCTCCAGGCGTTTCCACTTGCCGGTGGTGCGCGGCGCGTACACGAGGGTGTTCTCCATGCGGTCCGAAGGCATCTGGAAGAGCCATTCATCCTTCACCCGATCGCGCCCATGCACGGTGGAGGCACGCAGGCGCCAGGTGACCGGACCCAAGAGGCGCAGGTCGAACGATGCATCAAGGCCGCTGATCAGTGCGTCGGTGGCCACGTAGTTGAAGACGGGGAAGGCCCCGCGGATGGTGAGCTCCACGCCGGAAGGCCGCAGTTGGATGAAGTTGGCGATGTGCGCAGCGTGGGCGGTGAGCGATGCGTGCGCCCGGCCACCAAGAAGCGCGGAGCCCACTTCGAGCACCGCCTTGTACGCCTGTTCGCTGCCGAGCGTGGGGTCGCCGACCTCGATCGCCGCCGCGCCGTGATGCAGCCCTTCGCTATAAAGCTCGCTCACGTGGGGCGGGCGGAAGGCGCTGCTCAGGTTGAAACGGACGTGCGTGCTGTCGCTCACGCTCCAGTTCACACCCGCGCTCAAGGCCTGGTTCAGGAACTGATGCTCCGGGCGGATGAGGACATTGGAGCCGTCGTACTTGGCCACATCCAAGTGCGTGGCCTCCACGCGGGCACCGGCCTCCACCTCCAACCGCTCGGTCAGGTTGAAATGTTCAATGATGAATGCACCGGCGCTCTCCTTTCGGTAGTTGGGTATCAATGGGCGTATCCCCGTTCCCGGCACGTTGATGTTCTCCTGGTGGAGGCCGGAAACGCCTGCTTTCCCATGTACATGCCGGCCGATCCAATGCTTGAAGGTGGCCTCACCGGTGTGCGTCACGAGGTGGAGGTCCAAAGCCGGTATGGCACTGCGCCCACCGCGGCGCAGGTCGTACTCCTGCCGCTGATCGTCCTGGTAGGCATAGGTGAAGGTCAACCGGCCTCGTTCGGAAACGGCATAGCCTGCATCGGCCTTTGCAAGCACATGCTGCACAGCTTGGCTGGGCGCGGCGATTTCGCGGGTGTACGCACCGATGTACCACGGGGTACCGCTCGCGATCGCTTGCTGCAGATCGGTGAGGTTGCCGATGTGCGCGGCGCGCAGGATTCCCAGGTCCCGCGCATACCAGCTCCCGTAGACCGATGCGTTCCAACGGTGGTCGCGGTAGCCGATGGAAGCGGACGCGCCGTTCTCGCGCATGCCCGTATTGCTCAAGTTGTAGTCAGCGGCGTGGCCGTCGCCCATGCTTCGCGTGCTGCCCTGCACGCGCCAGCCCATGCCGGTCACGCCCTTCACCCCGCCCTGCAGCAGGGCATTGCCACCGATACCCCATCCGTTCATTGTGCCCAGTGCGCGCACCTCGCCGCCCAACGGCCCACTGCGGGGCAGTTCCACCGGTTCGGTGATCACCACCCCGCCGACCGCATCGCTGCCGTACTGCACGCTGGCCGCGCCTTTCACCACGGTGATCCGATCGCTGCTGAAGGGATCCAGGTTCGGTGCGTGCTCACTGCCCCACTGCTGGTCCTCCTGCCGGACGCCTTGGTTGAGGACCAGTACCCGATTGCCCGTGAGGCCGTGTATCATGGGCTTGCTGATCGTGGGGCCGCTGTTCAGCGTGGTCACCCCCGGTATCACCGCGATCATCTCGCCCAGCGTGCGACCACTGCCGCGTTCCATCGCCTCCTTATCCAGTTGCTCGTGGGCTTGCCCCACATGCTCGTCGGGCCGGCTGCGCACGATTTCCGCTTCGTGCAACTCCAGCGCGTGGTGCTCCAGGCGGATCCGCACCTCCATGCTCGCTTCCAGCTTCACCATGCGCTCCACCGGTTCGCATCCGATGTGGACGGCGCGCAACCGGTACGTGCCGGGGCAGAGCCCGGCAATGGTGAAGTGGCCTGCGGAATCAGCCTGCGCGCCACGGCCCAGTTCGGGCAGGTACAGCTCGGCGAATGGCAAGACCTCCTTGTCGTGATCGTCGATCACGCGGCCACTGAGCACGAGCGCACAGGTGCCATCCTGGGCCTGCATGCGGCCAACGCCGGCAAGGGAACACAACAATCCGAAAAGGAATGAATACCGCAAAAGTCACGTGATAAGCACCCCATGGCGCATTGGACAGACCTGAAAGCGAAATAATCCCCGGCAGTACCGTGGGCCCATGCTCCGGCAAGGAGCCGATCAGCAGATAGCAGGCGGACCGCGGTCCGCAGCCATGGCCACGGGCCCGAACGAGTGCTTCCGCACCACTTCCACGGGCACCACACGGCGAACGACGATGGGTACGGCCGGCCCCGCCGTGGCCGATGCAACGGCCATGGGAAGACCGACCTCGCATTGGACGCAGTTGCCGGTGATCGACGCACCCTCCGTGGCATGCTCCGCGGCATGTCCATCGTGCTCCAGCTCATGCCAGTGCTCGCGCGGCACCAACAAACCCACCATCACGGTGAGCAGGGTCCAGGAGGCGAGGTGGCGCAGTGATCGCATGGGCCGACAAATATACCGCCAGCACCCGCTCTCTCCGGAGGCCGTTGCGCTGGCAGGTAAGGGTCGTTGCCCCACAAGCGATCGGGACATTTCTGCGTCGGCCTACTTGACCAGCATTCTTTTCATCGTATCTTTGCGATTGTTAAGCCATCACCATGGGCCTCTCCAAGACCGACGAGTTCACCGTGCGCGACAACCGCATCGCCCGCTACGCCAAAGCGTTGGCGCACCCGGCGCGCGTGGCCATCCTGCGCTTCCTCATCCACAAGCGCAGCTGCGTGTGCGGCGATATCGTGGACGAGCTGCCCCTGGCCCAGAGCACGGTGAGCCAGCATTTGAAGGAACTGAAGGCCGCCGGGCTGATCCAGGGCGAGATCGAAGGCACCACCGTGTGCTACTGCATCGACCCCAAAGCCTGGGCCACCGCCAAGCAGCAGCTCGGCGACCTGCTCGAAAGCTTCATCGACGGCAGTTCCGGCTGCTGTCCTCCGACCAGACCAACGATCGCAACCAAACGATAGAACCAACGCCTCCGCCGGGCTACGGCGGGCAAGCCATGAAGACCACGGAAACCATCAAACAGACCGTACGTGCCAAATACGCCGAGATCGCCCAACAGGACCGCGCCGACAACGCCGCCTCCTGCTGCGGCAGCGGCGGGTGCAGCACAGAAGTGTACAACATCATGACCGACGACTACGCCGGGCTGGAAGGCCATGTGGCTGAGGCCGACCTGGGCTTAGGCTGCGGGCTGCCCACGCAATTCGCGGGCATCAAGCCGGGCGATACCGTACTGGACCTCGGCTCCGGCGCAGGCAACGACTGCTTCGTGGCGCGGCATGAAACCGGCCCCGACGGCCGCGTGATCGGCGTGGACTTCACCCCGGAGATGATCGCCAAAGCGCGCGCGAATGCCATGAAGATGGGCTTCGCCAACGTGGAGTTCCGCGAGGGCGACATTGAGCAATTGCCGCTGAGCGACGCCATGGTGGACGTGGTGGTGAGCAATTGCGTGCTGAACTTGGTGCCCGACAAGAAGCAGGCTTTCGCCGAGGTCCTGCGCGTGCTGAAACCCGGCGGCCACTTCAGCATCAGCGATGTGGTGCTGCAGGGTGAGCTGCCGGAAGCGTTGCAGCATGCTGCCGAGATGTACGCCGGCTGCGTCTCCGGCGCCATGCAGGAGAGCGACTACCTGGGCATTATCCACCAACTTGGCTTCGGCGAAGTGACCGTGCAAAAACGCAAGGCCATCACCGTGCCGGATGATATCCTCGCCAACTTCCTCAACGCCGAAGAACTCGCCGCGTTCAAGGCCAGCGGCACGGGCATCTTCAGCATCACCGTTTCGGCCATGAAGCCCGAAGTGAATGCGGCAAAGGAAGAATTGAAGGCCGCTTGCTGCGGGAGCGGAAGTACGTACTGCTGAGGATCGGGGCCGAACGATACCGCATTTCGGGTCCAGGGATAGCTTTGGTCGATGTTGACCCCAACCCCGTGATGCGCAAATTCCTCTTCCTCCTGTTCCTTGCCATGGGCAGCGCCCCCGCTTCCGCCCAGGCCACGCACACCTTCACCGCCGCCAATGGCGAATTCCTGCTCGACGGCAAACCCTTCCGCATCATCGGCGCCGAGTTGCACCCCGCGCGCATCCCGCGCGAGTACTGGCGCCACCGCATCCAAATGGCCAAGGCCATGGGCTGCAACACCATCAGCAGCTACGTGTTCTGGAACTACCTGGAGCCGGAGGAAGGACAGTTCGACTTCCACACGGAGAACCGCGACATCGTCGCCTTCGTGCGCCTCTGCCAGGAAGAAGGGATGTGGGTGCTGATCCGTCCCGGCCCTTACGTGTGCGCGGAATGGGACTTCGGCGGCCTGCCGCCCTGGCTGCTGGCCGATCCCGGCATCAAGCTGCGCTGCATGAACCCCCGCTACATGGAAGCCGTGGAGCGCTACATCGCCGCGCTGGCCAAAGAAGTGGTGCCCTTGCAGGTGACGCACGGCGGGCCCATCCTGATGGTGCAGGTGGAGAACGAGTACGGCAGCTACGGCAACGACCGCAGTTACATGGGGGCCCTGCGCGACCAATGGAAGCAGCACGGCATCGACGTGCCCTTCTACACCGCCGACGGGCCCTCGGATGCCATGCTGGAAGCGGGTTCATTGCCCGGTGCGGTGATCGGTCTGGACAGCGGCAGCAATGCCGGCGACTTCAAGGTGGGTGCGAAACACGCCGATGGCATGCCCGTGTTCAGCAGCGAGACCTACCCCGGCTGGCTGACGCACTGGGGCGAAAAGTGGCAGCGGCCCGATACCGCCGCATTGGCCAAGCAGGTGCGCTTCCTGCTGGAGAATGGCCACTCGTTCTGCTTCTACGTGCTGCACGGCGGCACCAACTTCGGCTTCACCGCCGGGTCCAACTCCGGCCATCCCACCGAGTTCCAGCCCGATGTGACCAGCTACGACTACGATGCCCCCATCAACGAGCAGGGCCGGCCCACGGCGAAGTATTTCATGTTGCGCAAGCTGATCGCCGCGCACAGCAACGAAAAGCTCCCCGCCATCCCCAAGCCCATCCCCGCCATCACCATCCCGCCCATACCCATGCAGCGGTACACCGACCTCTGGCAGCACCTGCCCGCCCCCGTGCATGCCGCGCAACCGCTCCCCTTCGAAATGCTCGGCCAGAACCAGGGCCTCGTGCTGTACCGCACCAAACTCATCGGCGAGAAGAGCGGCACCCTCAACATCGCCGAACCGCACGACCTGGCGCTGGTGTTCCTCAATGGCGTGTTCATCGACACGGTGTTCCGACACGGCGCACGGTGGACCGTGGAACTGCCCAAGACCGACGTGGCCAACCCCGTGCTGGACATCCTCGTGGAAGGCATGGGCCACATCAACTACGGTCCGTACATCGTGGACCGCAAAGGCATCACCGATATGGTGCGGCTCAACGGCATGACGCTGATGGAATGGGACATGTACAGGCTGCCCTTCGATGCAACCTACATGCAGGGCATCACCCTTACCGGCACGCCACCCGCCGCCACATGCAACTTCTACAAAGGCAGCTTCACCCTGAAGAAGACCGGCGACACCTACCTCGACCTCAACGGTTACGGCAAAGGCATGGCGTACATCAACGGCTATAACCTGGGCCGCTACTGGAACATTGGTCCACAGCAAAGGCTGTATTGCCCGGCCTCCTGGCTGAAGCAAGGCGTGAACGAGCTGGTGGTGTTCGACCTGTTGGGCGGGAAGAGCGCGGATGTGCAGGGGTATGGGGGGATGGAGTGAAGATTACTCCCCGAACACCTCCCGCCGGTGCCATTCCAGGTACGCCGGCTTCGGGCCGGCGGCCTCCGTCGGCAGGCTCAGCAGGCTTCCTTCGCAGGAGTTGAAGCTGATGGCAATGGCCTCCGTGGTGCAGTGGTCGCAGAGGGAAGAGGCGCAGCACAACGCCAACCCTGACCAAGCGCAAGTACCAGCCTGCTCAGATCGGGCGGCTGCAATGCCCTAACTTTGACTGTGATGGACATTCAAGCCCTGAAGCTCGAATTGGTGCAACAGCTCGTGAACACGAATGATGCGGGCGTATTGACCAAGGTGAAACGCTTGTTGGAGCTGCTCCGCACGCGGACTTCGCCTTCCGCGGAGGAACACGACGAGGACCTGATCGCTGCGGCCAGTGTTTTCGGCGCCTCGGCATACGCTGATGATGAGCCGGACATCAGCGGCCTGGTGCTGAAGGAACCGAACCCGAACTATGGGAAATGAAGCCCGGCGACGTGGTGCGCTGGACCTTCGTGCAAGGCGATGGCCAGCGCAAAATGCGCCCCGCCATCATCCTCGCTTCCGTTCCGCCGTTCAACGATTGGCTGGTCTGCGCGGTGAGTTCGCAAGTTCACCGCGCCGTGAAGGACCTGGACATCGTCATTGGCACCGGGCATCCGGACTTCCACCGCACGGGTCTGCGCATGGAAAACGTGGTGCGCGTTGCCCAATTGACCACCTTGCCGGACAAAGTGGTCCAAGGCACCATCGGAGCGGTTTCGCCAAACACACTTTCAGCGATCAAGGACCGGCTGCGCAGGTGGCTGGAATAAGTGTTCCATCACTTCCCGGACACCTCCCGCCGGTGCCATTCAAGGTACGTCGGCTTCGGGCCTCCGGCCTCTGCGGGAATGGCCAAGGGCCTGCCTTCGTAGGCTTGGAAAAGCTGGGCCACTATGGTGTGCGCATAGTGGTCCTTGATCGCTTTGGAGCAGACAAGCCGGAAGTGGGCATCGAAGGTGATCAGGCCGCGATCGAAGGCGCGGTCGTGGAGGGTAATCCCCGGACTTGACCCGGGGTGAAGGCGACGCCGTGCCGCAAGTTTTCAACACCACTTGGACCCATGCGCTGCGATGCCTATAATGTCAACGCAACATCGACAGAAAAACCGTCAACCATGGAAGACTCCATCAACTTCATTCCCAACAGCGAACGCGAAGCACTGCAATGGCTGATCCCTGCGCTGGATAGGCCCTTGCAGGATATGCCCCACGACGATTTCCTGAAGGCATGGTTCGCCATCGGGTACTTGTACGGTGGGTTGAACCCCGACGAAGCCACATTTCACGGTACGGAGATCAGCTACGAGGACATTGGGCCGGATCGTTTTCGATTGATCGAGCCAAGGTTGGTCGCGCCGTTTTATGTGCGCAGCGGTTGGCCCTTAGTGCTCGCGCCCCTTGCGGCCGAGGCTTGGCGACGGGACGAGTTGGGCATGATGGCTGATGACGAACTCTATTGCTACGAGATGGTCAAGAACGGAATACTGGATCGCATGGCTGGCGAGACTGGTTTGCTGTCCACATTGTTGAAAAGTTGAGCAACCAACAATGTGGCATATATTATCGTTTGAGACCTTCGTATCATGCGTTATATAGATCTTTTCGCGGGCGCGGGAGGTCTCTCCGAAGGTTTCATCAAGGCCGGGTTCACACCGGTGGCCCATGTGGAAATGGACCGCGCAGCCTGCTACACCCTCAAGACCAGGTTGGCCTATCACTACCTGATGAAAACGAACCAGACCGGAAAATATATTGACTATCTGAAGGGCAAGATCGGTCGGGATCAACTCTACTCCCTGCTTCCTCCAAAGACCCACGATTCAGTGATCAACGCCACGATCGGAGAAGATACGATCCAAGGCATTTTTACCCGCGTGGATGCATTGGCAGATGGTAAGCCCATTGATGTTCTTGCAGGAGGTCCTCCTTGCCAGGCATACTCCGTGGTCGGCCGTGCACGCGATGCCAATGGCATGCGCAACGACCCTAGGAACTATCTCTACAAGTACTACGCCCAATTCCTCGAACGCTACCAGCCCAAAGCCTTTGTTTTTGAGAACGTACTTGGCCTACGGACGGCGGCCAACGGGAAGTACTTCAACGACATGAAGGAATGTTTCGACAAAGCCGGGTATGTGGTAGCTGATGATCTCTTAAAAGCACGTGAGTTCGGAGTTCTTCAAGACCGCAAGCGGATATTGATCATCGGCTGGAAGAAGAATTTGAAGATCAAGGGCATGCCAAGCTTCCAGAAAATAGATTGGGACTACACCGTTGCGGATATCCTTGGAGACTTGCCCATCATCAACTCTGGAGAGGGAGAAATGAAGAACGGTCGGTACCATGGAAAAGCAACAGATTACCTGAACCGTTCTCAACTTAGGAATGGACTATCTGTCCTAACTCAACACTGTGCTCGCCCGCACACCACACAAGACCTCAAAATCTACCGGATAGCTGTAGAACGATGGAACAAGGGAAAGGAACGGCTACACTACACGGACCTACCCAGCACACTTCGTACTCATAGGAATACCACCAGCTTCTTGGACCGGTTCAAAGTGGTTGCGGCGGATCAGCCATGCTCCCATACCGTGGTGGCTCACATCGCGCGCGATGGGCACCACTATATCCATCCTGACGTAAAGCAGAACCGATCCCTTTCGGTGCGAGAGGCGGCCAGGCTACAGTCCTTCCCCGACGATTTCTACTTTGAAGGCGTGAAGGTCGACAGCCCGCGTACCGCTGCCTTCAAGCAGATCGGCAATGCAGTTCCTCCGCTTATGGCAGAGAGTATAGCCAAAGCGATCAAGGCAAGGCTATGATGGTGGACCTCTCCCAGTATCCGGCCCAGGACGCTCCACCCAAGGCCGGGGTGATGATCAATACGTTCAGGGCTTTCGGATATGACCTCCGAACGGCAATCGCCGACATCATCGACAACAGCATCTCCGCGGGTGCGCGCAATGTGTGGGTCGATTACAACTGGGAAGGTCCCGACTACTTCATCCGCATCCGCGATGATGGTCATGGAATGTCCCTGCCTGAGTTGATCCAGGCCATGACACCAGGTAGTAGGGACCCCAATGAGGAGCGCGACAGCAAGGATCTTGGACGGTTCGGCCTCGGATTGAAAACGGCCTCCTTCTCCCAATGCAAGCAGCTCACCGTCATCACCAAGCGAAGGGACCATGGTGTGATCCACAGGTGCTGGGATCTTGACCATGTGAACGAGACCGGCAACTGGTCCCTGCTTGATTACAATCCGGACCCTGTCTCGGCAGAAGCGCTCGGAGAACATGGCACGATCGTTTTGTGGCGCAAGCTCGATCGCCTGATCAAGTCTCGGCTCGAATCGGATGAGGCGGGTCGCGCTGCCTATTTCGAAGAGCTTGAGCAGGTTCACAAACACCTGAGCCTGGTATTCCATCGCTATTTGGAGCGGGGCGAACTCGCCCTATTCATGGGTGGCAACAAACTGGTGCCTTGGGACCCGTTCATGAAGGGTAAGCCCGGCGTTCAGATCCCTGTGGAAGAAGCGCTCGATGAAGGCCGGATCACGGTGAAGGGTTATACCATGCCGCATATCACCAACATCCCAGCGGCGGAGCGGAGTGATGCCCGCACCAATGAATGGCCCGACCTCCAAGGCTTTTATGTATACCGCAATGACAGGTTGCTTCTCTACGGAGATTGGCTCGGAACCGGTAACCGCTCTGAGCCCACGAAGAACGCCCGCATCATGGTCAATCTGCCAAATTCACTCGACCATGAATGGCAGATAGACATCAAGAAGTCCACAGCCAGACCGCCTGCGCACATTAAAAAGCACCTGAAGCGCTTGGCAATGGTCACCCGGAACACCTCGATCAAGATCCACAAGTTCCGAGGTAACAAAGTGCTGCTCCAGCACAACGCCTCCTCAGTTACCTATGATGCGATATGGAAAGCACTGGAGGACCGCGATGGCAATTTCAACTATTCCATCAACGAGGACCATCCACTGATCCAGCATTTCATGCGGCAGGACGGGCTCAAGTCGAAAGACCTCATGTACGTGCTGCGTCAGGTGGCCGCAGCTGTTCCTGTGGAGGTGATCATCCAGAATCACAGCGAGTCTGCCGCCAGGCATGAACTGCGCAAGCCCTATGGTGAACTGGACAAACAGACCATTTTGCTTGCCCGGTCGATCTACAAAGAGCTACTCGAAGCAGGAATGAGCAAGGACATGGCCGAAAAGCGGCTGCTGAACACGCAGCCCTTCAGTGAATACCCGGAGCTGACCAGCTATCTCGATAACCTCTGACCACAATGAAAGCTCAGTGCCAAATCGCTCACATCCTCATCGATGAAATAACTAACAATCCTACGAAGGACATCATCCGCGAATTCGCAATGAGAGCCTGGTCCACGGTAGGCGACACCAGCGTTGACATAGATGCCCTAGTCACTCAGCTCGAAGCGGACTATCAGGTTTTCCGACATGAAGCCACCTCCCTGGTGAACCCGAAAGTAAAGCCATGGCTGAAGGACAGTAAGGGGGCTATCAATTGGCAACTGTGGCAGCGCTATGCGAGCTATATGAAAGCCAAGAATCCTTCATTCAACACCAAGGACCTGGATGATGTCACGGACAAGATCCTGGACAAGTGCGCTGACCCTAGGTCGTCCGGGCCTTGGGATCGCAGGGGTATGGTCGTGGGGAACGTACAATCCGGGAAGACCGCCAACTATACAGGACTGATCAATAAAGCTGCAGATGCCGGGTATAAGATGATCATCGTCATCGCAGGCACTCATAACACGCTTCGGAAGCAGACCCAAGAACGCATCGACGAAGGTTTTATCGGCAGGAATAGCGCGGAGCTTATTAGACGGATGAACGGTCAATCCATTGGAGTGGGAAGATTCGCGTCCGACGTCGCTATATACTCTTATACGTCATCTGATGAGAACGGCGACTTCAATCGCGGTACAGCGACGCGGCTCAATGTGCCCATCAACGGGAGCAACCCCACCGTGCTGGTCATCAAGAAGAACAAAAGCATCCTGGAGAACCTCATCTTGTGGCTCGCCCAGTTCGCCCAACCCAATGCCGATGGTGACCGGAAGATCCACGACGTTCCTGTGCTTGTCATCGACGACGAAGCGGACAGTGCCTCGGTGAACTCCGGCACGGAAGATGATGTCAAGACCATCAACCGATACATCCGGGTACTCCTGAACCTGTTCGACCGCAACGCCTTCATCGGATATACAGCCACGCCATACGCCAACTTGTTCATCCCGTCGTCATGGAACCGCGACCTGCGGACTACAATCGGCGGTGAACCGTTCCGGATCGGAGAGGACCTTTTCCCGCGGGACTTCATTGTCAACATCCATCCGCCGAGCAACTACATCGGAGCCACCGAAGTATTCGGTCATGGTGAGGCTGGCATTGAGAACATTCCGGACCCGCTTCCGATCATTCGTGACGCGACGGATCAGGAGCCCTATTTCCCGGCACGCATCAACAAGGAAAATCGGGATCAACTGCCCGACGGTCTTCCTGCCAGCCTGAAGCGTGCGATCCAGTCGTTCATATTGACCTGTGCGATCAGGCGCTTGCGTGGACAGGCCACCAAGCACAACTCCATGCTGGTACATGTGGCACTCCGTGTTGCTTGGATCGATCGCATCGCCCGATTGGTCAACGAAGCGTTACATGACTATAGGAACCAGATACAGCTGAACACGGGCCCACTGCTTAGGGAGCTGGAACAGCTCTTCAACGAAGACTTCGTAGGTACCACGACCACGGTCTTGGAGAATTTGAGATACCAAGACCCTGCCATCAAGATCACGACGTGGGACGCGGTACGGCCCGAACTGTCGGCTGCGGTGAACAAAATCGAAGTGCGAGCTGTCCATGGGCAGAAGAACCTCCGCAATCTGGAGTATAAAAACACCCAGGAACTCAACTATGGCGAGTACGACGGTACCGGGTTAAGCGTAATCGCCGTTGGGGGGAACAAGCTCGCACGCGGCCTCACATTGGAAGGACTCTCAATGAGCTACTATCTCCGCACCACGCGTATGTACGACTCATTGATGCAGATGGGGCGCTGGTTCGGCTACAGGCCGGGCTATGTGGATTTGTGCAGGCTGTTCACAACACCGGAGCTGCAACTGTGGTACGAGCATGTGGCTATGGCCACTGACGAGATGCGGGCGGACTTTGATGTGATGTCCACGCAAAACAAGACGCCGGAACAATTCCAGATCAAGGTCATGAAACACCCCGGCATGCTGATGATCACTTCGGCAGCCAGGATGAGGGGGCACGAAACCCTTGATCTCTCCTATTCAGGGCAGCTCAAGCAGACCTATGCATTCAGTGACAAGGGGGAAGATGTCACGAACAACTACAGGGCACTTCAGAAGTTACTGGGGCAGCTACCCGAGCCAATACTTCTATCGGCTGATACTCCTGCCAATTCCATTCTCTGGCGCGGCATCGAAGCGTGCCACGTTATCGACTTCCTTGCCGCATACAATGGGCTCGGCTTTTTCCCAAGTGAATCCATGCGCGGCTATGTGATGCAGCAGAACGGATCCGGCCTGCTGACTAATTGGAATGTCGCCATCATTCTCAATTCTCGAAGTCAGCACAACCACAAGATCCGGTTCCGCGATGTCAGGTCGCAAATCTTCACGTGGTCCAATGGTTCGATGAGCGGAGGCATGCCCGCCCGAAGTCTGGAACAGAAGGGGGATGTGCTGATCGTTGGCGGCAGCAAGAATGCCATCCTCGATAAAAGAGCCCGTATGATCGACCTCGACCTACCGACGCCGGCGGATAGGATCAGCGAACAGGAGTTGCGCGCTGTAAGAAAGGAGACTGGGACCCCCTTACTTGTCATCCTGCCCATGGACCCGCGCGTTTCCGACTCCACTCATACCGTACCCATTGTCGGTGTGGGCATCCAATTCCCGGAGATCGAAGGCGAAGTGGCGNNCGACGATCCAGCGGACCGCGATGTTTGATCCCCGTACCATTTGGGAGGATATGGTCCGCGAACAGGGTGGGCGTACTGCTCAGTTCGTCGTTGAGTCCATACGGAGCGGCAAGTTTACTCTGGGATACACGCCACGTACGGCGACCAGGTTCGTTCAATTGGAACTTCCGCCAGGCATTCCCAGCTACAGCTCGCCGATCCGTCGGACACAGGCTATTCAATTGGAAAGGGTGCCCTTGCCCCACGGCGGAAGCAGCTTGATCCTTCTGCTCCAGGAACCCGTATTGGCCGATATATTCTCCCTCTTTGTGGATGACCTGCTCCAACACTTGGTCATTGCACAGACCCCGGAGCAGGCTGTTTCTGCTTTCTACACGCGCTTCGAGCATTGGCAGCAACTGTTTGCCAGAGTTGCCTCCGACATGATCGGTATGGAAAGGCAAAGGGGGCTCTTCGGTGAGCTGACCATCCTCCAGCGGCTCCTTGATCGACATGCTGATGCTCCGGAGGCATGGGATTGCTGGAGAGGACCACTCAGCGCCAACCATGACTTCAGCAAAGCAGGTGCGGCATTGGAAGTGAAGACCTCCATAGCGAGCCTTCCAGTCATGCACATCAGCAACGAAGTTCAGCTGGACCTC
>JRYE01005725.1_pt1 | contig 14657 bp, 11 predicted proteins | sample 235321 | NCBI WGS metagenome assembly JRYE01 (sample SAMN03074214, study PRJNA261473) | activated sludge metagenome | biome: Common Effluent Treatment Plant; feature: Wastewater; material: Activated sludge; isolation source: activated biomass in a lab-scale reactor treating industrial wastewater at... | reverse complement strand
CGTGGAAGCGCCGGAGGTGCTAAGGCACTTTTCGGCGAGGATGGGGATGGTGTAGTGGTATAGAACCCGGGGTTCTTCCGAGAAACCCGGTTTCTAATTATTCCAATCAGCGACGACGTATGATTATCGGCGTGAACATGCGATAGACAGTCGCGCCGACCCGAATATAGGCCGTGTTTGTGACTTCATCATTTCCCGCCGGGCCATTGACGGTCAATTTGACGGAGTAAATACCCGGCTTGGTGTAGATGTGCGTCGGATTTAGTTGGGTACTGCTACCGCCATCGCCAAAGGCCCATTGGCTGGTTGTTACTGAACCGGCCGATGTATTGAAGAAGCTGACGGCCAAAGGCGCTTCGCCGCTGGTGGGCACGGCTTCGNNTATCGTTGTAGATGCCGTAAGGTGATTCGTTGGCCTCAAAGTCCAGGCAGGTCAGTGTGGGTTGCGCTCCACCGATGAGGTCGATGCCGGTCCAGTTGTCGACGAAGGCGGTATTGGAAACGGTTGGATTTACGCCGTAAATGCGTAGAACTGCCCTCCAATGACTGCCACCCCAACGATCTTTATACCTTCCACCGTATCGGAAGTAGGCATGATCTATTGTCGTACTGGGATCACTGACATCATATATTTCGATAAAGCTCCAGTCACCACTTGCCGGCACGGAAGCCACGCCGTCATTATTAGTGTCGCAGACGAGTTCGTTTGCTGCTCCTGTTCCACATACGGCATCATCGTTAAGTGAGGTGAAGAAAATCGGCGACTCTTCTGTTCCACGTGCATCCAACCGGCCATTTACGAGTATACCGGTATTGACACTAAGTTTGATCTTGACCCCCTGGGGGATAGTAAGCGTATTTGCCTGAAGAATACTCAGATAGCCTTCCATATAGTGGACAACGGTCTCGGTCTTCAGGGCACTTGTCAACCAGTCTCCCGCAATTATTGACGCGCCATTGAGGTAATTTTTCTTGAAGGAAATGTAATCCAGGTTGGGCACCGAGTGATAAAAACGAATAGGCGCTCGCCAGATACTGGATCCCCATCTATCAAACTGTCTCCCACCGTATTGAAGAACAACACGGCTAATCTCACTTTGAGGATCGCTTACCCCCGAAAACTCAATCCAGCCCCATTCGCCGGTATTTGGCACTGAAGCTGTTGTGTCATTGTTCGTATCACAGATAGGTTCTCCAGCCGCCCCAACGCCACAGGTGCCATCATCTGCCACAGAGGTAAAGATTATCGGATGATCCGGTGTGCCTGTAGCTATAAGTTTCCCTGAAACGTAAATGCTGTGTCCCCTCTCCGGTTTGAAGATAAATCCGGGTGGGATAGTGAAGGTATTCGCTTGTGGAACATACAGATGATCATCATATAGCGTATGTATTACATTTGAGCTTTTAAGGGAGTTGGTTAACCAGTTTCCTCCAATAATCTGTGCCGCATTACGATGGTTTTTCTCGAAAGTTATATTTTCGAGTTTGGGAACCGCCACATAAAACCGAACCGGCGGCCGCCATATACTGGAACCCCAACGGTCATAGGCTCTCCCTCCATACCGGATAACAGCATATCTGATGCGACTGTCTTGATCACCGAGTTCGGTAAAGTCGATCCAAGACCAATCACCCGTGTTAGGTACTGTGGCAGTAGTATCTCCATTCGTGTCCCCACATATCGAGTCATCACGGATTGATGTGAAGTACACAGGGTTATTAGTTGCACCTTCGGCAATCAACCTGCCATTAACTACAAAACCCTTACCAGAGTTAAGTTTCACGACCGCTCCGGGCTGAATCGTCAAAGTCGTCAATTGACTGACCGTGATATGATCGGTCACGACGTATACTTTTCCCGCCTGCCATGTGGTATTGGTCGAAATCGCACCGCTTACGTTCTGGACCGGGCCACAGATGGGTGTTCCAACGGGCGCGGTGGGCATTTCCATTGAGTCGGCTGCCGGCGGCGGCTCAATCTGCGCGGCATGGGATGAACGGGCAAATAAAGCGATTACCGCAATCATTACCGCAAAAACAAGCTTTCCTTTCATCATCGTCCTCCAAAACGCAGTCGGTTTCCAAAAGAGCGCCGATAATCAATTTATACTCGGCGAATTGAAAGAGCTAATCCGACCCCGCATCCTGCCGTTCTTTATTTTCATGGAAAGGATCGAATGTGAAGTGACGCCACCCTGATTCTGCTCTTCCCGAACCAGCGGGGTCGGTAGTCGCGACGATACGCCATTCGAGGTTGCCGATCGCCTGATCCGGCAGGCTAAGATCAACCGCGTTTTGCTGAACCCATTCACTTTGAAATGAATACTCTTTGTTTGGCTCTAAATCGCGGACAACAAGCATGAAATAGATATTCGGCTCAGAGTCCCATTGGAAATGAATTGGGTTTTTCTTAACTTCACCAGGTTGGGGAACCTGAAGATTGGGTATGTTTAAGGCAACCCGTTGGCTGCGGCTGGAGCTCTGACTGGAATTGTAATTAACAGTCCCCCCAAATCCTGCTGCGGGTTGACTTGGATTTCCTGGTTCAGTTAATGTTTGGTTTGAGGCATTCGGGCTAATATAATCCTGAATCTGAAAATACATCAAAATTATGCCCATAATTGCCCCGACTAAATATATAAATCTCGTAACTGAGCCGGAACCGTTATTGCCATCGAAATTCATTATTCCTCCCTAATCATTCGAAAATGCTCTCGGAAATAATGATGGGCCTTTTGAAAAATACTTGTGTATGTCCCTCAGAGACAGTTGGATAGAGCTTGTTATTTTAGAGACTACAATTTCTGCAATTTGAAAATTTCGAATCCCTGAATTTAAACACGACACGCGACCAGAAGACCCCAACCACAAAAACTCCACCACAGTATAAAACCCGTACCTTCCCCCCTCAATAGCTGCTTTCAGCCATTCTTCCCCACCATCCGCCCGTAGAGCGTCGAAGCGTGCGTCCGGTTGCGGGCCTCCAGCTTGCGCAGGATGCTCTTCACGTGGTTCTGCACCGTATTGACGGAGATGCACAACCGGCGGCCGATCTCCGCGTCGGTGTGGCCTTCGGCGATGAGGTGCAACACCTGTCGCTCGCGATCGGACAGGCCTGCGTAGCGATTCAAGGACATGATTACCCCCTCTCGGTTTTTCGCCGGCGAAAAGTAGTTATATACTTGTTCAAACCAACGCAAGTTTCCAGCCGAATCGGACGACAATCGGATCACGATCGGGCGATATCGCCAAGGAGGCCCAGCGCGCGTGGACATTGACGCCATCACCCCCACCCTGGTGGCGAATACACTGAAGGCCTGGCGGCAACTGGAAGAGCCGCCGGCCGACCTGCTCGACCTGGACTTGCTTCAGGCCATCACCGGGCGCGTGGAGCGCGAGATTCGTCTGCGAGAATTGATCGAGGGGCTGGTCTTGGCCGAACTTGACCGGCAGCGGCGCGCGGAGGACGCCGACAACAGCGACGATCCCGACACGCGCAATAGCCTGCTGGCCGCCATCGGCCGCGACTTCAGCCGCAACAACCCCGAACTGGAAGCGTGGAGCGCCCTGTATCACCGCTACCTCGCGCCGGTGCCTGTCAGCGTGGAAGCGTTGGCTGCCGGCGCCCATCTGGACGCACGGAATTTTCGCCGGCGGGTCAACAACGGTGTCCAACGCCTGACTGACGTGCTGCGGCGATGGGAACTGGAAGCCCACGGCCGTCTGCGCCAGGCTCGGCTCAGCCGCCACCTGCCGCCACCGGANNCTTCGACGGCATCGCCTGGGTCAGCGCCCGGCAGACGTGGCTCAACGACCAGGGTGCCGTCGAAGCGACGCCCGACGCGGTGACCACATTGGCCGACATCGTCAATCGGCTGGCCATCCAGTTGGGCTTCGCCGAACTGGCCGGGCTGAGCACGGGCGAGAAGCTGGAACGGCTGGCCACCTTCCTGAGCGGCTCGCGCCATCTGATCGTCATCGACAATCTGGAAAGCATCACCGACGTGGCATTGCTGATACCCGCGCTGGCTCCCTTGGCGCGACCGACGCGCTTTCTGCTAACCAGTCGCGAGACATTGAGCCATTATCCGATGGTCACGCGCTATCCGGTGCGGCCGCTCTCGTTGCGGGATAGCCAGGCTTTGGTGGAGGCTGAACTGGCTCGCCGCGGCCGCGCGATGGCGCTGCGGTCGGAGGACATGGCCGCGCTTCACGCCGTGGTCGGCGGCATGCCGCTGGCGCTGAAGCTGGTGGCGGCGCAGATGAGCCACTGGCCGCTGGCCGTGCTGTTGGATAATCTGCGCACCGCCCATGCTCGCGCTCCGGAGAGCCTCTACACGTTCATCTACCGGCGGTCGTGGCTTGCGCTGGGCGATTCCGCCCGGATGCTGCTGCTCTCCATGTTACCGCTGGCCTCCGATGGCGAGGACGTTGAATGGTTGGCATTGATGAGCTTCCTGCCGCCGGACGAGTTTGAGGGGGCATTGGCCCAACTGCGTGATTATTCGCTGCTGGAAAGGGCCGGTACACCCGAANNCGGTTCTATGCCGGACGGCTGCCGGAGCAACTGCGCGCGGCCGCGGCACGGATCGATGCCACGCCGCCCGAAGCGCTGCAATCCCATTTCGACACCTTCCTGTCGCTGCTGAATGCGACCGGCGGCCGGGCGGAACTCGCCCCACTGTGGCTGGCGCTGGTTGCTCGGCTCCATCCCTTGCCGGTGCGTTGGGGCCAGTGGGCGGCGTGGCTGGCGATCCTGCGCCAGGCGGCCCTCAAGGCGAAAGCGCTCAACCAGCCCGCCAGACAGGCCGAATACCTGGCCTATGAGGCCGACCTGTTGCTCAACGTCGGCCGGCTTGCGCCCGCGCTGGACACTGCCCGGCAGGCGCTGGCGCTTGGTCGCCGCAACGGCGCGGCCTGGCCGCTGGCCGTGGCCGGAAATGCAGCTTCGGCAACGCTGCGCTCACTGGCCCGCTACGACGAGGCGCAAGCGATCATCGACGAAATTCGGGCTGATTTAGCCCGAATGGAGCAGCCCCGCCCGGCGGCCAGAGCAGCCATGACCATAGCCTTGCTCGACCTGGAGGAGATGGACTTGCTGCGCTATTTCAAGCGGCTCGATGATGCGCTGGCTCTGGGGGAATCGCTCATTGCGCGACTGGCGGCCGTCGAGGGCGTCGATCCCCACGACCTGGCGATGGTTTATCTGCGACGGGCGACGATCGTCTGGGTCAGCGGCCGTTATCAGGCAGCCGCCGAGGACTTGCGGCGCTCGGCGAAACTGTACCGGGCGGCGGGTAACTCGCTGCAAGCAGTCTTCGCCGGGGGCAATCTGGGGGTGGTCTATTACAGCATGTCGCGCTACGTCGAGGCGGAAGCGCTGATGCTGGCCGCCATTCGCGCCGCCGAGGAGACCAATGCCCGCTATCGGTTGGTGAGTGACCTCGGCGACCTGAGCGTGGTCTACATCGCCCTGGGGCGTATGGATCTGGCCTATGACTACACCGACCGGATGGTGCGGCTGGCAGGTGAACTGGGTAACACCGCCGAACTAAGCCGCGGTCGAGGCAATCGGGGTTACGCGCTGCTGGGGCTGGGGCGCTATGAGGAAGCGTTGCCCGACATCGAGTTCAGCCTTGACCTCTACAGGCAACAGGGTCGGATAGAAGGCATACTCGTGACGACCATCGACCTGATCATCTATCTGCGCGGCATCGGCGATGAAGAACAGGCGGCGCGGGTGGCCGAGGAGAATTACGCCGCCGCCCGGCGCGAGAGCTATCCCCATCTCCACATCGTCACCGCCCGCTGCCTGGCCCTCTTCCCGCCGGTCGAGCGGCAACGGGCCTTGCTGGAGGAAGCGCTGGCACTGGCGCGGGAGCACGAGCGGCCGCTGGACGAGGCCGGGTGTCTCTTTTCGCTGGCCGGGCTGGCCGAGGACGCGACCGCGCGGAACGCCCTATATGGCGAAGGCGTCCGGTTGCTACAGCAGATGGGCGCGACGGGCTGGCTGGCGGGGAAATCGCCGGCCAACCCGCCGCTGCTGCCGATGACGATCTGAGGCTTGTCCCCTCCTCTGATGATCATCGGCCCGAAACCTCGTTGCAAGCCCTCGCCCTACCACAAATACGCCTGCACCTCGTCGATCTTCCCCTGTGCTACGGCCTGGTGAATGGGCAGCATCTCCTTGCGGCGCTTGAAATAGAGCGCGGCATAGTTGCGCTGGATCTGCACGCCGTGGAACAGGTAGTGGTGGATTCGCTCCGCGCCCTCGTCGGTTTCCACCAGGGTCAGGCCGTAGTCCACCAGTCGGGTCGTGGTGAAGTCGGCCAGTTCGTTCAAATGGGCCATCAGCGTGTCGATATCGGCCGCCGTGCCGGAACGGCCGAGGGCGGCAAAGTTCTGCAAGCGGTTAATCGGTTGGTTGGTCATGGTTTCTCCTGTAGCTCAACCTGTCCAGGTTGAGTCTTTTCGGGCGTGCCAAACGGCACAGACAACAAAAAAGGCGCGGGGTTGCCGCGCCTTGGTCGTGTTTGGGTCTGGGTGTCTGTCGCTCAATCAGCAGACGTCGACCAGCCTCCTGCGCGCGGGTGGCGTGGGTTGGGTAGCCGGACAATCACTGATGAAGACAAACCGGTTGCGAATCATAGCGGGTGGGATTATGTCATAAAGGATGGCTGACTGCAAATGGCGAAATAGCGGGGGAAGTGTGGCTGCCCTTCGATACTGCTGAAGGGCAGCCACCTCTTCAAGACTGGAACGTTTACCCATCCTGGTACACACATTATCCGGATTTGCGTCAACTCAACGTCAACAAAGTTGACGAAATCTACTCATTTCTCCCTATCTTCGTGATAAAATATCATCCATTGCGTCAAATGACGGTGCCGGCGTATTGCCAAATTTGGAAAAATGGAGATTAACTCGATGAGCGGCCTCTCATTGCAGCTACTCGGACCCTTCTCGGCCTCGGTCGATGGAAAATCGCTCGGCTCTTTCCGGACTCGTCTTTCCCAGGCATTGCTGATCTATCTCGCCTGTGAGCCGGTACGCCACCGGCGCGAACATCTCATGACCCTGCTGTGGCCGGATGTTGCCCAGGCTTCCGCCCAGCAAAATTTGCGGCAGAATCTCTATTTCCTGCGACAACTCATTACTGATGTGGACGGGGCGAACGGGCAGAGTCGCGTTCCTCTCATCCTGGCCGACCGCGAGACAGTGCAATTGAATCCAGCCGCGGCCGTGGAAGTCGATGCGCGTCGGTTCCGCACCTTGCTGGATGCGCCGTCCCCCGACCGACAGCAGATGGAAGCGGCGGCGCATCTCTATCGCGGCGATTTTCTGGCTGATTTCTATTTACCCGACAGCAATCCGTTCGAGGAGTGGGCGGCGGCGCGGCGCGAGGCCCTGCGTCGCGACGCACTGGCTACCCTGCGGCAGTTGACCGCCCGCTATTTGGCCGATGATGCCTATGACCGGGCCGAGGCCTGCGCCCGCCGGCAACTGACCATCGACCCCCTGCATGATTCGGCCAATCGCCAACTGATGGAGATTTTGGCCCGCGGTGGCCGTCGCCATGCCGCGCTGGCCCACTACGAACAATACCGCCGCTTGCTGGATCTTGACCTGGGGATTGCGCCCGGCGCGGAGACACTGGTATTGGTAGCCGCCATCCAATCCGATTCGCCATTGCCGGACGTGCCACGGGACGACATGGTCTTTCCCGCCATTCGCCACCCGGATCATATTCGTGGCTATGAGATCCACGAGGAACTGGGGCGGGGCAGCTATGGCGTTGCCTTTCGGGCCACGCAACCGGTGATCGGCCGCGACGTAGCTATCAAGGTGATTTCTGCCCGATATGCCAACGACGCCGACTTCATCCGCCGGTTCGAGACCGAAGCGCAGATCATCGCCCAGTTGGAACACCCGCAGATCGTCCCGCTTTACGACTACTGGCGCGAGCCGGGGAACGCCTACCTGGTCATGCGCTATTTGCGCGGTGGCAGTCTGGACAGTTCGCAACCCTGGCCGCCGGAGCGCGCCGCGCACATCATCGACCAAATAGCGGCCGCGCTGGCTCATGCGCATCAACGCGGCGTCGTCCATCGCGACGTGAAGCCGAATAACATTCTGCTGGATGAAGCGGGCAACCCCTATCTGGCCGATTTCGGTCTGGCCAAACTCCTGCAACCGGCCGGAGAAGCGTCGGCCGAGGAGACGATGACGGGAACTCCGGACTATCTGTCGCCGGAACAGATTCAAAGTCGACCCACCACACCACTAAGCGACCAATACAGCCTGGGTCTGGTCGCTTACCAACTGCTGATCGGCGAGAAACCGTATCAGACCGATTCGCTTTACCAATTGTTCGAGATGCACCTGCGCGAACCGCTGCCGCCCATTCACCGGCGACGACCTGAAATTCCGGCGGCGGTCGACCACGTTCTGGGCAGGGCTACGGCCAAGAACCCGGCCGACCGTTTCCCTGACATTCTGACCTTCGCCGGAGCGCTCCGGGCGGCCGTCCACGGCGAACTCGACGTCGAAGCATATGTCTGTCCGATACATCATAAGGAAAACCCATATAAGGGGTTACTCGCCTTCACCGAAGCGGATGCCGGACTGTTCCACGGCCGCGAGGCGCTGACCAATAAGTTGTTGACCGCGCTCAGTACTCCGGCGGGGCAGCCCGGCTTCCTGGCGCTGGTTGGCCCAAGCGGCGGCGGCAAGTCGTCGCTGGTGCAGGCCGGGCTGGTTCCCAGGCTACGGCAGGGAGCAATTCCCGGCTCAGAGAACTGGTTCGTGCTGGATATGATCCCCGGCGCGCACCCCTACGAAGAACTGGAGGCAGCCCTGCTGCGCATTGCCGTCAATCCGCCGGCGTCGCTGCTGGAACAGCTTCAGGGCGGCGAGCACGGGCTATTGCGGGGCGTCCGGCACGTATTGCCCGTCGGCGACAGCCAACTGCTGCTTATCATCGACCAGTTCGAGGAACTGTTCACGCTGGTGGCCGACCGCGAGGTGACGGCGCGCTTCCTGGACGGTCTGGTCGCTGCCGTGACCGACCCACGCAGCCCGCTGCACGTCGTCATCACCCTGCGAGCCGACTTCTACGACCGGCCGCTGCTCTATCCCGGCCTCAGCGAGCTGATGCAACAACATACCGAAGTTATCGTGCCGCTCAGTACTGATGAACTCGTCCGAGCCATCGAGCGGCCGGCGACCCAGGTCGGGGTGGAAATCGAGAGCGAGCTTGTTGCCGCGCTGGTGGCCGACGTACAGACGCAGGCCGGAGCGCTGCCGCTGCTGCAATACACCCTCAGCGAGCTATTCGATACTCGGGAGCGCGACCGGCTGACACTGGACGCCTACCGGCAGCTGGGTGGCATCGGAGGCGCACTGGCGCTACGCGCCGATGCGGTTTATGAGGGGTTGGATAATGAAGAGCAGGCGGCCGCCCGTGCTCTCTTCTCTCGTCTCGTCACCCTGGGCGAGGGGGTGGAGGACACGCGGCGGCGGGTGTTGCGGGATGAGTTGATGGGGCTAGGAATTACGAATTACGAATTACGAATTACGAATGAAGAGCCGACAGCAGACAACGGGCAGGCGATGATAGACAGTTCTGAATTCGTCATTCGTCATTCGTCACTCGCCACTCCCCTCGACGCCTTCGGCCGCGCTCGTCTCCTCTTCTTCGACCACGACCCGGCCACGCGCGGGCCGACAGTGGAGATCGCCCACGAAGCGCTGCTGCGGGCCTGGCCGCGGTTGCGTGGCTGGCTGGACGAAGACCGCGCCGCGCTGCGGCTAAGTCGCCTGTTGACGGCCGCCGCGGCCGAGTGGGAATCCGCCGGGCATGAGGAAGGCTTCCTGCTGCGTGGGGCACGACTGAGTCAGCTGGCCCCGTTGACCGTCGCCAACGTGGCCCTAACCGGCAACGAGCAACGCTATCTGGAGGCCAGTCTGGCCGCGCGAGAAGCACGCCGGACGGCTGAGGAAGAGCGGCGACAAGCCGAGATCGATACGGCCCAAAAGCTGGCCGAGACGGAGCGTCGGCGAGCCGACGAGCAGAGCCGGACGGCACGGCGGTTGCGGCTGGGCGCGGCGCTCTTGGCCATGGCGCTAGGCATTGCCGCCATTTTGGCGTTTCTGGCCCTGAACTTTGCCCAGGACTCATCCCGCAGCGCCGAGTTGGCCGCCGAGAGAGAGAAAGAAGCGCTGGCGAGCGCCGAACTGGCCTCAACTCGCGAGGCCGAAGCGCTTGAAAACGCGCGTCTGGCAACCTCCCGTGAGCTGTCGTCGGAGGCCATGAACGCCCTGACGGTTGACCCGGAATTGAGTATTTTGCTGGCCCTCGAGGCATCGCAAACGCTGGATACCAACCAGACCCGCGAGGCCCTGCATAGCGCCGTCCAGGCCTCGCGGGTCATCAACGCTTTCGACACAGGCGCGACCGGCCATATCAACGTCATCATGGACGTCAGCCCCGACGGCGAAAGGCTGGTGACGGCCGGACAGACGAACCTGTCCATTTGGAATGTAGACACGGGAATAACTCTGGAGCAGCTCCCCCTGTTGGATTCGGCTACCGTGCACCATTACGTTGGTTTTGATGATGACGGAGCAAGCGTCACGTTGGTATCCGCATCGGCCGATGCCCAATCGATCACCGTTCAGGTCTGGTCGCCGGGAGATGAGATACTAACGAGCAAGAGCTTGCCCATCGCGCATGACGCCGCGTCGATCGTCGCCATCTCTCCCGACCGAAGCCTGCTGGCGATCAGTCATGAGGATCTGTCGGTCGAATTGCGGGATATCGCAACCGGCCGGATCGTAACGACGCTAAGCAACCATGGCGACGTGATTATTGATCTGACCTTCGATCCAACCGGCCGGCTGTTGGCCGTCGCCGAAATGTCGGGCCGAACGACGATTTGGGATGTCGCCACACTCGGAGCAGCCGGCGAGCCGGAACCGGTGGCAACACTTGAAAACTCGATTCCCATGAACAACACGGGAACACTGGCATACGCCCAATTCGTCAACGCCACTCTACTGGCGTTGGGCTATCTGGGTGACGTGGAGATATGGGACCTGAGCAACCTTGACGAGCCGCGGCCGACGCGCCTGCCGCAAGCCCTGCTGACCCTGGGCTATGGTATCAATGAAAAAGGGACCATGCTGGCAACCGCCATGCAGGACGGATCCATTCAAATCTGGGACCTGATGAGCGGCGAGCGCTCCCTCGTGCTGGCCCAGCATCAGGCACCGGTCAACGTCATTCGCTTCATCGACGGCGACCGACGTCTAGTATCAATCGATCGCACCGGTCATGTGCGAGTATGGGATGCACGTCTCCTGCCCCTGGGCGAGCGCGAATCCATATCGGTCGACCAGGGTGTGTTCGATATTGAGTTAAGCCCCGACGGACGGCTTTTTGCCGCCGGCAATGTCGGCGGCCCGGCCTCGTTATGGGATGTCGCAACCGGCCAACAGCGATTTCTGTTGCCGGGCGAAGCGGGCGGAATCTATCGCGTAGATTTCAGCCCCGACGGCCGCACGGTGGCGGGGGTCGGCCGCGATAACCGACTACACGTATGGGATACGGCCACGGGCGAGGAAATCCTGTCCGTGCCGGCTCATGGCGACGGAGTATCTGGTGGCCTGTTCCAGGGCACGCTCGATGTGGCCTACAGCCCCGACGGTTCACGATTGGCGACGGCCGGCGCAGACGGGTTGGCCAAGGTGTGGGACGCCGTGACCGGGGAACTTCTGCTGACATTTGCGGAGCATACCGACAGCTTGCACAGCCTGGCCTACAGCCCCGATGGCCGCACCATTGCCACAACCAGCGACGAGAACGATGCATCGGTCAAGGTCTGGGATGCCCACACCGGCCAGGTCATTTATTCGCTCACGGGTCATCCGGTGCGCGTTTGGGGCCTGGCCTTCAGCCCCGACAGCCGGTATCTGGTCACCGGCGGAGCGCGAGGGATCATTAAATTGTGGGATATGGCAACCGGCGACGAAGTCTATACGGTATTCGATGAGGCAGACCATATCGGCACCGCTCGATTCTCACCCGACGGGGAATGGTTCGTGACGACCGGCGAAGTGCCCACACGAATACGCCGCACGGCGGACGGATCGGAGATGGTGACGCTGACCGCGCCAATCGTATGGTCGGCCGACGTCAGCGATGACGGCCGGCACATCTATGGCGCAGATGTGAACGGGATGGTGCGGGTGTTGATGGTCAATCAGGATGATCTGGTCGCCCTGGCCCACGAGCGCCTGACCCGCTGGTGGCGGCCGGAGGAGTGCCTGGCCTTTCTGCACACGGAGGAGTGCCCGGCCGCGCCGGAGAGGTTTGCGGCCGATAGCTAATACCCGCGGCCAGTTCCGCCCGACTAAAAATACGTCACATGCCGCGACGTTCTCAATATCGCCGCCTGCCGGCCGGTCAACTCCTCGCCGGGGCCTTTGGGGATCATCAGGTTGTTGGGGCGCTGCGAGTGCCATAGCCCGCAAGCGTGGGCGACCTCGTGGACCAGCAGCCGGCGCGAACCTTTCAGCATCTTCGCCTCCAGGGTCACGTAGTCCGTGGCCGGGCCAAGAGAGCAGCCGTTGTGGGACGAGATCGAGCGGACGATGAAGACGGTGATCGGCGCGCCATAGCCGATGAGCGTCCCGGCCGTCGTTTTGGCCATCAGGTCGCGGAAAAACGCGCCCGCCGTCCCCAGATCGTCGCGCCACGCGCCGTCGGTGCAATGCACGTCGAGCGCCGCTTTCGGCGCGCCGTGGGGGGCCGTCACCACACGCCACTCGGCCGCCTCGACCGACACGCCGGCCGTGCGCCCCAGGATGCGCCGCGCCTCATCGAAGGCAGGCAACACCTCCTCGTTGTTGGCCAGCGGCAAGCCCCGCTCATCGCGCAGCACGACGATGCGCAGCTTCAGCTTCTTGTTGAACCGGACGCCCATCAGCGTGATCAGCAGTTCCGGGAACTTGACCACCCGATTGGCGACCTCTTTGAGAATATTGAATATCTGCCACAACAAACCCACCATAAATCCAATCCCGCCTGTTCCACTACCCTTGAATCGATACTATATGGAATTATAAGCGGAAACGACAACAAGCCTATAAATGGGGCAAAATCTTCCGGTTTCGCCTCTACGAAATCGGTGTAATCTGTGTAATCTGTGGATGCTCTTAACACAGTTGCCGAAAATATGCGATAATCGCGGGTTATGATTCTCCACATCGCACATCGTCCTGACTGGGAGGCGGCCCAGGCGGCCGGGGAGTACCGGGTAGACTCGCTGACGACCGAGGGATTCATCCATTGCTCCACCGTCGAGCAGGTGCTCGGCCCGGCCAACGCGTTCTATCGCGGCCGGGGCGACCTCGTGCTGCTGGTGATCGATCCGGCGCGGCTGGCGGCCGAACTCGTCTACGAAGACAGCTATGGCTCCGGCACCGCCTTCCCCCACATCTACGGCGCGCTCAATCTCGACGCCGTGACGGATGTCGTCCCTTTTCCGCCCCGCCCCGATGGGACGTTTGAGCTTCCACCGTTTTAGTTCCCCGCCGGATCGAATCCTGCGCTTTACCTTGCCAATCGCGTCGGGACCCGGCAAGAACGCCCGGCATTCACTCAGGGCGATTATCCCACGCCGGAAGCGAAAGATCACAGGTGACTCCTGAGCTATGAACGAACACGAATTCCCTATCCTGGAATATGACCACAGCCCCGATGCAATGATCGAGCCATCGGGGATACTTTCGCCCATCGACATCCCGCAACACTGCGTGTTGTGCTTCTTCCAGGACGTCATCAGCAACCTGCGCGAGCAGGGGGCATTGCGCATCATCTACATGCTCGGTTCGGAGATGGGGCCGAACCCGGTCTACACGCTGGAAACAGAAGGACGATCGGTTGCGCTCATGCATCCCGGCGTCGGCGCGCCCCTGGCTGGCGGCTTCACCGACGAGTTAATCGCCCTCGGCTGCCGAAAATTCATCGCTTGCGGCGGCGCGGGTGTGCTGGATCGAAGCCTCGTAGTCGGCCATCTTGTCGTGCCCAACGCCGCCATACGTGATGAAGGAACTTCCTATCATTATCTGCCACCCTCGCGCGAGATCACCCCATCACCGGAAGCGGTAGCGGCCATCGAAGCCACGCTCAGGCGCCACAACGTGCCCTACGTGCTCGGGAAGACGTGGACAACCGACGGCTTCTACCGGGAGACAGCCGCGCGGACCGCGCGACGGCGGGCCGAGGGCTGTCTGACGGTGGAGATGGAAGCGGCCGCGCTCTTTGCCGTCGGCCGATTTCGCGGCGTCACAGTGGGACAGATCCTCTATGGCGGCGACGATATGAGCGGGGAGATATGGGACGACCGCGAGTGGCGCGCCCAGCGGTCCATCCGCGAGCAATTGTTTTGGCTGGCAGTCGAGGCATGTTTAATGCTTTAGTGCAATGTATAATAGCCCCATGCCCGATCAACCAACCACCATAGAAGCCTATATCGGAACATTCCCCGCGGACGTCCAAACGGTACTCGAAACGATTCGCCGGACGATAGGCGCGGCCGCCCCGGACGCTGTCGAGGCCATCGCCTATGGCCTGCCGGCCTATAAACTCGGCG
>JRYE01000532.1_pt1 | contig 14697 bp, 16 predicted proteins | sample 235321 | NCBI WGS metagenome assembly JRYE01 (sample SAMN03074214, study PRJNA261473) | activated sludge metagenome | biome: Common Effluent Treatment Plant; feature: Wastewater; material: Activated sludge; isolation source: activated biomass in a lab-scale reactor treating industrial wastewater at... | reverse complement strand
ATGTTGTCCCGGACGCCAGTGGATATTGAATGTCTCATTGGTATTATACCCCGTGATGACCACAACGTCCTCGTTTCGGCAAGGGTGATGCTTTTGCCTGCTAACGATCAACCCGACCTGACGAACGCTCCCGACTAAGGTGTTCACCGTATCTTGTCGCCATGTACCGCGCGCTCCTTGTGGACGACTGTCCGCGCAACCGCGAATACCTGCGAACGCTTCTGGAACAATACGGGAATGGAGTTGCCGTGATGAGCGAAGCGGGGCACATTGAAGCAGCGGAAGCCGCCCTTGGCACAGATTCCCCCGATATCGTCTTTTTGGATGTGGAGATGCCGGGGGGCAGCGGCTTCGACCTGTTGCGCAAAATGGGTACTTGGTCGTTCGACGTGGTATTCACCACAGCCTTCGACCACTATGCCATCCAGGCCATCCGCTTCAGCGCGCTGGATTACCTTTTGAAGCCCGTGCAACCCGATGAGCTCGCCTCCGCCCTCCAGCGTTTCAAAGAGAGACGTGGTAACACCTCCATGCAGGAAGCGGTGCAAGAACGGTTCATCAGCAACTTGGCCCAGGCCGATGAACAGGGGCTGAAACTCACGCTCACCCGGGGCGATCGTTGCTATTCAGTGGGCCCGGCGGAGATCAGCCATTGCGTGGCCGACGGCAACTACACCGAGCTGTACAAGGCAGACGGCAGCCGCTTCATCAGTGCCCGAACGCTAAAGGACTACGAGGAGATGCTTCGTCCGTGGGGATTCGTGCGCGTACATCGCTCTGCACTCGTGAACCGTGCCAAGGTGGCTCGGATGACCAATGGCCATGTGACCTTAGAGAGCGGATTGGACATTGAAGTGAGCCGGCGGCGCTGGGAAGAGGCCCGCAAGGAACTGGGCGTGTGACCGGGGAGGCAACCCCTGCGCCCTCCGTTACCTCCAGTACGCCCCTTCTGACGGTGGATGGACGACCTTTCCCAACAACCCCTACGCAAATGCCGGACCCTGGGATCTGTACGCAGGTCATCCAGGATTTCGACCAGCCGCAGATCATCAATGCCGACTTCGCGGACTTCATCAACGTGACCATCTACCCGGTACCGGTAAAGGGTGGTGAATTTGCCGTGGACATCGACCTGTTGGTGCCCACCTCCGTGAACCTCACCATTGTGAACAACATGGGCAAGGATTTCTTCGCCAAGGAACTGTACTTCGACCTGCCCGGTCGCAACAAGTTCGTGGTGGAGATGGGCACCCTGTGGCCCAACGGCATCTACCATGCCATTTTCCAATACGGGGACGGTTCCTCGGTTTCACGTAGCTTTAGCGTGGAATAGGCCCTGCTGCTCGGCACTGGCCCAAGGCGCCTGCTCCTCCCGGGTGGTTGTCTTGGGCCTATGCGGGTCTATGCGCAGTGTTAAGAGGCGACAGCCCCACGCGGGTGCATTGCGGGAATAGCGCTCCCCTTACCTTCGCCCCTTGGCCCGGCGGGAATATGGCCGCTTGGCAAGCGTGAAAAACTGGCATGAAACCCATCCAAATGGTCGACCTGGTCGGCCAATACGAAAAGATCAAACCCGAGGTGGACGCCGCGCTGCACGAAGTGATCTCCACGGCCGCCTTCATCAACGGGCCGCAGGTGAAAGCCTTGGAGCAGGAACTGGCGGAATACCTCAAGGTGAAGCATGTGATCGGCTGCGGCAACGGCACCGACGGCCTGCAAGTGGCCCTGATGGCCCTCGGCCTGAAGCCTGGCGATGAGGTGATCACCGCCTCCTTCACCTTTGTGGCCACCGTGGAGGTGCTCGCCCTGCTGGGGCTGGTGCCGGTGTTTGCCGACGTGCTGCCGGGCACCTTCAACCTGGACCCCGCCGACGTGGCCCGCAAGGTGACCCCGAAAACCAAGGCCATTGTGCCGGTGCACCTGTTCGGCCAAAGCGCCGACATGGATGCCATGCTGGCCATCGCCCGTGAATACAACCTGTACGTGGTGGAGGATGCCTGCCAGAGCATCGGCGCGGACCACAGCGGAAGCAACGGAAAGCGCAAGAGCGGCACCTTGGGCGACATCGGCGTCACCAGCTTCTTCCCCAGCAAGAACCTGGGCTGCTACGGCGACGGCGGCGCGCTCTTCACCAACGACGATGAGCTGGCGATGAAGATCCGACGGGTGTGCAACCACGGCAGCCGGCAGCGGTACTACCACGAGACCGTCGGGGTGAACAGCCGCCTGGATTCACTGCAGGCCGCCGTGCTGCGGGTGAAGCTGAAGCACTTGGACGAATACGCGCGTGCCCGCAACGCCGCCGCCACGGTGTACGACGAGGCCTTCGGGGGCTTGAAGGGCCTCACCACCCCCGGCCGCAGCTCCTTCAGCAGCCATGTGTTCCACCAGTACACCCTGCGCGTGGCGGGCGGCAGGCGCGACGCCCTGAAGAAGCACTTGGAGGAACAAGGCATCCCCGCCATGATCTATTACCCGGTGCCCTGCCACCTGCAAGATGCGTACAAGGGCGACCGGTTCCCGGCGGGCTCGCTGCCCGTTACCGAGCACTTGGCGGCCGAGGTGCTTTCGCTGCCCATGAGCACCGAACTTGATGCCGGGCAACTGCAACACATCACGCGGGCGGTGGCGTCATTTTTCAATTGAACAAAAAAACCGGGCACCACGGCGCCATGGCGCCGTGCCCAAACACCGTAACATGAACATTGCTGTAGTAGGAACCGGATATGTGGGCCTGGTAACGGGCACTTGCTTCGCCGAAACGGGCAACAACGTCACCTGCGTGGACATTGATGAGGCCAAGGTGAAGATGCTCAAGGAGGGCCGGGTGCCCATTTACGAACCCCACTTGGACGTGCTCTTCGAGCGCAACATCCGCCAAGGTCGCCTGCATTTCACCACCAACCTGAAGGAGGCCGTGGAAAAAGCCGAGATCATCTTCCTGGCCCTGCCCACGCCGCCCGGCGAGGACGGCAGCGCCGATCTGAAGTACGTGCTGGGGGTGGCTAAAGAGCTGGGCAAGATCATCAACGGCTACAAAGTGATCGTGGACAAGAGCACGGTGCCGGTGGGCACGGCCGAGAAGGTCCGCGCAGCGGTGGCCGAACATGCGCGCGAACCGTTTGACGTGGCCAGCAACCCCGAATTCCTGCGCGAGGGCTATGCCGTGGACGACTTCCTGAAGCCCGACCGCGTGGTGGTGGGCACCAGCAGCGCCCGGGCGCGCAAGGTGATGGAGGACCTGTACAAGCCTTTCGTACGCCAAGGGAACCCCATCATCTTCATGGACGAGCGCAGCGCTGAACTGACCAAGTACGCCGCTAATGCCTTCCTGGCCATGAAGATCACCTTCATGAACGAGATCGCCAACTTTTGCGAGGCCGTGGGCGCCGACGTGGACAAGGTGCGCATCGGCATCGGCACGGACAGCCGCATCGGCAAGCGCTTCCTCTTCCCCGGCATCGGCTACGGCGGCAGCTGCTTCCCCAAGGATGTGCAGGCCTTGGCCAGGAGCGGCCAGGAGGCCGGCTACCACTTCCGCATCATCGACAGCGTGATGAAGGTGAACGAGCGGCAGAAGACCACGTTGGTGGACAAGGTGAAGGCGCACTACGGCGAGAACCTCCGCGGCAGGCACTTCGCGCTGTGGGGCTTGGCCTTCAAGCCGGACACCGACGACATCCGCGAGGCGCCGGCCTTGTACATGATCGATGCCCTTACGGCGGCAGGCGCCACCATCACCGCCTTCGACCCCGAGGCCATGGCCAACGTCCAAAAAGTCGTGGGCGACAAGATCAACTACGCCACCGATGAATACGCCGCCTTGGACGGGGCAGATGCCTTGTTGATCGCCACCGAATGGGCCCTCTTCCGCAATCCGGACCTGGCCCAACTCGAAACCAAGCTCAGGAGCAAGGCCATTTTCGACGGGCGCAACTTGTACGACCTGGACGAAATGAAGGAAAAGGGATTCCACTACGTGAGCGTGGGCCGCCAAGCGGTGAACGCACCGATCAAAGCCAACGCCTGACCATGGCGAAGAAAGCCGCTGCCACCAAAGCCAAGCCCGCCGCCAAGGCCAAGCCTGCCGTAGCCAAGGAGCGTGTATTGATCACCGGCGCCGCCGGCTTCCTGGGCTCGCACCTGTGCGACCGGTTCCTGAAGGAGGGCTACCACGTGATCGGCATGGACAATCTGATCACCGGCCGGTTGAAGAACATCGAGCACCTGTTCCACCGCAAGGACTTCGAGTTCCACCACCACGACGTCACCAAGTTCGTGCACGTGCCGGGCAAGTTGAAGTACATCCTGCACTTCGCCAGCCCGGCCAGCCCGATCGACTACCTGAAGATCCCGATCCAAACGCTGAAAGTAAGCTCGCTGGGCACCCACAACCTGCTTGGGCTGGCGCTGGAGAAAAAGGCGCGCATCCTGGTGGCCAGCACCAGCGAGGTGTACGGCGATCCGCAGGTGCACCCCCAGCCGGAGAGCTATTGGGGCCATGTGAACACCGTGGGGCCGCGCGGGGTGTACGACGAGGCCAAGCGCTTCCAGGAGGCCATCACCATGGCCTACCACACCTACCACGGCCTGGAAACACGCATCGTGCGCATCTTCAACACCTACGGCCCGCGCATGCGCCTGAACGACGGGCGCGTGCTGCCCGCCTTCATCGGCCAGGCCCTGCGCGGTGAAGACCTCACCATCTTCGGCAAGGGCGACCAAACCCGCAGCTTCTGCTATGTGGACGACCTGGTGGAGGGCATCTTCCGCCTGCTGAAGAGCGACTACGCCGGTCCGGTGAACATCGGCAACCCGGCGGAGATCACCATCAAGCAATTCGCCCAAGAGATCGTGAAGCTCACGGGCACCAAACAGAAGCTCGTCTACAAGCCGCTGCCGCAGGACGACCCCATGCAGCGCAAGCCGGACATCACCTTGGCCAAGAAGCTACTGAAATGGCAACCCCAGGTGAACCGCGCCGAGGGCTTGAAGATCACCTATGCGTACTTCAAGGGCCTGAGCAAGGCCGAGCTGAACGCGAAGGAGCACAACACCTTCGAGGGCTACGTGCGGAAGTGAGGCCGGGGTGGTGATTCCCTACCCCGCGACCCACGCCCAAACACCCGCCAACACCAGCACCACGCCCAGTCCGCGGAACAAGTAGAGCAGCGTTCTGCCGGCCATGTGTTCACGCATGTGGCCGCCCACGCGGATCAGCAGGAGCAGCAACCCCATGGCGCCGATGAAAGCGCCAAGGCTGAAGCCGGCCATCGCCGCCCAGCCGTGCAGTTTAATGCCCATGGCTTCCGTACCCAAACGCACCCCGCACCAGAACAGGGCCAGTTGCGGGTTCATCAGACCCAACAGCAAACCGCGGTGAAAACCGCTTCGCGGGGCAGGCTCATCCTTGATGTGGAACGGTCTCGTGGCCAAGGCGATGAACAAGCCAAGACCCACCAGCACCACAGCGGTGATGCGCTCCGGAGTGATTTGCAGCCGCTCCGTGAATGCCAGGATGCGGTTGGCCGCCACAAAGGCAATGGCCGCATACAGCAGTTCGGGCAGTGCCCCTCCCAAGGCCGTGCCCCGCGCCATTTTCGGACCGTTGCGGAAGGTGGTGGCCAATACGGCCGTGTTTACCAATCCTGCTTGCAGCGAACCAATGAAACTGGCTGCAGCGGCAATGAGCAGGGCGGGCAGGAATGCGGTCATGCGGGCCGGAAATTTAGCGCTCAGGCGAAGAGCGCCCCGTTCCCGCCCAACGCGGTGCCACCGGAACATGGCAAGGCATTACCTTCGCGCTCCGTATTTTCCATGCTCTATACCGCCCACCCTACCGCCATCATTGACGAAGGCTGCACCATTGGTGCGGGCACCCGGATCTGGCATTTCAGCCACATCATGCCAGGGTGCACCATCGGCGAGGGCTGCAACATCGGGCAGAACGTGGTGGTAAGCCCTGGAGTGAAGCTGGGCCGCAACGTGAAAGTGCAGAACAACGTGAGCCTGTACACCGGCGTGGAATGCGGGGACGACGTGTTTCTGGGCCCCAGCTGCGTGTTCACCAACGTGATCAACCCGCGCAGCGCGGTGAACCGCCGGAACCAGTATGCCAGAACATACGTGGGCAAGGGAGCCAGCATCGGGGCCAACGCCACCATTGTTTGCGGGCACGACATCGGCGAATACGCCTTTATCGGTGCCGGTGCGGTGGTCACCAAAACGGTGCCCGCCCATGCCTTGGTGGTGGGGAACCCGGCCCGGCAAAAGGGCTGGATGAGCGAGCATGGCCACAAGCTGCTCTTTGATGCGGGCGGCCAGGCCACCTGCCCTGAAAGTGGCCAGCAATACCAATTGAAGGACAACAAAGTGAGCCGGACCGCATGAACAAAGTGAATTTCGCCGTGGTCGGTTGCGGCCACATCGGCAAGCGGCATGCGGAGATGATCAGCCGCAACAACGACAGCCGCTTGGTGGCCCTGTGCGATGCGAAGCCGAAGGAGGAACTGGGCATCGGGCAATTCGATGTGCCGTATTTCACGGACCTCGATGCCATGTTCCAGGCGGTGCCGCAGATCGACGTGGTGAACATCTGCACCCCCAATGGATTGCATGTGCCCCTAAGCCTTGCCGCCTTGGGCCACGGCAAGCACGTGGTATGTGAAAAGCCCATGGGCCTTACCAAAGCCGGGTGCGAGGCCGTGCTGGGGAAGGCGCTGCAGAAGCACAAGCAGGTGTTCGGGGTGATGCAGAACCGCTACAGCCCGCCCAGCCAGTGGATCAAGGAAATGGTGGATGAAAAGCGCCTGGGCGACATCTTCCTGGTGCAGGTGAACTGCTACTGGAACCGCGATGCCCGCTATTACAAGGCGGGGGGCTGGAAGGGCACGGCCGACATGGACGGCGGCACCCTCTTCACGCAGTTCAGCCATTTCGTGGACATCATGTACTGGCTGTTCGGCGACATCACCGACATCCAGGGCCGTTTCGCCGACTTCAACCACAAGGGCCTCACCGAATTCGAGGACAGCGGCCTGGTGAACTTCCGCTTCCTGAACGGCGGCATGGGCTGCCTGAACTACTCCACCAGCGTGTGGGATAAAAATCTCGAGAGCAGCCTCACCGTGGTCGGCAGCAAGGGCAGCGTGAAGATCGGCGGGCAATACATGGACCAGGTGGAGGTGTGCCACGTGCAGGATTACACCATGCCGGTGCTTCCGCCCACCAACCCGGCCAACGATTACGGCGCGTACAAAGGCAGCGCCAGCAACCACCACTACATCATCGAGAACGTGGTGGACACCCTGAAGAACGGAACGTCCATGACCACCAACGCGCTGGAAGGCCTGAAGGTGGTGGACATCATTGAACGGATCTACCAAAAAAGGAATGAGCGGACTCTATGATCGGCTGAAGAAGAAGGAAGCGAAACTGGCGGTGATCGGCTTAGGCTACGTGGGCCTTCCCATCGCGCTGGCCTTTGCGCGCAAGCTGAAGGTGGTGGGCTTCGACATCAACCGGAAGCGCGTGGACATGATGCGGCGCGGGGAGGACCCCAGCGAGGAGCTGGCCGCCGAAGCTTTCCACGGCGCCGACATTCTGTTCACCGCGGACATCAACGACCTGAAGGACGTGGAGTTTTTCATCGTGGCCGTACCCACGCCCATCGACAAGCAGAACATCCCCGACCTGGCCCCTTTGCTGGGTGCCACCCGCACAGTGGCCCAAGTGCTGAAGAAAGGCGACCACGTGGTGTACGAAAGCACCGTTTACCCCGGCTGCACCGAGGAGGACTGCGTACCCCTGCTTGAGCAGATCAGCGGGTTGAAGTTCGTCCGCGATTTCAAGGTGGGCTATTCCCCCGAACGGATCAATCCCGGCGACAAGAACCACACCCTGGAGAACATCACCAAGGTGACCAGCGGCTGCGACGCCGAAAGCGCCGAGACCGTGGCCCAGGTGTATGAACTAGTGGTGAAGGCCGGTGTGCACCGCGCCCCCAGCATCAAGGTGGCCGAGGCCGCCAAGATCATTGAGAACACCCAGCGCGACGTGAACATCGCCCTCACCAATGAACTCTCCATCATCTTCAACCGGATGGGCATCAACACCTATGATGTCCTGGAGGCGGCAGGCACCAAGTGGAACTTCCTCAAGTTCAAGCCCGGTTTAGTGGGCGGCCATTGCATCGGTGTGGACCCCTACTACCTCGTGTACAAGGCCAAGCAATTGGGCTACCATGCGCAGATCATCGACAGCGGCCGCTTCGTGAACGACAGCATGGGCGGGTATGTGGCCAAGCAGACCGTGAAGAAGATCATCGCCGAAGGGGTGAACCCGGCCGATGCACGCGTGCTGGTCATGGGAGCCACCTTCAAGGAGGACGTTACCGACATCCGCAACAGCAAGGTGGCCGACGTGGTGAAGGAGCTCAAGAGCTTCAGCGTGCACGTGGACGTGACCGACCCCCATGCGGACAGCGGCCAAGTGAAGCACGAGTACGGTTACGAGCTGGTGCAGGCCGCCGACGGACCGTACGATGCCGTGATCGTGGCGGTGAACCATGCCGCCTACGCCGATCATGACGAAAGCTGGTTCAAACAACACCTCAAGCCCAAGGGCATCCTGGTGGACCTCAAGGGCACTTACCGCAACCAGGTGAACGGGCTGAGCTATTGGAGCCTGTGACCCATGGGCTCGGAGCGGCACCTGCACAACAACAACGGATCGCAGGCGGCCGGGCCCGGCACCTTTGTTTTCCACCAGTCCAAGAACCTTCAGCCAACGAGACCAACCCAGCAGCCGGCATCATGCACAGCAGAACCTTGTTGATCACCGGCGGTGCCGGGTTCATCGGCAGCCACGTGCTGCGGCTCTTCGTGAACAAGTATCCGCAGTACCGCATCATCAACCTCGATGCGCTCACCTATGCCGGGAACCTGGAAAACCTGCGCGACCTGGAACAGGCACCGAACTATGCGTTCGTGAAGGCGGACATCCGCGACGCTGCGGCCATGGCGAAGATCTTCGCCGAGCACCTGCCCGACGGCGTGATCCACTTGGCCGCGGAAAGCCACGTGGACCGCAGCATCAGCAACCCCATGGCCTTCGTGGAGACCAACGTCACCGGCACCGTGAACCTGTTGAACGCCGCACGGGAAGCATGGAAAGGCAAGTTCGAGGGCAAGCGGTTCTACCACGTAAGCACCGATGAAGTGTATGGCTCGCTGCACGACGGCGGCTTCTTTCTGGAAACAACGCCCTACGACCCGCAAAGCCCATACAGCGCCAGCAAGGCCGCCAGCGACCACTTCGTGCGGGCCTACGGCAATACCTACGGCCTGCCCTTCGTGGTGAGCAATTGCAGCAACAACTACGGCAGTCACCAATTCCCCGAGAAGTTGATCCCCCTGATGATCCACAACCTGCGCGAAGGGAAACCCCTTCCGGTCTACGGCAAGGGGGAAAACGTACGCGACTGGCTGTGGGTGGAGGACCATGCCCGCGCCATCGACCTCATTTTCCACCAAGGCGTGAACGGGGAAACCTACAACATCGGCGGGCACAACGAGTGGAAGAACATCGACCTGGTGCACCTGCTCTGCTCCATCATGGACCGCAAGCTGGGCCGGGCCTCCGGCACCAGCGCCAAGCAGATCACCTTTGTCACCGACCGCGCCGGCCACGACCTCCGGTACGCCATTGACGCGGGCAAGATCGGGCGCGAGCTAGGTTGGAAGCCGGGCATCACCTTCGAGGCCGGCCTGGAACGCACCGTGGACTGGTACTTGGCGAACGATCCCTGGTTGCAGGCCGTTACTTCCGGTGCATACCGCGATTATTACGCGGCGCAATACGGAAAGCAGGGATGAGCCTTCTGCGGAACCTCTTCGGAAAGCGGCAGCCCGAGCTGCCACCCGTGGATTTCAACGTGTTGAAATGCGACATCCACTCGCATTTCATTCCGGGGATCGATGACGGGGCGCCCAACATGGAGGCCAGCTTGGAGCTGCTGCGCGCCATGCACGAACTGGGGTTTCGCAAGGTGGTCACCACACCGCACAGCATGGCCGACGGCTACAAGAACCCGCCCGAAGTGATCCTGGGGGGACTTGAAAAATTGCGCCGGGCCGTGAAGGAAGCAGACATCGCCATGGAGGTGGATGCCGCGGCGGAATACTACTTGGACCACGCCTTGCAGGAAAAAACAGCCAAGCAGCAGTTGCTCACCATCGGCAACGACATGGTGCTCTTCGAGCTGCCCTTCATCAGCGAACCGGCGGTGCTTCTGGAGATGGTGTTCCAGATGCAGACCCAAGGCTACACGCCCATTCTGGCGCATCCGGAGCGGTACAACTATTGGCACACCAACATGGCCCCCATGGAGGCCCTGAAGGACCGCAACGTGCTCTTCCAGTTGAACACCATCGCCTTGGGCGGGGCGTACGGGCCGGCGGTAAAAAAGGCCGCGGAACGGATCGTCGACAAGGGCTGGTATGAACTGGTAGGGAGTGATTGCCACAGCATGAAGCACATTGAAGCACTTCACGCCGTACGCACGGAACCCTACTTGCACAAGCTGGTCGACGGGGGCAAGTTGATCAATCCCACCCTGTGATCCGGGCGGTGCAGGGCCCATGGGCGGGTGGCCCGCAATAAGGTTTCCCGCGCTGCGTTGCCTTGGCATACACACGGCACCATGACCTTGGGGCGCATCTTTCAGTTCATCGCCCGCACCACCGGCACGCTGATGGTGGCCTTTTTGATCGTTGTCATGATGGGGGTCATTTCGGGCGACTCGGGCCGTGTGGGTACCCCGCTCTTCACCGATGTGCGCCAAGCCCTCACCTTCCTCACCTTTCCGGTCCTCACCATCATCGGCTTAGCCTTGGCATGGAAGTATGAATTCCTCGGCGGGCTGATCACCTTGGGCAGCTTGGTGGCCGTGTTGCTGTTGCAGCCCGACTGGTTGCAGCCGTTCGCCCTGGTGCCCGCCGTGCCCGGCCTGTTGTACGCCGTGCACGGGTTGTTCGGTGGCCCGGGGCTGACAGCGCACGCCACCCGGCATTCGCACTGAGCCCAAGCCACCTGCCCGTGCAGCGGACGGCGCAGCATGTGCGTCTTGTGGGCGAAGGTGCGATCAACCCGCCCCCTGCCAACGATGAGAACTACTCTGCTCCCGCTCGCCTTCCTGACGCTCTGCAAACCCGCTGCCGCACAACTCACCGCCGGTGGGGTGCCGCCCGGTGGCACCGTCCTGCAGACCTCCATCAACCTTTCGCTCAGTACGCCCAACACCACCGATTCAGCCAGCTTGGAGCTGGACTGCGATGACTTCCAAGACGCTTGGGCGGTGCTGCACCGCGACATGCCCGAGGTGGACGGCACCAATTGGGCGGCCCTGCACGTTGTGGATGATGACATCGAAGTGTGCGTGGACCTGCTTCCGGGCTTTTCGCAGCGCCCCAAATACCATCTTTTCGGCGAGCCGTTGGATTGCGGCGCCAACTTCAACTGGCAACTGGTGGGCGAACTGTACCTCGGCAACTTTGGCGGCTGGGTCATAACCGGCCCTTTCGAGATCGATGACCGGTACATCGCTTACCGCCGGAACGGCCAAGTGGGTTGGATCAAGCTTTCCTTCCAATTGGACCAAACCACCATTTCCCTGCAAGTGCCGGAGCTATTGCCGCTATGCCCGATCACCTTGGGGATCGATGAGCAGCCCGGGTCAGGTGGCTTCACCCTGTTCCCGAATCCGGGAAGGGGACGTGAGATCAACGTGATGGCCGTGGCCCCGTTGGAGCAGATCGAGGTGTTCGACGCCACCGGCCGCACCCTCGCCCGGCATGCCGGCACGGCCCGCACGATCCCCGCGCCCATCAGCCCCGGCACCTATCTGGTGCGGGCCACGCAGGCCGATGGAACCCGCAGCACCATGCGCTGGGTGCGGCAGGATTGAGCTACGCCCGAAGCGCGGTACGCGATCGGACAGCACGTTGGGTTCAACCCTTTCCAGCCCCTTGGAAAGTACCCTGATCGTGGTATAGGGTGCAGCAGCGGTGCAGCGGAACTTTGCACCCCATGTCCGCCCCCCTCCACGGCCCCGCTATGGCGGGACTGCGCGCAGAGCCGCGCGACACCTTGCCGCTTGATCAACTGCCCGCACGGCAATGGGCCATCGTGCATGATGTACCGATGCCCCATGCCGGCCTGGGCCGCGCGGTGGCGATCCGCTTGATGGAGCTGGGCTTCGTACCCGGCGAGCGCGTGTGCATCGTCCGCCAGGGACCCGGACAAGGTGGGCCGCTGGCCGTGCGTGTGGGACACACCACCTTCGCCCTGCGGCGCCATGAAGCGGCGTACATCCAGGTGATGCCCGCTCGTGCATGACCGAAGCCATCACCGCCATCCTGCCCGAACGCATTGCCCTCTTGGGCAACCCCAACTGCGGCAAAACGGCCCTGTTCAACCTGCTCACCGGCAGCCGCCAGAAGGTGGCCAACTATGCAGGTGTTACCGTGGAGCGCAAGGAAGGCACGCTGCACACGGCCGAGGGCCGCCACGTGACCGTGCTGGACCTGCCCGGCGCATACAGCCTCAACGCCCTCAGCGGCGATGAGGCCGTGACCCGCGAGGTGATCACCGGTCAACGCGATACCCTGCCCGAGCTGCTGGTGTGCGTAGCCGATGCCACCAACCTGCGCCTGCACCTGCGCTTGGTGCTGGAGGCGCGCGCCCTCGGCCTGCCCATGGTGGTGGTCCTCAACAAGATGGACCGGGTGAAGAAGCTCGGCCTCACCATCGACCGCGCCGCCCTGGAGCGTGAACTGGGAGTGCCCGTGGTGGGCGCCGTAAGCGTGCAGGCCCATGGCGCCCGCGAACTGCAAGCCTTTTTGGACCGGCCGTTGGCACCCCACCGCCCTCCCACCTGGAAAAATGCCACGGCCGAAACGGTGCGCGCCACCCAGCATGAGGCACACCGCATTTTCAAGCTGGCCGTGCAGGAGCCCGCCGTGGACGCCGACCCCAGCGCCAAGATCGACCGGGCGATCATGCATCCTGTGTGGGGCTTCGTGATCCTGGCCATAGTGCTCTTCGCCACCTTCATGGCCGTGTTCTCCTTAGGCGATGTGCTAAACGGTTACATCGAAGATGCTTTCGGCTGGTTGGCCGGGCTGGTGGAAACGCACATGGCCGACGGACTGCTGCGCGGACTGCTGGTGGAGGGCATCATCGGGGGCATCGGCGGGGTGATCGTCTTCCTGCCGCAGATCCTCATCCTCTTCCTCTTCATCCTGGCCTTGGAAGACAGCGGCTACCTGCCCCGCGCTGCCTTTCTGCTGGACCAGCCCATGAGCAAGGCGGGCCTCTCGGGCCGCTCCTTCATCCCCTTGCTCTCCAGCTTCGCCTGCGCCATCCCAGGCATCATGGCCACCCGCACCATCAGCGACCCGCGCGACCGCCTAGCCACCATCCTCATCGCGCCGCTCATGGCCTGCTCCGCGCGGATCCCCGTGTACACGCTCATCATCGCCGCGCTCTTCCCCGGCGAACCGCTGGCTGCCGCCCTCACCATGGTGGGCCTTTATGCATTGGGCGTGGTTTGCGCCATGGCCGTGGCCTGGGTGATGAAGCGCGGCCACCGCTCCCGTTCAACCCTCCTGATGGAGCTGCCCAGCTACCAATGGCCCGACCTGCGCAGCTTAGCCATCGGCCTGTGGGAGCGCGCCATGATCTTCCTGCGCCGCGTGGGCACCATCATCCTGGCGCTCACGATCGTGATGTGGGCACTTTACACCATTCCCTCGCCCCGCGCACAGACCGGGGCCAGCGAACTGGAAAATAGCCTGGCCGGCGAGATCGGCNNATCATCGTGCGGCGCGAGACCAACTCGTGGAAGCAGATGTGGCTGATGGGCGGATACCTCTTCGCCCTGGCGTACCTTGCCAGTCTGATCACCTACCACATGGCCAGCTGGCTCACCGCCTGATGCAGACCGTGCTCACCATACTGATCGTACTGGCCGCCGTGGGTTACCTGGCATGGCAGTACGTGCCTGCCGCTTGGTTCGGTGGGAAGAAGGCGGGCGGGGGATCGTGCGGCGATTGCCACGGGTGCGATACGAAATAGATCGCGCAGCGGTTGAATTTCCCTGTGAATGAACCCGCTCCAATTCCTCCGCTTGTTGTTGAAGGGCCCTACGCCACGGCAAGTGGCCGCTCAATTGCGCCAGCCGCACGGCTTCATGGCCCGCAAGGTGGCCCAACGCATGAACAAGTCCAACCGCGTGCTGTACGACGGTGCATGGAAGGCATTGGACCTGCGCGATGGCATGCACGTGCTGGAGATCGGCTTCGGCATGGGCGAGGCCACGGCCCACATCGCGGGCGTGCGCCCCGGCGACAACTTCCTGTGCTGCGAGGTGCACGAGCCCGGCGTGGGCGCGCTGCTCAAGCGCATCGGCGAGCAGGGCCTGTCCAACATCCGCATCCTGCAGCACGACGCCGTGGAGGTGCTGGAGCACATGCTCGCGCCTGCCTCGCTCGATGGCGTGCACATCTTCTTCCCCGACCCCTGGCACAAGAAGCGCCACAACAAGCGCCGCCTGATCCAGCCGCCGCTGGTGGCCAAGCTGGCGGCGCGGCTCAAGCCCGGCGGCTACATCCACTGCGCCACCGACTGGCAGCCCTA
>JRYE01001559.1_pt1 | contig 14790 bp, 9 predicted proteins | sample 235321 | NCBI WGS metagenome assembly JRYE01 (sample SAMN03074214, study PRJNA261473) | activated sludge metagenome | biome: Common Effluent Treatment Plant; feature: Wastewater; material: Activated sludge; isolation source: activated biomass in a lab-scale reactor treating industrial wastewater at... | reverse complement strand
TCGAGCCCGGCGACTTCGTGCTGCTGAAGGGCTCACGCCGAAACGCGCTCGAGCGGATCATCCGCCGACTCTCGCCCGCGGCGGCCTTCGCCCGATAGATCCACAACGCGAGCGATGATCTACCTACTCCACGAGGCTCTGTACAAACTCGAGACCGACCTTGGAGTCTATCGATACCTCCAGGTGCTGGAGCAGCGCGATTTCCGCGCACTCGCGGCCAGTCTTCTGAGTTTCGCGATCGTGCTCCTTCTGGGAAAGCGCGTGATCCGCCAACTCGTCCGTATGAAGATCGGAGATTCAGGCCTGAGTGACGCCGACGCCCTGAAGACCCACGCCAACAGCAAGGCCAACACCCCGACGATGGGTGGCGTTCTCATCGTCGGCGCGATCCTCGTCAGCGTGCTCCTCCTCGCCGACCTCCGATCTTCGTACATCTATCTCGGCTTGACCGTGATGCTGTGGCTCGCGGCGGTCGGTGGCGTGGACGACTACCTCAAACTGACCGCCAAATCACGCGGGAGCGCCAGCCGCCAGGGGCTCTATGCCTGGGAAAAACTCGTTTTCCAGCTCGGCATCGGCCTGATAGCTGGGTATTTTCTCTACCGGCAAGGCAGTGGAGCCGAGGATCTTCGCCATGTCCTGACGCTCCCATTCCAGAAGACCTATGTGAAGGGGAGCCCGTCGCCGGGGCTGATCTATCTCTCGGCACCCGTCTTCATCATGCTCGCCACGATGATGGTTGCGGGGATGAGCAATGCCGTGAATATCACCGACGGGATGGACGGGCTGGCGACCGGCACGTGCGCGATCACGACGGTGGGAGTGCTTGTGGTCTGTTTCATCGGTGCGAACCAGTCGCGTGCGCAGGAGCTGCTCGTGCCCTTCGTGCAGAACGCCGAGGAGTTGCCCGTGCTCGCGGGGGCGATGATCGGGGCATGCCTTGGGTTTTTGTGGTGGAACTGCTCGCCGGCCCAGGTTTTTATGGGTGACGTCGGCGCGCTCTGCCTTGGCGGTTTGATTGGATACTTCGCCGTTGCGATCCGCCAGGAGCTCGTTGTGTTCCTGATGGGCGGCGTGTTTGTCGCCGAGATCGGTTCGGTCGCGCTGCAAGTGGGGTACTTCAAGGCCACCGGCGGCAAGCGCATCTTCCGCGTCGCGCCGTATCACCATCACCTGCACCTGGGCGGATGGACCGAGCAGCAGGTCGTGGCGCGGGCGTGGATCATCTCGATCCTGCTCGTGGCAGCAGCGCTCACGACCATCAAGATGCGGTGAGAAGTCCGCGTGCTATTCGAGAAGCAGCGCCCGCCGGACGAGGATTTCGTTCTGGATGGGCCCCGCCCTGCCGGGCTCAATCGTGATCGAGAGGGTGCGATCCTTGGCATCGCCGGCCTCACCCAGGTCGGCCTGGACCACGGACCTGGGCGACTCGGGCGTGAGGTGGTGGGTCGCGATCTCGCGTGAATCGATCAGCACACGGACGGTCATGTCGCCATACTCGCGGCTTGTGGGCGCGAGTTCGATGGCCATGGAGGCCCGCGTCGTTGCGCCCGGGATCAGCCATGACGCGGTTCCCGGCCCGGAGATGTGGATGTCCACCGCTCCGAGTGGTGCGGCAAGGTCACGCACGACGCGCATCGGAGGGATCCAGAATCGCGAATCCGGGCCGGACATCGAACCGCTCAGGCGAGCGAGCGGCACGAGTCTCTCGCTCGCGAGATTCACGCTGACAACCTCTCGGAGCGAGATCTCCTTCGGTTCGGCTCTTTCGGCGGTGGTGATCGAGAGGGTGCTGGCGTCGATGGCGATGATCGTGCAGGCGACGATCGTGCCGTCATCGAGGCGCAGTCGTGTGCCCTTGGCCGGCGTGGTGGGATTTGCGAGGCGCAACACGCGGACCCGGGTCGTCGGGATCTCGAGGGGTTGCCCACCGACATCCATCGTGAGCATCTCGCCGATGGACGCGACGAACCCTTCGAGTCGATCGCCGTTGGTGAGCAGGACGACATCGCCGGCGGAGGGTGAGGGGACGTCGTTCGCGAGAACATCGGACTGCATCGAGACGATGCTCACCGTTTCGAGCGGCCAGGACGAGACGCCCAACGAAGGATGCCGCCAGGAGATGGTCTCGGGCTTGGCGTTCGCGGCCTCGAGTCGACCCGGGAGATGCTGCCCGTCGGTGAGTTCGATCCAACCCGACGGGGCGATGCGATCTCGTCCGACCTGGATCCACTCGGATTCGTCGGGTTGGGTCGCGGTCGGGGCCTGATCGGGGAGTATGGCGAGCACGCCCGACAGCGGCAGGGTTTGTGGCGTGTTGGTGTGCTCGACGAAGTGGAGCACGCCCCCCTCGAGCCGAAGATCACGCACGCGGTGCTCGTGGAGTTGAGCATCGAGAACCACCTGCGCGCTGGCCGGAGCCGCGGCGAGCAGGGTGACCAAGACGAGCAGATTGAAGAGTTTGGGTGTCACTTCTGGAAAATCGGCAGATATCGCTTGGGCATTTGCAGGATAATGAGGGCCATGGCGGTTCCGTAGGGTTTTCCGACGGAAGGATCGTCCCAAAGCCCATCTGTTCCCTGTTTTCTCAGGAGTTCTTCTCGGACCCTGGGCCACCAGGTGCTCCAGTGCTTTCCCCCGGCAAGGAACATCGCCTGCACGCCGTAGTACTGACCATAGAAGTAATGCATCTGTCCCATGGACATCGAGGCGTTGGCGGAGTTGGTCTCGAGGTAGTCGAGACCCGACTCGATGGCGCGGTCCTCGTAGATCCCCGCGTAGTAGAGCGTGGCGACGCCCGCCGCCGAGCGTGGCCACGCCGACGCGCCGATCTGCTTCGTGTATCGGAATCCACCGTCGTCATTCTGGCACGAGCGGACATAGTCCACGGCCTTGTCGATCACGTCCTTGGAGACTTCCAGCCCCGCGTTGCGGGCGGCACGCAGACCCATCACCGCGCAGATCGTCACGCTCACGTCGGCCTCGAACGGGACTGGGTTGTACCGCCAGCCGCCCTCGGGGTTCTGCGTCGTCTCCAGGAGCCGGACGGCCTTGACGAGCGCCGTGTGCACGCGCTGCGAGAGCGCGGCGTCGGGCCCGCCCCGCGTCATGCCGTAGATCTCGCCCAGAAACACCGTCGCGAACCCGTGCCCGTACATCGGGACATTGGCCGAGGGCGTCGCGACCAGCCCATTCTCCTGCGAGTTAGAGAGGATGAACTCCAGACCCTTCGCAACGTTCTCGCCGTAGATCCCGCGTCCGGGGACGTGCCCGTCGCCCATGAACGCGAGGCAGGAGAGGGCCGTGATCGCGACGTTGCTCCCGAAGGCGCCGTCGCCGAAGGACCCGTCGTCGCGCTGCTCACGCGCCAATGCGGCGAGGCCCGTGCGCCACGCGGTCTCGAGGTCTGGTGTGATCTCGTTCTCGCTCGGCGCATTGACCGCGGAATCGTGACGGGGCGACGGGACGCCAGTCGAGGGCGCGTCGGGAACGGGCTGTCCCGCGTAGCCGGCGACGAGCACGCCGAGCAGGGCTGTGGCGAGTGTCGGCGTCATGGATTGGTGGTCTCGCCCCGTCCCGCGCGGGTGGCGTCCTCGGCAAGGCGCTTGTAATAGGCCTCGGTCTTGGCTCGGTACGCCGCGCTGAAACGATCGGCAAGGCCCTGGCGGAGCGCGTCTCGCATGTGCGCGGGCAGGTTTCCCCACAACGCCTCACCACCGGCACGCACCTCGGCGCCCGGGGCGTCCTGTCTTGCGATGTTGGGCGCCCCGGCCTGATTCGTGGGTTGTGACTGTTGCTGTTGCTGGTTCTGCTGCTGCTGTTGCTGCTGCTGATCGGGTTCCTGTCGTTCCTGCTTGTTGTTCTTGTTCTGCTTCTGCTGGCGTTGCTTGGCCTCTTCGATGAGTTTGTCGAGTTTCACGAGCACATCGGCCTGCGCACGCTGCGTCTGGATTCCCGTGTCCGACGCCGTGCGAAGTCGATCGGTCGCGAACTCCATCAGGTCGATCGCCGACTCGAACGGATCGGACTTGGTTGTTCCTTCGAGGGCATGATCGAGGTCGCGATCACGCCGTGCCGTCCCGTTGGGATCTTCGGGCGACGGAGCGGGCGAAGTCGAGTCGCCCGGAGGGCGAGTCGTGGGCGTCAGCCCGAGCAACTCATCGAGCGTCGTCTCGGCATCGGTTTTCGTTGGCGATTCGGCCTTCGGCGACTGGTCTTTGGCCGATGGGTTCTTCGAATCGACGGCGGAATCCTTGACCGTGGGGGGTTCTGCGCCCGGGCGTGCCGAGAGTGACGCAGCCGCGAGTCCGGCCGCCGCGATGAGCGATGCGGCGAACGACATCGAGCGTGATGGCGATCGATTCATGACGCACCTCCGGAGGGCGAAGGAGTGTGGGCAGGCTGCTCGGGAGGCTCGGGTGGCGTCCCTTCGCTGTTCGAGAGTTCCTCGAGCAGTTTCTTCGCGAGGCTCGTGATCTCGCCTTGCAGCTCCGACGCGGCCCGGGCGTCGTCGGTGGAGNNCCGCCGCCGCCGCCACCACCAGAATCTTCCTCGAACTCGTCACGCTTCTTCTTTGCCTCAGCCAGTGCGCGGAGCAGCGACGCGAGTGTGCTCTCGGTCAGCGTCTGATCGCGACGGACCGCGGGAGCGACCACCCCATCCCCCATCGCCGCCGAGGCGCGCTGCATCGCCCCATCGATCCGACGGTGCGCGAACGCGAAGACCACGGCATCGGTCAACCCCTCGGCCTCGGACTCCATCTGCTTCACCCGCTCGCGGAGTTCGGCCTGTCTCGCGCCGAGCGCCCGCACGCTCAGTCGATCCCGCCTCGTGAGTGTCTTTCCGTTGAACGCGTCGGTCTCGGCACTCAGCGCCACCTGGAGTTCGAGGATCTCCGCGTACTTCTTCGCGAGTTCCATCCGCTGGCGATCCTGCTCGCGCTCGCTGGCGTCGTCCTCCACCTTCTTGGCCGCGGCCTCGGCGTCGAGGAGCCGCGCGAGACTCTCCCTCTCACGCTCCTCGGCGAGCGATGCCGTCGGGGGCGAGGCGCGCAACCGTCCCACGGCCTGCGCCTGGGCCGATTCCGCGGCATTCAGATGCGCACGGACCTGACCGAGTTCATCGCCCTCGGCGCGATCGATCACGCCCAGCGTCGCCTTGTCGAGCGCGACCATCCCCGCGTCAAGCCCCGTGAGATCACCCTCGCGGGCATCGACGAGCCGCTTGAGTTCACGGTGTTGTGAGTCAATCAGCCCGCGGATCAACTCCAGCAGTTCCGCGACCTGGCGACGCAGGGCCGCGTCACGCTCTCGCTCGACCTGCTGCAGTTGGTTGAGCATCTGCTGGAGCGCGTCGGCCGCCTTGTCCTGCTGCTGATCAGCGCGCCCCGTCTGGTTCTGGCGGATCTGCTCGGCGGCGTCCTGCTGACGCTCGGCGAGTTGGGCCTCGCGGGCGCGCTGGGCGGCCTGACGCATCGCGTTCGCCTGCCCCGGGTCGGCCTGCTGCATGTGCTGGGCGCGCTGCTCGATCGTGTCGATCGCGGCCGACGCCGTGCGTGCGAGTTCCTCCTGGCGCTGCCCGAGCCGTTCGAGATCCGCTCTCTGCGCCTCGGTGAGATTCTCCATGGGCTTGCCCTGGGTCTCGGCGGCAGCGGCCCGAGTCTGCGACTGCAGTTGGCGCTGATCGTTGAGCAAGCGCTCGAGCGTGCGCCGGATGGCCCATGAGTCCTGCCCGGACTCGAGCAACGCCGCGAGTTCGGTCAGATTTTTCGCGACCTCGCGTTGCGCGCGATCCGCCTGGGATCGTGCCGATTCTCGTGCCTCGCCCGACGCGTCCTCTTGCGTGAGCGAGTCGAGCGCGGCCTTGGCGGCCTGGGCCGCGTCGGACGCTTTCTGCACTAGATCGCCTGCCTCGCCCAGCAGGTCCTTGATCGCCTCGTCGTCGAGCCGATTCCGCGTCGCACGATTCTCGAGACGATCGAGCGTCTCGTCCACCGGATGCAGCCGATCCTGGATGGCGTTCTGCACGGCCCGCTGCTGGCGTGCGGCGGCGGGCTGGGCTGCGGCGAGGCCGAGCGATGGCGTGAGGCGAGATTGCTCCTCCTCGAGCCTCCGGGCCGCGTCGCGCACCGCCTGGAGTTCCGCTCGGATCTCCTCGACCAGTTGCGCCTCGCTGATGACCCGGAGTCGCCGGACAGGGGAGACGACGGGCTCGCGTGCTGTCTCGCCGAGGTTGTACGCGTCGGTCGCGATCGCTGAAACCCAGATCTCGTCGCCGGGCGTCAGGCCCAGAGGCGCGAGATCAAACGACGACTCGGCCCGGACGCGCACGCGTGAGGCGCCCGAGTCCTTGATCGTCGCCACGGCGAACTCGACCGGGTCCTCGATGGCCTCTGGTGGTGCGCCCGCGGAGCTTCCAGGGGGCCTGGCCGTCTGACGCTGCACGATCAGCGAGCGCACACCCACGTCATCGCGCGCCTCGCCCACGATCTCGACCACGGCCGACGCGAGCACCGATTCATCGCTTGCGGGCGAGAGGATCGCGCTCGTCGGCGGTGTGTCCTCGAGCACCTCGATTGAGAACGTCGTGTCCTGCTCGCTCTCGATGCCGAACGAATCGACGAGCCGGGGAAGGAGCGTCATGGCGCTTGTCGCCTGGAGTGTGAGGGTCCAGCGGTTCGCGTCACGAGTGAGCGAAGGGGCGGCACTCTCGGCAAAGCCGGAGAACATCCCACCGACGTCACCGTCGGAACGGGCCGGGTCCGCGATCGGGATGGGCTTGTTGAGCAGGAGATCGAGCGTGACCGTCGATCGGGCCAGGATCGGGGCGATCGTGACACGGTCCGTGGTCTCGATGGGGAGATCGCGCGAGCCATGCACGAAGACACCGGCGCTCGCTACGTCGGCATCGGCGTACTCGGGCGGATCCACACGCACGCTCGCCGAGAGGATGCGTGGCGCACGGACCAGCCGCAGGCGCTCGACGTCGGTCGCGTCGTCGGACGACTCGAACCAGTACTCGAGTTCGATCTTCTCGTTCTCGGGGACCACTTTCCCAACAGAGCCGGCGCTCGCGAGGATGGGTGTGGTCTCGACCAGACGCTCAAAGAGCGGGAGCGAGAGGGAACGAGCCGTGTCGCCCTCGGCACGCGGCTGGAACGTCATGAGCGCCCGCCGAGCCTCGTCCGCGACGCCGTTGATCCGCGCGCGATAGAACACGCTCACCTCGGCCTGGTCCGCTGAGGTTGTTGACTTGGTGAGGACCGCGCGGAAGGGGACCGCCGAGCCGAGGGCGAACGCGCGGATCTCCGTGGCATTCTCGACTCCGGTCCGCTTCGGCCACGAGACATCCGCCCACGGCGTGAGCACGCGACGGGCGCCGATGCCCATGAGCGCCGGCGTCCAGACACCCAGCGCCACAACGACAACGGCGGCGACGCCTCCCCAGATGAGCGCCCGTCGAAGATGCTCGGCCCGATACAGGCGTTTCGCCCCGCCGCGGTTGAGTCGTTCGAGCGACGACCTCGCGAGCGAGTCGGCCTGTTCGGGCGCGATCCGACCGAGTTCGAGCCCCGACGTGAGCACACCCCGGATGCCGGCGGCCTGGGCCTCGGGGAGTTCTTCCAATCGGAGCGCGACATCCGACAGCCGTGGATGGAAACCCATCGCCGGGCGGACGAACCGCCACACCGCCACGCCGAGGCACGCCAGGCCCGCGACCCAGACAACCAAGCGTGCCGCCTTGGGAAGCCGGAGCAGAAAATCAAGCCCGGCGAACGCAAACAGGCCCAGTATCGCGATGGCTACGACGATCACAACCGCCGAGAAGACCAGGCGAAACCATGCCATGCGCCGTACGCGAGCGAGTCTTGACCGCAGCAAGGCGACCGACGCCGGCTCACCGCGTGGATCGTGTTGTGGCTCCAGCCTCTCGACCCGCTCAGACATCCGTGGCGCTCCGTCGTCGGCCAGACACGTTGGCCCGATTCAGCAAGGTCGTATCGACTCCTTCTCCGAATCGGTACGGTCTCAGAATATGGTCCGAACCATTCTATTCCTTAGATGCGTGTTTCTCGGACCTGTGACGCCCGTGTCACGCGTCACACGGCCCAATCACACGGCCCAATCACACGGCCCAATCACACGGATTGTGTGTCGGACCTGATCAGGCCAGCCGTACCAAACGCCGCCCGATCCATTCGACGACGAGCAGAAGAAGCATGATCGTCCAGATCCCAGGCTTGTCCCACAGTGTTTCCACCTCGGAAAGCCCCAGCGTCCGGACCTCACGGTTCGGGAGCATCGGCGCGATCGAGGCGATGTCCGTGGGCTTGATGACCTTCCCCCCGGTCGCCTTCGCGATCGTTTCGAGTGTCTGGTGGTCCGTCTGGGGCACGCGCATCTCGTCGTCGGGGGCGACCACGAGCAACTCCGCGGCCACTCCCGCGGCCGCCAGAGCAGGATCACGCGTCACAATCTCGTACTCACCCGGCTCGGTGAGCACCAGCCGTCCGCTATAGACGCTCGTGGGGGCCTCGGTCGAGCCCGCGCCCTCGGGCATGAGTTCGACGTCGCCCGCGGGTTCGTCGGTTCCCTTCTTGACCGCACGGACAGGAATCGAAGAGGGCCGCCGCGAGAGGAGCGCCTGGTCCAGGACACGCACGAGGACGCGCACCGGCTCATCCGACACCACCTGCTCGGCCGAGAGTTCCATGATCGCGGGCTTCCCTGCGCGTCCCAACCCCTCGCGCGCGAGCATGCGGATAAGCGGGAGATAGAACCGCTCGGGGAGCGCCTCGCCCCGCGCGTACCGAAGCCGCCAGATCTCATCGGTCCCAACATACACCACGCGCCCCGCTCCATACCGCATCGTGGCCACCAGGGGCACGCGCTCGCCGTTGATCGAATCGGGAGGATGCGCGTACGCGAGTGTCTCGGCCGTCGGCTTGAGTTGGCTCGTCTCGATCCGCTGGGCCCATCGCAGCACGGCCCACGACGACGAGCCATCGTTCAGAAACCCCGGCCAGCCCTCGCCGGCCGTATCGCCAAGATGCAGCACGCCTAAACGCTCGGCCGCCGGCGCCGGGTCCATCACCACGCCGCTCGTCCAAGTCGAGAGAGACCCCAAACCGCCCGGTCCATCGCCCAGCACAAACGGCATGAGATCCGCCAGCGCGGTCTCGCGCCACGCGTCGGGCATCGCGCCCTCGCCCCCGATAAACATCAGCCCGCCGCCTCGCTCCGCGACATACATCTTCAGCGACTCGAGTTGCTCCTCGCTCATCTGCCCCGGGCGGAAGTTCCCAAGGACCACCGTGTCGAAGGGCGCCCAATCCTCCGGGCTGCGCGGGATGAACTCGATCGGGTCCGTCCCCTCCTGGATGAACCGCTTCCCCGACGCGAGGATCATGCACGTCGAACGGATCGACGACTCTCGGAGCACGAGGTTTTTGAGATATCGATACTCCCACCGTGGCGTCCCGTCGATCACCAGCACGCGGATCGGCCGATCGATGAGTTCGAGGCGCACATCTCGCGTGTTGTTGGATTCGGAGAGATCGCGCGAGCCCGAGACGATGCGCACGCTCCACGAGGCGCGCCCCGTCCCGCCGGGTTTCGCCGTCAGCGTCAGGCGATGCCGCCCCGACTCGAGATCACCCGCGGAGACGTCCGCTGAATCCAGAACATCGCCGGTCGTCGTGTCGATGAGTTCGACCCTGGCGCCCGCGCGAGGGCCGCTCGTGCCCGCCTCGCTCTGGGCGTGACGCTGGATCTCCACACTCACCGGCACAAGGTCCTGCACGAACGCCGCGGTGGGGGCGTCAACTCGCGTGATCGCGTCGTCGGTGAGCGTCTCCTTCCCACCGATCTCCACCGGATAGATCGGCACGCGCCGCGCCTCGAACGACCGCGTCGAGCCGCGCCCGAACGAGTCGGTCGATCGCCCGTCGGTGAGTAGGATCACCCCGGCAAGCGGACGCGACGCCATCCGCGACGAGACCTGGTCGAGCGTCCGTCCGAGCGAGGTCTTGGAGCCGTTCGCCTCGCCCAGGTCGATCGCCAGTGCGCCCTGCTCGACCCGGCTGGGGAGTTCGCGCACACCGCTATCGAACCCGAAGATTGCCACCTCGCGCGTCTGCTTGAGTTGCTCGATCATCGGCCCCGCGAGGGCGAGCGCACGCCGGAGTTCCGCGTCGCGTGATTCCAGCGAGCCGTCGGTGTTTAGCGAGTCCTGGATCTGCATCGACGCCGACCGATCCGCCAGCACGACCACCCAGTCCTTCTCCACACGCTCGATGCGCTTCTCCAGTTGAGGCCCGGCGATCAGCACGAGCACCAGCCCGAGTACCATCGCCCGGATCACCCCCAACGTCACTCGCGGCCAACGCCTCCCAACCAGACGCCAATATCCCCAACCGGCCACGAACGCGACGACCAGTCCCAGGCAGACCCATACCCATGCCGCCATCGGGTGCGCGAACGCGAACTCCACCTGAGGATCGCGTGGATCGAGCGATTTCACGCCTAGCAATCTCCACCAGAGATCGCTCATGCCACCACCCCCGCCGCCTCATCCATACGCGATGCCCGACCGGCGTGGCTGAAGACCTTGCCCAGGAACACCTCGATTGCGCCAACCACGGCCGCCGCAATCAGCAATGGCAGACTGATCGGTGGCGCCCGATCGAGCGAGGACGCCACTTCGAATGAGCCCTTCTTGTCCAGCCATGCCACCCCGCCCGACGTCGGCCCGAGTCCCTCGAGCCACATCCCGATGCGATCCTGATTCTGCGTCTCGACATTGCCGCCACGCGAGTCGGCGTTCGCGGCGATGAAGCCCACCAGCCCGCCGTCGCTCCCTCGCGATTCCCAAACCCCGGATCGTCGCACGACGACCGGCGCGTCACCGGTCACTCGTCGCTCGTCACGCTCCTCGCCCACGCGAGGCTGCACCAGCCGGAGTTCCGTCGAGTTGGCCGGCGCCCGGAACGACTCTCCCGCTACCACAGGCCGATTGGAAAGCCCACGCCCCACGCCCTGCCGCACGAGATCCTGAAACAGCGCGACCATCAGCGATCGCGCGGGAAGATCGGTCCACTCGAGCACCGGAGCACTCGCCAGATAGGCCACGACCCCGCGCGAGGCGTTGCTCTCGCCCGCCCGGTCCGCGCCCGCGGCGCCCACGACCAGCCAAGGCGAGCCATCCGAGAGCGTGAGCACCGCGTCACCGCTCGCCGACGTTCCCAGGAGCGGGAGCGTCCGACGGACCGCCACCGGTCCCACAAGTTCCTCGAGTTCTGACGAGATACCCATGAGCAGCTCGCTCGCCCTCGGGCCCGTCGCGAGCCGAAGCCCCGCGTCTCCCTCGCCCACGCTCGCCGACTCGCGTGCGATCTGCCACGACACGCCCAGCGACGACATCATCGCGTCCGACCACGTGTGCACCGTCTCGCCCGCCGGCGGCATGACCATCACGAACGCCCCGCGGTCGAGCGCCGCACGGATCCATCCCCACCCCGCCGACGAGANNATCTCCATCTCCTCCGTCGATCGTGTCCGGATCGTGCCGTCATCGAGCGGGGCCAGCGCCGCCGCGATCCAGTCCTCGGCATGGAACGCGCCAAGCCCATCGGCCCGACCGGGCTGCCCGACCAGCCCGACGCGCACCTTGTCGCGGATCTCCACGATTGTTTCGGCGGCATTGTCCGCCTCCAGCGCATCGCGATCGATCTCGGCGCGGATCGCCACGACGCCTCGCCCCGCGCTCCCCGACCTGCCCGTGCCGCCCTCAACCGTCCGCCGAAGATCGATCGGCATCACCACCGATTGCTGCTCCTGCCCCGCCTCGAATCGAATCACTCGCTCGGAGGTTCCCGTCGTCGCGCCGATCGAGGGCCACAACTGCCGTGCAGAAAGTCGAATACGGATCGTCGCCGGGTCGTCCAGGGCCGTCGAACTTCGCCGAAGATCCACGCGCAGACTCGTTGACGCCGTTTGCTCGCCCAGGCTCGACGCCTTCGCGATCAGCACGCCGCTCGATGCATCGAGTGCCGAGATCGACGTGTTCCCCACAGGAACCCCGCTCGGCGGCGTCGCCACGAGTTCCAGAGACCCCTTCTCGAGTTCCACGCGCGAGAGTGAAACGCTCGTGTCCGCCGATCCGCCACGAAACTCCGAGACCACGCCCAGCACGACAGGCTGGGTCTGATCCGGGCTCACCATCGAAGCAGCCAACGGTCCAAGCCCCGTGAAGTCCGCCCGGCTCTCGACCGGCTCGAGCGACGAGAGTGCCGCGAGCACCGACGCGTGGTCCAGCGTCGGCTCGCGCACCAGAGCCTCGGCCGGCGTCGCCAGCGCGATCAGCGCCACGCGGTCGCCCCGCGTCGCANNGCCTGGGCCTTGAGCGTGTCGAAGGCCAGTGTCCGATCGCTCGTGAGCCGCGACGTGATCGAGTTGTCGATCGCGAGGAGGAGTGTGCGGGCGCCCGAGCCGCCGCGGGCCGAGCCGCCGAGCACCGGTTTACCCACGGCCAGCGCGAGCAGCGCAATCAATAGGCATCGAGCGGCCAGCAACAGGAACTGCTCGAAGCGCACGCGACGCCGCTGCTGCCGATATGCCTCCAGTAGGAACCTCATCGCCCCCCACGCGATGGGCTTGCGACGCCGGCGCAGCAGGATGTGGATGAGGATCGGCAGCGCCACGCACGCCAGACCGACCGCCGCCAGTGTTGGATTCAGAAACTGCATCACGCTCCCAGGTCGGCCCGAACAGGGGCTTAGCCGTACTTGCTCTTCTTGATCATCGCGTTGCGCCTCGCCACAAACGTCGCCAGCGGCGGCCCCAGCCACTCGTGCGTGCTCACGCGCTGGTAATCAAACCCGAAGCCCATGACGAGTTTCTCCACCGCCTCGAGGTGAGTGTTGATCACACGCAAGTACGCCTCACGCACCGATCGCGGATCGATGCGCAGCGAGGCCTCGCCCTCCAGCCCCTCGAACGGGGCCGCGTCCAGGAAGGCAAAGCGTGTCTCCTCACGGTCCAGCACCTGGAACGCGATGACATCGTGCCCGGCATGCTTCAGCCGAGCGAGCGCCGCCCGGATCGACTCGAGGTCGCCGAAGAAGTCGCTCACCAGCGCGATCATGCAACGATTCGTGACCTTCGCGAGCGCCTCGTCGATGGCGCGACCGAGATCCGTCGTGCGGTTCTTGTTCTCCGTGTCCGTCGGGTGAAGCGCGAGCGCGCCCACGATCTGACGCCAGGCGCTCTGGCTGGACGAGCGACGAACCATCGCCCGCACACGATCCGAGAAGACCACCAGCCCCGCCCGGTCGCCCTGATGCAGAGTGATGTACGCCAACGCCGCCGCGAGTGCCGTCGAGTGGTCGAACTTGCTCCAGTGCGCTCGCCCGTCGGGGCTGAGCGTGTGCCCCGCACCCGAGGCCTCCTCGAAGGCTCGGCTGCCATACATCATCGAACCCGACGCGTCCACGAGCAGCACGAGGTCGAGATTCGTCTCCTGCTGGTACTGCTTCAACTGGAGCTTGTCGGTTCGGCCGAAGACCTTCCAGTCCAGGTGGCGCAGATCATCACCCGCGACATAGGGCCGGTGCTGCGCGAACTCCACGCTGAACCCCTGGAAGGGCGAGCGATGCAGCCCCGAGTTGATCCCCTCGACGATCAACTTGGCTCGCAACTCCAGCGAACCGAGTTTCGCCAGCGTCTGCGGGTGCAGATAGAGCGACGCCTCCATCTCTGGAGCCGAAGCCCGGCCGCCCGAGGGGTCGCCTGCATTGGAATCCGTTCCGTGTGTGAACATCCGAGAACATGCTATCGGTCGATCCGGGTGTTCGATCGACGGCATCCATTCGCCTCACAAGGACGATGGTCGATAGATGACCGGCGTGCAACGAATCACACCGTTTGTCAAAGGAAGACCTCCATGGACAGAGGGTGGCATCAGATGCTGATGACAAATTGTGTACATTAATAACCATTGTTTTTACTGGTTATTGAATTAGACGATGATTTTGCGTTTACTGCCGAACAAAATAAGACTTTCGAGTTCGTCCAGAAAAAATCGTGATAAATGAGAAAAAATATTGCCGAAGCGCGTGACATTGAGGGCAATTTCGGGTACAACTGTGTCGAGAAATAGCCGCATAGGTGCGTGAGAGAGACGCTTACCTGGAGTGCGGCGAATGAAGCGTCTGGTGTTTGCACTGGGTATTTTGGGTGGAATCACCCCGACGTACACGTGGGGTTCTGCGATTCCGCTCCCTGACAGTATCCAAGTGAGGGATCGTGTTGGCGGCGAAACCGGCTTTGGGACGCCCGGCGGCTACTACGCCACAGGCACCGGAAGCCGTGTTCGCGGCACCGCCATCGACGGCCGAATCGGACGCCAGAGCGTCGGCCTCCTCGATTTCGAGATGAAGGCCCAAGGCGAATTGTCTTTCACCCCTATCAAGGCCTTTGTCCTCGACCCCTCGTGGCGCGATGGAATCGGCTACGCCCCTCAACCTATCGACACCAATGGGATGTGGTACGTCACCGTCTCGCCGACCGACCCTCGGCTGAAGTTGCCGATTACGCCCGCCGACGAACTGGCCCTCACGGCACTCTTCACTCACGCCTTCGACATCGCCCAGACCGAGCCCCGATACGCCGCCGCGTTCCAGTGGCTTGTGTGGGAATATGTCTGGGATTCCCAGGTTGATCTGAGCGTGGGCAACGTCCGCATCGTCGCGGGCGACGGCTCGTATAGCGATCGCGTCGCCGACATCGCCCA
>JRYE01004590.1_pt1 | contig 14833 bp, 14 predicted proteins | sample 235321 | NCBI WGS metagenome assembly JRYE01 (sample SAMN03074214, study PRJNA261473) | activated sludge metagenome | biome: Common Effluent Treatment Plant; feature: Wastewater; material: Activated sludge; isolation source: activated biomass in a lab-scale reactor treating industrial wastewater at... | reverse complement strand
TCCGAGGGTGGTTTCAACACCGCCGCGGCTTACGCGGATCTCACCGCCGTTCTCGCCGTCGGTATCAAAACTTGCATCCGTCTGCGGACCAAGCTGGTTCTCCGATTCGGCGACTTCGACGATATTTTTTACGTTATCGGGTTGTTCGTCCGTGCGGACGTTCAATTGTCCATCGTTCAGACGAACACGAACATTCTTGCCGCCAAAAAGAGATGTTGTATCTCGAACGACCACCGTACTGTTTGGCCGAACTGAATACACAGAGCCATCGATCATTTGGATGATCGCTCGTCCGTCTGCCTGTGTTTGAACGGTATCGCCGGCAGCGACGTATGTTTGTTTGGTAACGAGGATCGTTTCCCGAGTCGCAGCACGCGTAATGCGGACCTCGCCTTCAAACGAGATGATCTTCGCCGAATCCATCGGGTAGGTCTCGGCCTCTCCGGCAGCAAACCAATTATTCTTCGACGCCCACCAGCCGCCAAAGACCAGCGTCGCGGCGAGCAAAATTATCGCCATTGCGCCGTAGATGGTGCTCCGCCTTATGTTCCACCATTCGACGTAGAATTTTCGGTACTTGTTATTCTCCATCTGCCGGTTTACTGCCGTGGCGAGGCGGGAAGATCAATGAAAGGACAACTGACGCCGCTATCGTTGCGATCACGACAATAAGTGAGATATCGACGACCTGGCTGTCATATTTGCCCGCGACGAAATTACGCAGGACCTCCGGACCGCCATCGGCGCCGTACAACATTATCAGCCCTTGGGCAAAAAGTGGCAAGAGCATCTTTATGCCGATAAAGGTCAGAACGACCGCAAGGCCGTACTTCAACAGGTGAAAACGCTCCGCAAGTCCGGCAAGCAGGAAGTAGCACGTCCTCAATCCTAGTATCGCAAAAATGTTCGACGTATATACAAGAAATTTGTCGGTCGTAATGCCAAAGATCGCCGGGATCGAATCCACAGCAAAGACAAGGTCTGTAAACTCAACAGTTATGAGTACGAGCAGGAGCAAGGTCCCGACCCGTGCTCCATCTTGTATGACAAAGAATTTGTCGCCGTCGTAATGCTTCGAGATGCGTATGTATTTCGTCGCAAATTTTACGATCGCACTTTCGTGCGGTTCGAAATTGTCATCCGACGTCTTGAACATACTGATGCCCGTATAGACGAGAAATACACCAAAAATGTAAATGATCCAATGAAAACGCTCAACGAGTTCGGCGCCGGCAAAGATCATCACCATTCTGAGAACGAGCGCTCCCATGATGCCCCAAAAAAGCACACGATGCTGAAACTTCTTCGGAACTTTGAAGAAGGTGAAGATCAGCAGGCATACAAAGAGATTATCGACCGAGAGAGATAATTCGATCAGATAGCCTGTGAGAAAGAGTTTTGCCTGTGTGAACGCGAGGGTCCAATCACCGGTGTGATTCCCGACCTGCCAGTAGATGAACGCGTTGAAAGCGAGAGCGAGCGAGACCCAAATTATGCTCCAAACAACGGTCTCTTTTTTCGTCGGCGCATGCGGCTTTCGATTGACGATGACGATATCGACAAAAAGAGCGACAAAGACTACGCCAAAAAAGAGCCCCCAAACCCAATATGGATGTTCTACAGGTGTCAAAAAGGTTCCTCCGAAAGTTTTTTCTCTAAAATCCTCACGATCGACCGAAGCCCGACGGCATCGGTCTCATCGAAGTCGTCGAGCCTATCGCTATCAACGTCCAACACGCCCCAAACTTCATCCATCGACGAGAAGACCGGCACAACGATCTCCGATCGCGACTCACTCGCGCAGGCGATGTGGCCCGGGAACTTATCGACATCCGGAACTATCTGCGTTTCACCGGTAGAAAAAGCCGTGCCGCAAACGCCTTTTCCGAACGCGATGCGCGAACACGCGATCGGCCCCTGAAACGGCCCAACAACAAGCTCACCGTCCTTCGCAATGTAAAATCCAACCCAAAAGTAACCGAAAGCCTGCTTGATCGCCGCAGCGATGTTCGCCAAATTCGCCGTAACATCCCGTTCACTTCTTATCAACGCTGCGATCTGAGGCGCGATCTCGCTGTATGCGGCGGCGCGGTCGGCCGTTTGTGAAACAGATAGCGTTTCAGCCATAACAGGACAGTCTAGCCTTTTCGTGTAGGAAAACTCCAAAAGCAAAGGTGAGATTTCTAAGAAACCAATAGACGTTCGCGGGCGGCCCGTACGATCTCGACGGCCTTTTGTGGTGAGTNNGTCGCCAAGCAGGTTTGCCATCGCCGCCGGCCGATAGTATTCCGTCGAACCAAGGGGAAGGCCGCAGACCGCCCGCACTTGCTGCTCGAATTGCGACGTTACACAGGCATCGAACGTAAGGTGTCCGGAATTGTGCGGCCTCGGAGCGATCTCATTCACGCGCAGTTCGCCGCTGCTTTCAAGGAAAAATTCCACGCAGAAGGTGCCGACATAGTCAAAGACCTCGGCGATCGAACGGGCGATCTCCACAGCCCGCTTCGCAGTCGCGTTGGTAATGTCGGCCGGAGCGAAGGAAACATCAAGAATGTGATCTGCGTGATCGTTCTCGATAACGCCGTAGTGTGCGAACTCACCTTCTTGCCCACGAGCACAAACGACGGATACTTCCTTTTCGAACGAGATGAACTGCTCGAGTACAGCTTCCTGCCCGTTCAAGGCATCAAATGCGGCCTCGATCTCGCTGTGCGCATTTATCCTCGTCTGGCCCTTACCGTCATAGCCGAAACCCGCCGTCTTAAGCACAGCCGGCAGGCCAAGTTCCTCGACGCCCTTGAAAAGATCTTCGATCGTGCGGACGCGCCGAAAGCCCGCTATCGGGAATCCGTTCGAGGAAAGGAACGTCTTTTCCCGAAGGCGGTTCTGCGTCGTATGCAGGATCTCGCCACGCGGATGAACGGGTACGAACTCGGCCGCAGCTGCGATCGTTGCCGACGGGACGTTCTCAAACTCGAAAGTGACGACGTCCACGCTTTGAGCGAACGTACGCACCTCGAAAAGATCGTCATACGGAGCAGCAGTTTCGACATCCGCGACCTGTCCCGTAGGCGTGTCGCGTCCCGGCGAGAACGTGTGCACCCGATAGCCCATTTTGCGAGCCTCGATCGCCGTCATCCGCCCGAGCTGGCCGCTGCCGAAGATACCGATCGTCGAATTTGGAAGTATGACTCTGGTCACAACTCGAAAAAGAACCCCTAGATTAGCACAGGCGCCATTAAGCTAACATTTTAGTTACGGAGATGGCATATTCTAGGTGAATCCTACGCATTATAGGTTGAGAACCGCATACGGAGCCGAACTAACAAAATGAACGCATATTACCTTTGGGATAGCTACAATTCCATCAACGTCGGACAAAAGATCGAGCATGGGCCCGAGAATCAGTTTCTCGTCAAAGTTTCCCGCCCGAACGGCCTGCAGACAGCACTGACGGAACTAAGCGCACTTGCCGCCAAGTACGGAAAAAAGCATCGGTTGGAGATCCACTGTCACGGCGGACCCGGCACGATCCACCTAGGCGGAGATCGTGCCGTTACGAACCACAACGTCAAGGGATTTGGGTCGGAGCTAAAGGCCGCCCTATTGCCGGGCGGCTTGATCGAAGTGCTCGCGTGCCTTGTTGCATCCCAAGAAGGCGACGGCGATGTGTATAGNNAAATGGCTCGCACGGCACTGCCGCATTACGGCGGCCGATTCACACAGCGGGAAGAAGCGATCCAGGACGATCCGTTAGCATATTTTCGCCCTGAGTTTGAAGGCGACGGACTCCGATTCTGTCTCGACCTCGCAGCTTATTCGGGATGCACCGTCCGTGCCGCTTGCCGTGCTCAGACAGAGGAAGGGACACTAGCCGGCAATGAACGCCTATACTCCCCGATCGGGAATTGGGAATTCGAGGTCTTTGACTTTAATCCCGACGGCATGATCCAATTCCTCGGCTCAAGCCCGTATCGCGGCCCGATAAACAGCTTCGATATGGTGCAGAGATTCCCGGCGGCCTAGGCTTTTTCGAACCGAAGAACTGAAAATTGAGAACGTAAATACCGGAAAACGAGCCTTTTTGTCCCACAAGTGTCCCACGCCCCTTGTGGGACAAATAAGTCTAGTGGTGTCATCAGTTAGAGGCATTTTCGAAAGAGAAATCAAAAAAATTTCAAAGAGCAAGGTACAACATCTGTTTCGATGTCTATGTACGAGTATATCATGCTTGTCAAGGGTTTTTTGCGATCTACCGGTCGTCTGAAAGGCGGAGAAAACCCATACAATTCGCCGTAGTCGTTTCGACGAAGCAGACGTAACGACTTCGGGTCTCACGCCGCTATTTGAGGGTTGTTTTGAGAACGGTCTTAGTTTGTCTGGATCGGAATTTATGAAGCTTCTTGCGAAGTTCTGGTCGCGAGTTCGCGAGAATGGCGACGGCGAGGAGTGCGGCGTTCTTTGCTCCCGACGGGCCGATGGCGAGCGTGCCGACAGGAATGCCGGCGGGCATCTGCACGATAGAAAGAAGTGAATCCATTCCCTTTAGAGCTTTTGATTCGACAGGGACGCCGAGCACAGGCAGTACAGTTTGTGAGGCGCACATTCCCGGCAAGTGGGCCGCACCGCCCGCACCAGCGATGATCACCTCGATGCCTCGGGATTCCGCTGATTTTGCGAAATCAAAGAGCAGATCGGGCGTGCGATGGGCCGAGACGATCTTTGTCTCGTGCTCGACGCCGAATTCCGTCAGCACGAGCGACGCCTGCTCCATCGTCGGCCAGTCGCTCTTACTGCCCATTATGATCGAGACTAGCGGTTTTTTGATCTGTGATCTCTTACCAGCAACTCTCATTGGTTATTTCACCAATCTTTTGTCAAATTTAAACGCCTCAAAGCTCAATATTCTAATGCTTGTAAAATCCGGGTGATGAGGGTTAATAAGGTAGTTAAAATCGCCGCTAGTAACCACAGACGGCACTTGCAGGATACAATATTCAGCGTCGGCAGCAAACTTATCGCCGATCCTTTGAGACGCCGCCAGATATGGGAAATCGCTCCAACGTTGCGGCAGCTCGCCTACTTCCAGCGTTTTGATGGAAATGTCAACGGGAAGTTCGACCACGACCATAAGATAATCGTCAGGCAGCATTACGATCGGCAAATGAACCGCGACTTCGGCCATTGCCAACGAACGGTTGGCGGCCGTATAAACAAGTTCGACACCTATCGAATTCCATCGAGCTCCGAAGTTCGCGGCGCCTCGACCCGAGAGCGGGTCAGAAACATATTGTTCGCGGATCAGTCTGAAAACCTGCATCAGACAAAGATTCCATGCTCGATCCTGTTAAGTTCACCCATGACCAATTCTTTGCCGTACGAATCTCGCAAGAGCTCGACCGGCTTTACGTTCCCGAGTGCGAAGCTCGGCGTATTCAGCCAAAGCTTGAATTTCTCAGGATCGCCGAAGACCTCTCTGCCGAAGTCGGTCACCTCGGCCATCTCGATGATCTTTTCGGAATGTATCGGCTTGAAGCTTTTTGCAGTTTGTTTATGACGCTGTAGAGATTTGCTGGAGATATCAAGCAGAGTCGTCCAGTCGCTATCGCTAAAAGGCGTTACGCCTTTTATCAAAGCAAATAGCGAATACGGAACTCCGGCCCGGATAACGGAAATCATCAGCATCTTGTCCGAAAGGAATTCGTGATATGTCGGAGGCTTCCCGCGCTTCTTTGAATCACGTCCCGCGAAGATGATCGCGATCTCTTTGTTCAATTTTTCTTCGGTCGTCATCAATTACGATGATATCGTGTATAGGGACATTTGTCTATATATTTCGGACAAACTTCCACCTCTTCATCATTCGGCAGGATTCACCGATCGAATTCGCCGGTGTTCTTCCCTCGCGGAACAAGAACCTCTTCATGTTCATTTTGGCGTTCGAAGTTCGGGTCGAGCAGATTCGTTGTGCCTTCGGTGACGGAAAGGTAAGGGCGTGCTTCGTCCAACTCGTGATGGTTCGTGACGCCGGTAGTGCTTGACATCGGAACGCGGGGCCTTTCCTCTGTAGGTTGTTTAGTCAGCGCACGTTTTAGGCGGTTCCAGCCGAAGAATGATGACATCATTGCGATCAGCATCATCAAGCTAGATGCGATAAAAAGCAGCATCGTGGGCTTCGCAGCAAGCAGGCCAGTGAGACTCGAAATGAATGCCAATGTGAATCCTACTGCAGCGGGAACGGAAGTGATCGCGGCCGCAACGACCGAAATCTTTGCCGCACGCGTTTCCGCCATCAGCCGCAGGACCTCCATCTCCAACCTTTCGGAGGTAAGCGGTGTACCGCACCGACGGCAAAAGCGCGAATCGCCGGCCGAATCCAACCCGCAGCCGGGACACAACTTCGCGATCGACGGCACACGCGCCAATGCAGCAATGGTTCTCGCCTCTTGTGCGACGATGTTCTTATCCCCATCGTTGAGCCGGCCGTGTCTGACCTGATAATCGAACGTAGTTTGCGTGGAATTTTCGCCGACCGACCAGATCCGAATGACGAGCGTAGCGGGAAAATCGAGCACGTTCGTTGACCCGTATGATCCCCAGCCACGAGCCGAGCGGCGCCCGATGACGTTCGGTTCAACCTCAAGAATGTCGAAACCGAGCGACTCCATCGCATCGACAAGCCGCTGCCGGACAGCCTCAGGTTTCCCGGCCAATACCTCAGAGAAATAGACCCCGACCGTGTTTTGACCGTCCATCGAAAATTGACTGCCGCTCATATCTCTAAATCTCCGTCGGTCGCGCGAATGTTCGTCAATGGGCTGCTCACTGCGGCATCATTGTTCGGACCTTGACCACGCGTTCCTCGACATTCGGCGTGTAGGTTTTGAATGTCTTCAGGTATTTGACCATCGCATCGAGCATATCGACGCCGGTGGCCTTGTATGAGTCAGCTTTGCCAAATGCAAAAAATCCATCGCCGCCGTCGGCTAAGTAGTTGGATGTCAATACTTTATACGTCTTATTGTCGTCGATCGNNAGTTCGCATATTTTGACGCGCTGTCCGACCGGCTCGGTCTCCTCGTATCCGATCTCGACGCCTTTGGACACCTGTAGGACACCATTCGTCAAACCCGCACCGTGCTCGAACGCCTCTCGAAGGTAACGCCCCTTTATCTCAAGCTGGACGATCGTGTTCGGGAAAGGAAATACCGAGATCAGCTTGCCGACCGTAACCACGCCCGGATCGATGTCCTCCCGCAATCCGCCGCTGTTGGTCACGGCGAAGTCATATTCCGGATAGGCCGCAAGCATCGCGTCCGCGACCATGTTTCCCATTCCGGAACTACTACCATAGGAACGTGTCATCGGTGCCGTTACGGTCGTCACCTTTTCATCCGTTATCGCCTTGAGCTTGTTCTTCCACTTAGTTATGACGGCGACCATCGTTGGGTCGTCCTCGACCTCGTCATCGAAAAGATAGTTGTAGTGGTTCTTAAAATCGACGATCTTGTCGAGCTTTTTGTCGTACGTGATCTCAAGTTTGCCGAGTTCGATCGTGTAGGCATCGGTCGAGACGATGATCGTGCCGTTGGCCACGATCGGCTTTGGCGTTCCGCTGTGCGGATGGCCCGTGATCATCAGATCGACGCCGGGAACGGCCTTCGCAAGGTCGATGTCGTGCTGATGATTTCGGATCACATCGGCCTCGCCCGTGGTCGATTGCGTGCCCGGAATTCCGATGTGTATCAGCAGGATGATGAGGTCGGTCTTCGGCTGAAGTTCTTTGATGTACTTTCGCAAGTAGACCTTTTCATCGCGGACCTCGACGCCTTTTATCATCACCGGTGCGACCGTATCTTCGAACGCGAATTTCTCGTGCAGGCCGATGATGCCGAGCCGAATACCGTTCACTTCCTTGATGATGTACGGCTTTGGCCAATGAAGTTTGTCGGTGCCTTTGACGAAGATATTGCCGTTCAGAAGCGGGAATTTCGCGCGTTCGAACTGCTTGTAGGCGTTCTCCCAACCGTAGTCGTATTCGTGATTGCCCACACAGGCGGCATCAAGCCCAAGATAGTTGGCAGCGTCGATTATAGCTTCGCCCTTCGTGAGCAAGCTTAAATACGGCCCCGCGAAAAAATCGCCCGCATCGAAATAGACCGTATTCGGATTCGCTTTCTTTTCCTGCTTTACGAGCGTCGCGATATTCGCAAAGCCGCCTACCTTCCGCGTCGTACTCACCCACGGAACGATCAGGGGTTCTAAGTGCGAATGCAGATCATTCGTGTAAAGAACGTTCAGCTTCTGAGCGGATGCTGCGGGAGCCAATACCGTCAGAACGCCAACTATGAGAAACAACGCAAGCTTTTTCATGTATTTTCTCCCATTTGATCACTGCTTTGGAACGGCGTTCGCCCACCAAACCCGCTGTTCCTGTTTTATGGCTTCAGCGTCCTGGTTGATGTACGCATCGTGGAAACCCTGCCAGCCGTTCTTGAAATATTTCGGATTCGGGGAAAATTCGCCGTCTCCTATGTCGAGATCACCCGAGAGCGGAATACGCGAATCGCCCCAGTTGCACTCAAGGTCCATCTTGCCGTCCAGCGACCGCCAACGTCCTGCGAACTGGTTGTTTCGAAAGCCGTCTGCGCCGTCCTCGATATCGTCGTAGCGGATCTTCGCAGCATCGTCTATATAAAATGCGGTAAAAAGTGTCCCCGTGAACACACCTGTATGCGGGTCGGCGCCTTCCTCGACGAAGCGATAGTCCGCTAACAGTATGCCCCGCTTCTTGACATGTTGCTCTGCCGCGAGTTCCGGCTCGATCGACCTATAAAAATGCACCGAGGCGACGGATACGGTTCCCTTGAACGTCCGGAACGTCTCGCCGACGAGCGAGGCGCCGGCGACGTTGTAAACGAATGAGTTGGNNGAGACCCGAGGTCATATTTTTTGAGCTGAGCCTTTTGTTCGACCCTAGCGAGGAGCGGGTCGGCGAGCAAGTCCTTTCGCCAGTTTGCGATGTCGCCCTGAGCGGCGGCGAAAGAGGTGAATACAACGAACAACAACAGGAATGTTGAAAGTGCTCTCATAGATTCGATCCTTTTCGCTAGAGTAGCACAATCCGCCGCGGGTTGGCGGGCGGCAACTTTTCGTTCCGGCTAAATTTACCTTTGCCCGGCGGCGACCTAAAATAGCGTTGAATACTCGATGTCGAGGCTTTTGCAGACCTCGACGCGATCTTCTACAAAATTGTCGCGAGCGGTTGGAAATGACAGAAAAATCAAAGATCTATTACACCTTGACGGACGAGGCGCCGATGTTGGCGACGCATTCTTTTTTACCGATCATAAAGGCATTTACAAAAGCTGCCGACATCGAGATCGAAGTGCCGGATATTTCGCTTGCGGGAAGAATTTTGGCGGCCTTTTCGGACGATCTGGAAGACGGACAGAAAACCGTCGATGCCCTTGCGGCCTTAGGTGAATTGGCCAAACGGCCTGAGGCCAACATCATCAAGCTCCCGAACATCTCGGCTTCGGTCCCACAGCTTGAAGAAGCGATCGCTGAACTGCAACGGCAAGGTTACTCCGTGCCGGATTACCCGGCCGAACCGAAGACGGACGCCGAAAAGGCGATAAATCAGAAATATGCGAAAGTGTTGGGAAGTGCAGTAAATCCCGTCCTTAGAGAAGGCAATTCTGATCGTCGTGCTCCGAAGGCTGTAAAGAATTATGCAAAGGCGAATCCGCACCGTATGGGCGCCTGGAGTGCGGACTCCAAAACATCGGTCGCGCATATGAGCGACGGTGATTTTTACGGAACAGAAAATTCGACCACCGTGGCCTCGGACGAAACATTCAGGATCGTTTTCTCTGGTGACGACGGCACCGAGAAGGTCTTGAAAAACGCTGCTCCGCTGCTGGCCGGTGAGGTCATTGATTCTTCGGTTATGCACATCGATGCGCTGAAGGCCTTTGTCGAAGAAGTATTGAACGAAGCCAGGGCGGAGAATATGCTGCTTTCAGCCCACTTGAAAGCAACGATGATGAAAGTGTCCGACCCGATCATTTTCGGGGCGATCGTCGCAACATATTTCAAGCCTGTTTTCGAGAAATACGCTGATACTTTCAAGCAGCTTGATATCAACCCGAACTTTGGACTCGCAACGCTATTCGAAAAAATATCCGGCCACCCGCAGGAAAACGAGATCAAGGCCGACATCGAAAAGGCGATAGCGAATGGCCCACGGATCGCAATGGTGAATTCTGACAAAGGCATCACAAATTTCCACGTGTCTTCTGATGTCATTATCGATGCGTCGATGGCGGCGCTTGTTCGCGGCGGCGGCAAGATGTGGAACAAGGACGGAAAAGAAGAAGATGTCATTTGTATGATCCCAGACCGCACATACGCAGGCTTTTACGATTCGATCATTCAGGATATGAAGCGGAATGGAGCGATCGATCCGACGACGTTCGGCTCGGTTCCGAACGTCGGGCTGATGGCTCAGAAGGCAGAGGAATACGGCTCGCATGACAAGACGTTCCAGATATCCGGAAAAGGAACGGTCAAGGTCGAGGACGGAAACGGCAATGTTCTTCTCGAACAGCAGGTAAGCGACGGCGACATTTTCCGAATGTGCCGGACCAAGGACGCGCCGATCCGGGATTGGGTAAAGCTCGCGGTCAATCGCGCAAGGCTTTCGAACACGCCGGCGATCTTCTGGCTGGACAAGGGTCGGGCGCACGATCGGCAGATGATCAGCAAGGTCGAAACGTACCTGAAAGACCACGACCTTGCCGGGCTCGACATCAGAATAATGGATGTGAAGGACGCGATGGCCGAGACCTTAAAACGCGCACGCGAGGGCAAGGACACGATCTCGGTCTCCGGCAACGTGCTGCGCGATTACTTGACCGATCTCTTCCCGATCCTCGAGCTCGGCACGTCCGCCAAAATGCTCTCGATCGTTCCGCTCATGAACGGAGGCGGCCTGTTCGAGACCGGTGCCGGCGGCAGCGCACCGAAACACATCGAGCAGTTTCTGCACGAAGGCTATCTGCGTTGGGATTCGCTAGGCGAGTTCTTGGCGTTGCAGGCGAGCTTTGAGCATCTGGCACAAACTCAGAACAATCCGAAGGCCCAGATTCTTGCCGATGCGCTGGACGAAGCAAATGCAAAGTTCCTGGCGAATGATAAGTCACCGGCACGGAAGGTCGGCGGGATCGACAACCGCGGTTCTCATTTCTATTTAGCGATGTATTGGGCAGAAAGCCTTGCGTCTCAGTCATCAGACGCTGCGATCGCGGAGATCTTTGCTCTGGTGGCCAAGGCAATGAAAGAGAATGAAGCGCAGATCAGCGAAGAACTTATTGCTGCTCAGGGAACGCCCCAGGATGTCGGCGGTTATTACCATCCGGATCCTACGAAAGCTTACGCGGCTATGCGGCCTTCGGCGACGCTGAACAGCATTGTTGATAATATTTAGTAACGATGCCCGATTTTGCAGCCAGCGCGCTGTGCGGACTCGGCATCATAACTTTTTGTTTCCGGATGAGATCCTTTGTGAGAGCCATTTTCCTTGCGAGTGTTTTTGCGGCAGTTTTTGTGACTGCGGTGAACGCCCAGTTTCCACAGACGCAAAGAGCCCGCGAGCGGATGCAGCAAGCCTCGCAAGACCCCAACGCGCCACAGAAACCCGTTTTTCGCCCAAAGACCAACGTTGACGTAACGATGGTGCTTGCGAAGAAAGATGTTGCCTCATTCGCCCAAGCACAGCCGATCGCCGTTAAAAATGCGGCGGACGGTGATCCGCTTTGGCTCTATATTCGTTTCAAAGATGAATTGGGCAAATATGTTTTCCGCACACATGGTGATGGCGGCGACCGATATCTGCTCGCTCTTGAGATCGGAAAGCCCGGCATCATGGGCACGGCAATGCACTACATTCTCTCATTCACAGAGCCTGAGCTTACGAAGAAAGAGATAAAGGTCGCGCTCACGAGCGGTATTTGGGGAAGGAACAATTCACTGCCGATCTTTCTGCGGAGCGTTGCGGATCCCGAAAAGAAGATCGCCGCCAATGATCTCAGCCTCACAAGTATGTTCGGTTTTCCACGCTCTTCGACCGACGACCTTGCGCGAATCACGATCGTTACCGACCGCTCGAAAGGCAATCCGCTTTACGAAAAGATGTTCGGTGAATACAAAAAGGACGTTATCCGGGGCAACGCCGCAGACCTGCTCCCGAAAGAGGGAACGTTCGATGACGCAGGAATTCGGGCCCGCCTAACCGCTACGCTTCGTGATTCGGGCATCGTTCCAAGCCGGCTTTATTTTGCGGCATATGATTGTCTCGAATTCAGCGATCAGCCGATGCGCGTGATGGAGAAGCGGAAGATGAATGCCGTTTTTATCTACGACCGCGACGGCGGTTGTTACTTCGGTACGGCTGAGATCACCCAACCTTATGACCCGATGCTGCGTGCATACGGCGCCTCGACCTTCACTATCGAACACGAGATCGCACGGCCGTGCGAGGTAAAGTAAATTAAAGCTCGTCGATCGCTTTTGCGGCCGCAATATCCACGTCGGTTATGCCGCCGCGGTCGTGCGTTGTAAGGCGAATTTCGGCAAAACCCCAACCGAACTTGATGTCCGGATGGTGATCGGCGGCCTCGGCGACCTCGCCGACCTTATTCACAAACGCCAAGGCATCGCCGAAATTGTCGAATTTATAGTGCCGAACAAGCTCCTTCCCATCTACCGACCAGCCGGCTAGAGAGCCAAGCTCGGCCGCCAACTCATCTTCTTTCAGTACGCGTCTTTCCATTGCGAATGCGACTCTCCCATATTTTCGGTATAATCTTGAGTTTTGACCTTCTAAAATGGCTTCAAAACGTTTTACATTTGCTTTTAAGATCCTGTTTGCGGCGGTTTTGCCCGTAATGCTTCNNAACCTCAGCGAAGATCTTGCTTTCTGCCGCGACCATCAAAATGCACGAGCAGGAGGCAAAAGCACAAAATACGACCGTTGACGAGATCATCAAGCGCGGTTCGCTGGTCGCTGACGGCCAAACGACCGTAAAGTATCGCAACGAAAAGATCGACGGCGACAAGGCATCGATCGAATTGCAGAATTCGTTCGGCTCTTGGGAGACGATCCATTTCGTTCGTGAAGACGGCGTCTGGAAGCTCGACATAGCCGCGAGTGCTCAGGACATCATCAAGGATGTTGACGATCAGGACAAGATCTTCGATCAGCTGAGCAACTCGAACGTGCAGCCATAAAAACTTCTTTAAGAAATTCTTTGTGTCAGAGATCAAACCCTTAACACCATACAGGCCCGCAACGGGACGCGAAGGCGAGGTAACTTGCCTGCCGTTCGACGTCTTTTACGGCTCGGAGGTTCACGAGATCATCGCCGGGAACCCGAACAGTTTTCTGCGCGTAACGCGATCGGAGAATGATTTTCCGGACGATGCAAAACCTACCCGCGACGACGTCCTAGCTCGCGCAAAAGACAACCTCGATCGCTTGATACACGGCGGCATATTGATCCGCGATCCTGAACCCGCGTTCTATGTTTATCGTCTTGAGGGCAACGGCCGTTGTCAGACCGGCGTTATCGCGGGCTGCTCGCTCGACGAATATGAAGCGGGCAAGATCAAGCGGCATGAGAAGACGCAGCCGGATAAGGTCGCTGACCGCACACAGCACATAGTTCATCTGGGTGCTCAGACGGGCCTGATATTTCTCGCTTTCCGCGGCACCGAAAGGATCCGGGAATTGCTAAGAAAGGCGGTCCTATCGCAACCGACCTATGACCTCGGATGTGATACCGACGTTACGCACACGATCTGGAAATGCACGAACACTGATGACTGGATCAAGGCCTTCGAGGAAGTGCCGACGATCTACATCGCCGACGGCCATCATAGACTTGAAAGCGCGCTGAAAGCGCGTGATATCCTGCGGGCCGAAGATCCGAACGCAAAAGATGGGCAGTTCGATCACGTTCTGGCCGGTCTTTTTCCGGCCGAAGACCTCANNGCGTACAATCGCGCCGTCGAAGATCTTAACGGCCTAACGGGGTCCGAACTTATCGCAAAGCTGGCCGAGAACTTTGAGGTTCAAGAAACAACGGAAACGAAACCCGCTCGACACGGCGAGATCGCGATGTACACCGGCGGAAAATGGTATAAGCTTACACGTAGGAACGGTGCCGCGGAACCGAACGATCCGGTTGATCGGCTCGACGTGAGTATCCTTCAGAATGAGATACTCGCTCCGATCCTTGGCATAGATGATCCGCGAACTGATAAGCGGATCCAATTCGTCGGCNNGAGGCCGCCGTCGCATTTTCGCTCTTTGCGACGACAATGGATGACCTATTGGCCGTTTCCGATGCGGACGAGATCATGCCGCCAAAGTCCACCTGGTTTGAACCGAAACTTCGCGACGGATTTATCGTGAATCCTCTTTAAATGGTTGAGAACACTGAACTTGCAGCCCTTCGTCATGATTTTGACCGCGACGGCTTGAGCGAAACGGATCTTAATGCGGATCCTGTCGAACAGTTTCGTCTCTGGCTCGACGCGGCGATGAATGCGGGGATAAGGGACGCAAACGCGATGACCGTTTCGACCGTCGGGGATGACGGCCGGCCTTCTGCTCGCGTCGTTCTGCTCAAATATTTCGACGCGAAAGGATTCACTTTCTTTACGAATTACGGAAGCAGGAAAGGACGCGAACTCGATAGCCATCCCTTTGCAGAGTTTCATTTCTTTTGGCCCGACCTCGAACGTCAGGTCTCGATCGCCGGCCGCG
>JRYE01008148.1_pt1 | contig 14864 bp, 10 predicted proteins | sample 235321 | NCBI WGS metagenome assembly JRYE01 (sample SAMN03074214, study PRJNA261473) | activated sludge metagenome | biome: Common Effluent Treatment Plant; feature: Wastewater; material: Activated sludge; isolation source: activated biomass in a lab-scale reactor treating industrial wastewater at... | reverse complement strand
CGACTATGTCGGCAAGGGGCTTTCCGGCGGGCGCATCATCGTGCGGCCGGCCGAGGATGCCGGCATCGTGCCGGAGGAGTCGATCGTCGTCGGCAACACCGTGATGTATGGCGCGATCGCCGGCGAATGCTATTTCCGCGGCGTTGCCGGCGAGCGCTTCGCTGGTCATCCGGCCAGCTGGCCTCCTCCTCCGCCGGCTTCTTCTTCGCCGCCAACTTCTGCTAACGTTCGTCGCCATAACAACGAGGGGAGGTCAGGTGCCGGAGCGAACGCTCGACGGTATCGAGGTTGTCGAAGCATCGAGGGCTGAGCAACCGATCGCACGCACGCACGCGCAACGCACTGCGTTCGTCGGTCGTGCGTTACGAGGCCCGTTGGATACGCCCGTTCTCGTGCGCAGCTTCGCCGACTTCCAGCAAATCTTCGGCGGCTTGTGGCAGCCGAGCTCTCTGTCCTACGCCGTTGAGCATTTCTTCGAGCAAGGCGGCCGCCAGGCTGTCATCGTTCGCGTCGCCAACGGCGCAGCTCCGGTCACGATCACATTGCCTTGCGAGCCAGGCGCCCTGACGCTCGAAGCCATCGCACCGGGGACACGGGAATTTCTGCGCGCCGCGGTCGATTTCGATCGGATCGACGACGATGACGAGCTGCGCTTCAATTTGACGGTGCAACGCGTCCGCTCGCCGGGCTCCGAGCGCATCGAAGCACAGGAAATCTTCGCCGCCCTCTCGTGCGATCCCAGCGACGAGCGTTTCGTGAAGACGGTGCTTGCCCAGTCGGCGATGGTTCGCGTACGGGGCAGGGTGCCGCTGTCGCGTCCGCGCGCGACACTGATGCCGGGCACGAAGCTGCCGGGCTATGCGAGCTCGAATCCGGACGGCGACGACGGCAAACCGCTGAGCGACTACGACATCATCGGCTCGGCGCCGCGGCGCACGGGCATATTTGCCTTGCGCGGTGTCGAGGAGATCGCCTTCCTCTACATTCCGCCGCTCACGCGCACGACCGAAATCGGCGTGAGCACGTTGCTCGCCGCCGAGCGTTTCTGCCGCGAACAGCGAGCCATCCTCATCGTCGACCCACCGGCGAGCTGGGACTCGCCGAATGCCGCGATCGACGGCTCGAAGGCTCTCGGTTTTCACAGCGACAGTGCCGCGATGTTCTATCCGCGCATCATCTGTACGGATCGCCTGCGCGCACGCCCCGAGGTGTTCGGCAGCGGCGGAGCGGCGGCGGGGATTCTGTCCCGCACGGGCGATCTCGCGCCGGTGATCGCGCACCTGCCCGAGCCCGAGCTGTTGCTGCGCGCCGGCGCTCGTATGCATCGCGAGGTGACGCTGGCGGATCGATCCCGTCTCGCGACGCACGGCATCAATGTGTTGCAGTCCGTGCGCGGCACGGATCGTCGCCGGCCGAAGCTGCGCACGCTGGCGTGCGGCGCCAGCGCGCATGCCGATTGGGCCTATCTCACGCCGCGCCGCTTCGCCTTGTTCGTCGTCGATGCGATCGAGCGCGGCACGCGCTGGTCGATTGCCGAGCGCTGCAACATCACCGTATGGTTTCGGCTGGCGAAGCAGATCACGCAGTTCTTCGATGAGCTGCGCGCCGCGGGTGCGTTTCCGGCCGCGCCGAAGGATCAGGCCTTCCTGGTCATTTGCGACGAACGCATCAACGAGCCGTCGCCGACCGCTGCGGAGATCAACATCCTGATTCAATTCGCGGCGAGCCATATCGACAGCTACCACAGCTTCATGATCACCCACACGACCCAAGGCAGCCGCGTGCGTCCGATCGTGATCAATCGCCTCGAAGCCTCGCTCATCGTCTCCAGCGAGCTGGAGCGCGAAACGACGATACGAGTGGAGCATGGGGTGGGGTTTTTGAGCTTGGCAGGATGAGGATTGGCCAGCTGGGGCGCTGGCCAGCTGGCTAGCTGGCCAGAAAGGAAATTGCGACTACGCGTCGATGAAAGTCGGGGAATCCGCAGATAGAGATCCCGACTTTCATCGGGATGACGGGTAAATCAGTTATGGATAAATCAGCTACGGGCAAATCAGAACCTCTCTAACATACGCTCACCCTTTGCGCGGCTTCGCGCGTGCGGTCGGAGCTGCCGTGAGTGGATCGTCCGGCCAATGGTGTTTCGGATAGCGGCCCTTGAGCTCTTTTTTTACATCAGGGTATCCACGCGACCAGAAGCTCGCCAGGTCCTGCGTGACTTGCACCGGCCGATGCGCGGGCGAGAGCAATTGCAGCGTCAGTGCGACCTTGCCGGCGCCGATCAGCGGCGTGACCTGCATGCCGAACAGCTCTTGCAGTTTCACCGAGACCGTCGGACTCGGCGCTGAATAGTCGATCGGAATGCGCGAGCCCGTCGGTACGACCAGGTGCGTCGGCGCGATGGCCGCGAGCCGCTGCTGTCGAGTCCAGTCGATGAGCGCCAGCAATGCCGCATGCAGATCGAGGCGCCCGAAATGATCGCGACGCGTCATCCCGTCGAGCCAGGGCGCAAGCCAGGTATCGAGCGACTCGAGCAGGCCCGTGTCCGAGACATCGGGCCACGGTGGCTGCGCATTCGGCTCGGCGCGCCGCGCGAATTCGATGCGCGCTTGCAGCGCACGCGCCTCTTTCGACCACGGTAACTGCGCAACACCGATTTCGCGCACGCCGGTCAGCAGCGCGGCGCTCACTTGGCTGGGATCGGGCCGTTCCAACCGCTGTTCGGCAAGCTTCAGCGCGCCGAGCCAGCGTTCGCGGCGCGCCACCACCGCTTGTTCGCGCGAATCCCACTCGATGCGTTCGCGCGAGGCGATGGCATCCGCGAACGCGCGTTCGAGCGCGTCTCGCGCCAATGGCGCGGCGAGCCGGATCGTCGCCTCGCGCTCGCCCGCATCGAGCTGCGCCACGGCGAGAAATTCGGCGTGCGACAAGGCATGCGTGCCGGGCAGAGTCGCGCCGCGCCCGCCCGACAACAGGTAGCGTCCGGTTCCGCCGCGTGTCATCGCGATTCGATCCGGATACGCCAGCGCAAGCAGGGTGCCGGTATCGCGGTCGATGTCGTCGTCCGTCGCTCGATCGGGGTTTACGGGCAGCGAGCGCGCGAGCTGATCGAGCGAGCGCAATACGCGCTGCCGTGCGCCCGTATCGATGGCGACACCCGGCGGCAGCCGCCGAGGATCGCGCAAGGCCTCGATGCGCAATCGCAGATCGACATCACGCGGCGCATGCACCGAATCGCCGCCGCGTGCGCCGTCACGAAAGATATCGCGCTCACTGAGCAAGGCCGCGATTTCGAGTGCCAGGCGCGCCGGGCCGGTATCCATCGAGCGCACGATCATGTGCGCCAGGCGCGGATGCGTACCGAGCCGTGCGAGCGCGCGCCCGTGCGCGGTGATGCGTCCGTCGGCGTCGATGGCATCGAGGATGCGCAGCAGGTCGCGCGCCTGGCCGAAGGTGGCGCTCGGCGGCGGATCGAGCCACCGCAGCGCGAGCGGTTCGGTAATGCCCCAATTCGCCAGCTCCAGCGCGAGCGGCGCGAGATCGGCTTCGACGATTTCCGCGGGCGTTTGCGCGGCCAGCGACGCATTTTCGCTTTCGGACCACAACCTATAACAGATGCCGGGTTCGAGCCGACCGGCGCGTCCGCGCCGCTGGTCGGCCGAGGCGCGCGAGATCCGCCGGGTTTCCAGGCGACTCATGCCGCTGGCCGGATCGAAGCGCGGTACGCGCTCAAGACCCGAGTCGACGACGATGCGGATGCCTTCGATCGTCAAGCTGGTCTCGGCGATGTTCGTCGCGAGCACGATTTTGCGGCTGCCGGGCACGCTCGGTGCGATCGCCTCGTCCTGTCGTTCGATCGGCAGATCGCCGTACAGCGGCAGCACGCGAACGTTGCGTGGCAGCGCCCTTCGTTCAAATGTGTGTTCCAACGCGCGCTGCGTGCGATGGATGTCGGCCTGCCCCGGTAGAAACACCAGCACATCGCCGGATTCCGTATCGAGCGCGTTGTGCACGGTCGCCGCGACGATCTCGGGCAGCGGACGGTCCTGCGCCGCGCCGCGCGCGATGCGTTCGCGATAGAGAGTCTCGACGGGAAACGTGCGCCCGCTCGAGGTGACGATGGGCGCGCCTCTCAACAATCGCGCGACGGCTTCGCCATCCAGTGTCGCCGACATCACCAGCACGCGCAGATCCTCGCGCAGCGTCTCCTGGGCATCGAGCGTCAGCGCCAGGCCGAGATCGGCCTGGAGACTGCGTTCGTGGAACTCATCGAAGATGACGAGCGCGACGTCTTCCAGCGCGGGATCGCGTTGCAGCCGGCGGGTGAGAATGCCTTCGGTGACGACTTCGATGCGCGTATTCGGTCCAACGCGCGTTTCCAGGCGTGTGCGATAGCCGACGCTGCGTCCGACCGGCTCGCCGAGCGTGACCGCCATGCGAGTTGCCACCGCTCGCGCCGCCAGCCGGCGCGGTTCGAGCATCACGATCTTCCGGTTCGCGATTTTTTCGTTTGCGCCTTTTTTGTCCGCGCCTTGTTTTTCTGCAATCCAGGATGCCGCGCGCAGCGCCAGCGGCACGCGCGTCGACTTGCCCGCGCCCGGCGGCGCTTGCAGCACGACGTTGCGCGAACGGTCGAACGCGGCCAGCAGCGCCGGCAGCGCCTCATCGATGGGAAGCCGATCGATCACGGACTGGAAGTTACTCCAGCGTGAACCATTGCACTTCGACGCGCCGGTTCAAGTCGCTGTTCGGGCTCGATGGCTCTTCCCACCCGCGGCCGACCGCTTCGATGCGCGAGGCATCGATGTTCTTGTGCCGCTCCATCAGCGCATCGCGCACGGCGGTCGCGCGCTGGCGCGACAGCTCCATCGCCTTCAGCGCCATGCTCTTCACCAGCTGCTCGCCGCCTTGTTCGCGGAATTCGTTCACGCGTGCATTGTCGACGTGACCGCGCAGCAGCACCGTGGAGCCGGGACTGACCTGCAGAAAGCGCCTGATGGTGTCGAGATACTCCAGGTTCTGCTGCGCGCTCCTGTCGAGCGCGGCGGAGTTCGGCTCGAAAAAGAAGCGAATGTCCTTGCTCAGCAGCGGATCGCCTTCGAGCGCCGCCGTCGAGGCGGTCTTGATCGGTGCGATCGCGATTTTCTGATCGGCGAACAGATTCTTCGCCGCCAAGGCGTCGAGCGCCTTGGTGTCGACGAAGCGTGCCGGATCGGTCGGGTTGCGGATCATGCTGCCGTAGGCGAGCACGGAGGATTGGAAGATGCCGCCGAAGGAGCCTGCGGAATCGATGGTGCCGGCGAAAAACGCGCGGTTCTCGGGCAGGTTCGACAAGTGCACTTTCGCGAGCTCCGCGCGCGCCTCCTCTTCGCTCCAATCGAACGCCTGCGCGAGTATCGCGAGGTGCTGCGCGGGCTGGTCGCGAAGCCGGCGATTGCCTTCGAGAACGCCGTGCACGAGCCCGCGCACCATGTCGGGATGCGCCTGCGCGAAGCCTTTGTTGACGGCCAGCACGTCGGCCACGATCAGGAGATTGCGATTCGAGACCAGCGCCTTCGCGCGGCCGCCCGATGCGGCGATGACCTCGTCCGTGCGCGGCGCCCAGCCGACGCAGCCGTTCAGGCGCGGCGTTGCGCGTGCAAGCTCGTGTTCGTACGCATCGCAGGCGACGAAGGCGTCTTCGTAGAAGACGAGACCGATCTGGTCCTGCGGCGGACGCGAATCCAGGTCGCGCAGCACCGCGACCGGCAGCCCGGCCTCCTGCGACAGATAGCGGATGAAGAATTCGCTTTCGTTGAATTGCGAAGCGGCCAGTACCTTGTTCGCGAGATCGTTCACGGAGGCGATACCGCGGTCGACGACCACCATGTCCGCACCGCGCGAATAGCCGATCTGTACCGGCACGATGGCATCGAACTGCCGTCCGAGCACCGCCAGCGCGTCGACCGTCGTCGCCGTCGCGGCGAGGCGGCCGTTGTTGAGTGGCGACCACGTCTCGCTTTCGCTTTGGGTGAGACGAACCTTGAAACCATACTCTTTCGCGAAGAACGAATTGTCGTTCGGTTCCATGCCGCCGTTCGCGACGATGAGTCCGCCGTAGCCGGCGTATTCGCTGATGTCGATCTGCAGCGTGTTGTCCTTCGACACATAGCTCGCCGCTGCATCGAGCGTGGGCGTGCCGATCACCGGCTCGATCGGCGCCGGTGCATCGCCGTCCAGCGCGCGGGAGGTCGACGTGGCGCCGCCCGGCGCCGTGCCCGCGGATTCTTCCGCCGCTTTCTTGCCCAGCCATAGATAGGCGCCAAGGCCGATGAGCCCCAGCAGCAAGATCACGGTGATGAGATTGCCGACGGCCGAGCCGCGCGAATGGAGCTTGAATGTGCGAGTCATGAGCGTACTCCTGGCTCTGGATAGTCCCTCGCCCGTGCGGGCGGGGAGGGTAGGGGTGTGGCATCGAAGGGCGACATCATTCGGCGACTCTGCGTCGGCGACGTACCGGCTCCACGCGCTTGCTGGGCAGCATTTCCGGCGGTGGCGGCTCGTCGATCAGATCGTCGAGGCCGGCGAACAGCTCGCGCTGATCCCTGAGCCAGCGATTCGCTTCATTGAGAGACGCCGAAATCGCATCCAGGCTTTGCGCGGCCGTGCGCTCGTCGGTGGCGAGCAGCGCCTGCTCGCGCACCAGCGAAACCTGCTGACGCAATCGCTCGATTTCCGCGTCGACCAGCTCGCGGCGGCGTTCCGCATCCGCATGCGCGGCACGCCGCGTACGAATGACCCCCAGCTGCTGTTCGAGGCTGCGGCGCAGGTCGTCGTCGCAGTCGCCAGCAAGGCGTGTCTCAATGCGCTGTTCCTGGGCGTCGAGCTCGCGGCGTGCGCGAATCGCCGAGCCGATCACCTGAAGCAGCGCGGCGCGGGCGGCAAGCAATTTCAAATGCAGCCATACCATTTGCCGCACATCGCCCATCTGCGAGGAATGCGCGCCGCTGCGCGTGAGCAATTCGACGATCTCCGCCGCCTGGTACTCGATGGCGCTTTGTTGTTCGTGTGCGCCGTCGTCCAGTGTCGCGATCAATGTGTCGTAGCGATTGCGCCAGTCGGCGGCTTGCGGCGACTGCAGCGCATCCACGGTTCTGCGAAAGCGGGGGTTTTGCGACAGCGCCCACAGATACAAGCCTTCGAGCCCGGCGCCGATCAGCCACAGGCCGGGATGGATGAAGGCGCCGAGAAAGGCGAATGCGGCGATGCCGAACCAGTTCGGGGGAATCGGCATGCCGAACGGTCGCGCATTGAACGCAGCCGCGAGATAGGAGCGCTTGCCGCTCATGTCGCGCCGGGACGTTCCGCGAGCGCGCGAAATTGCGGCGGCACGAACGAGAGATCCGTCGCTTCGCGGATCGCGATGCGCATCTGAAAGTCGAGCACATCGGCGGGCACGGGATTCTGATAATCCACGAGGCTGGCGTCGAGCGCCGCCGCGCCCGAGGTGTTCTGGGTGCGCGCGTGACGATACGCTTTGACGACGAGCGCTTCCGCGGCGCCCGGCGTGAGCATCGTCGGCATCCGCGATTCGAGTGCCGCGAGCTCCGGCTCGGTCAGCGGCAGGCCGTAGCGTTTCGCGAGCGCGCCGACGAGCGCGGCGCTTTCCGCGGCCGTCGCCGTCGGCAGCAGCGGCACCTTCACATCGACGCGTCCGGGCCGCTTCAGGTCGACCTCGATGAGATCGGGCCGTGAGGACGCCAGAATCCACAGCACTCGGCCGCGATTCGACGAATCGGCCATCTCCTGCGCGATCATCGAGTACAGCCGCCCCGACAGGCCGCTGTCGCCGCTGCCCGAATCGCGCCGCCCGAGGGTCTGGTCGGCCTCGTCGATGAACACGATGCAGCGGCCCAGCGCGCGGATCAGGCGGAAGATCTTTTCGAGATTGCCTTCGCTCGACCCGACCCAGCGATCGCGAAAATTCTTGAGCTTCACGACCGGCACGCCGGCCTCGCCGGCCAGGCACTCGACCAGAAACGTCTTGCCGGTGCCGACCGGTCCGCAGAGCAGGTAGCCCATCGGCAGCGCGTTCAGATCGCCGCTTGCCACAGCGCGATGTCCTGTTTGAGCCAGGTCTTGAGCGCCTCCTGGCCGTGATAGTCGGCCAGCGTTCGCTTCGAATCGATGAACTCGACAAGCCCGGCGGAATCGCGCTCGACCAGTTCCTTCTTGATGCGCGTGAGATCGGCCGGGCCGAGCGCGGTGCCGGTGTGATGGCGAACCTTGATCAGACTTTCGAGCGCCGCGATCGTGACGCCGACCAGCGCGGCCGCGATCTGCTCGAGATTCGCGTCGGTCGCGAAGGCTTTCGGATACTGTCCCTTCAACAGAACGAGCGCGCGTTCGAGCGCCGGCGCATCGGGCAGCGAAACGCGCACGCGAGCGGCGTGCGTGTCGTAGGCGACCAGCGGCTCCAGATCGTTCAAGTTGTCCGAGATCAGAATGCTCGTGAACGGCAGCTCGCTGAAGGGCGCCTCGGACGACCAGTCACGCAGGATGCTCGTGAGGCTGCCGTGCTCATAGCCTGCGCCAGCGGCCGGCAAGATGTGATCGATGCCGCGTACGATCACCGCGACATTGTCGGTGGTGTCGCGGCCGAGCGCGCGCAGATTACCCAGGTAGCGCAGATAGCGGCTGATGTAATGCAGGGCGGCGAGCGGCTCGCGCGGCAGCTGCTGCAGATTCGCACCACTCCATTTTTCGATGAGCTCGCCGCCGCGTTCGATGACCAGCCCGTTGCCCAGATCGTAGGACAGCACGACCTTGAAGCTCGCCAGCAGATCGTGCTCGAGGTATCCCGCCAGATTGATGATCCGGCTGCCGACCGCGATGCGATCGTGCACGTTGCCGTACAGCACGAACTGGCCATGCGCGCCGCTTTCGTATGCGAGCGCGAGCTCGTTCGCCCAAGCGGGAGCGCCTTGCGGAGCAGGCATCTCACGAGCTCTGGCTTTCGGACTCTTTGCCCATCGAGCGCGGCGCGGGCGCGGCTGTTTACGCGCCCGGCAGCGAGATGCCTTCGCGCGCGGCGAAATCGGCGAGCGCCTGGTCGGCGAGCGCGGTCATTTCCGCCTCCTTCACTTCGACGCCGGTGAAGTCGACGGAATCCTTGGCGACGCGCGCGCGGCCCGCGGCCTTGGTGCGTTCCTCTTCCACCATCTCGTGCAGGCGATTCAGCGTGTCGCCCGAGCCGCCGATCGAGGAGATCATGCCCGAGGCCATCTCGTGAATCTCCGCCATCGCCTGATTCATGCGCATGTCGTTGATCGCGCCCTTCAGGCTTTCGATCTTCGCCTTGGCGGTTTGTACGGCGACGTCGCGCGCCTTGACCAGGTTCTTGTACGTGGTTTCGGCCTGCTCGAGCTGCTTGCGGTTCTCTTCGAGCTGGCTTTCGATCGTCTGCAGGCGCAACGCGTATTGGCCGGCCGCGGAGGTGTTGCCGGCGCGCAGATGCGCGGTCGTCTTGGCGCGCAGATCGCGCTGCTCCGCTTCGAGCTTGCGCACCTGGCCCATGATGCGTTCGCACAGCCCGGCGTGCGAAGCGAGGCCCTGATTGAAGTTCGCGATCTGCTTACGAAGGTTTTCCTGTTCCAGCTCGAGCAGCGCCTCCGGATTGCGCCTCTCGACGCCGGAGATGAAGAGCGAGACAAAACCCTTAAAGAGATTCGCGATTCGACTGAACATGCATCCTCCAGGGCTTCGGCGGGTATGGATCCATTCGACTCGATATGCGACTCGGCGTGGCGACTCGTCGCGTGAGCGGACGCAAAGCCTAGCGAAATTCAGCGACTCCGAGTAGCGAAAAGGCGTGGAGCGCGGCGGGACGCCGGTGAGCGGGCCGCCTCGGCCGGTGAGCGCAGCACCGATCTCAATCGCCGCTCGACAAAGCAGCGCCGCGGAGCTTCTCGACATCTTTCCTGCCGAGCAGCTTGACCTGGCCCGGCCGCAGCCCGGCGGCGCGCAGTGGGCCGATCGCGACGCGCTCCAGCTCGCGCACCTTCAGGCCGACGCGTGCCAGCATCCGGCGGATCTCCCGGTTCTGGCCTTCGCGCAAGGTGATGCTCAACAGCGTGCGATCGCCGCGGCTGCGATCGACGAGACGCTTCAGGACACGTACCGACTCCATCGATGCCCGCTTCGCCGAACGACTGCCGTCGCCCGCCGGGGTGATCAGGTACATGCCCTGTTTCAGCTGCTGCAGCTGCGCTTCGCTGGCAAGACCGGTGCAGGCGACGCGATATTCCTTCGCGATGCCGAATTTCGGATGCGTGAGCTGATAGGCAAGGTCGCCGTCGTTCGTGATCAGCAGCAGACCGGTCGAATCCGCATCGAGGCGGCCGACGGGATAGAGTCTTTCCGTGCGCCGCACGTTCGGCGGCAGCAAATCCAGCACGTTGCGTCGACCTTGCGGATCGCGCGTGGTGGTGATGACGCCCTTGGGCTTGTTGATCAGGTAGTAAATGAAGGCTCGCGGCGCTGTCTCCGACGTCGTTTCGGGCAGATCGAGCACTCGCTCGTCCAGCTCGACGACGTCACGGCGTGGATCGATGAAGCACGGCAGCTCCTTGACGATACGGCCGTTCACCTTCACGCGGCCGGCGGCGATCATCTCCTCGCAGTCGCGTCGCGCGCCGATGCCGGCATCGGCCATGGCCTTTTGCAGGCGGACGCCTGTGGGTTTGGGTCGATTCGAAGGCATGGGTGGTTCAGGTTGTGGTGCGGGTTATCGGAATGGAAGACGCGAGATTAACGGATACATTGGCGCCCGAACGAGCCCCGCAAGCCTCTGCATCGCGCCGCTCGAAGGAGAGCGAGCGCCACCCGACATCAACGCCCGTGCGGCCGGGAGTGGAAAAAGCGATCAGTGCTGAATTCTCGCCAGCACGTGGGCGACGACCGCATCGCACTGTTCGCCCATGAAGGAGAACGCCTGCTTCGTTGCGTCGTCGATGCGTTTGTCGAGCTTGGCGCGCAACAGGCTGCGTGCGCGGTGATCCCGCGTCTTCACTGTGGCGGCCGGGATTCCCAGATACTCCGCGGTTTCCTTGATCGACAGTCCCTCGACCTCTCGCAGTACGAACACGGTGCGAAATGGCGCAGGCAGCGATTGAATCGCATGCTCGAGAACTTCTCTCAGGCGATCGGTGGCCACGGTGGTCTCCGGGTTCGAGTATGCAGAATCCGGCAGCGCACGCTCTTCGAGTGACGAGGGCTCCCCTTCGTCCGCGTCCGCCAACTCCGCTTCCAATGAGAATGCATGCTTGCGGCTTGCGCGTGCCCGCAATCGATCGATCGCTTCGTTGCGCACGATGCGTGCAAGCCATGCGCCGATGTGCGCCCGGCCCGAAAAGCTCGCCAGCAGATGGAACGCTCTGACGTAGCTTTCCTGCAAGACATCCTGCGCTTCACTCGCATCTCCCAACACGCTCACCGCGAGGCGATACAAGCGTTGATTGTGGCGGCGCATGATCTGCTCGAACGCATGCCCATCGCCCTCGCGCGCACGGGCGACCGCCGCCGCTTCGGCACGATCGGATGAGCTCTGCAAGAAGGAGAAGGAGGATGTCGTGCTTTCCATCATGGCTCTTGCGCAAATTCAACCCGTTTCCGGGGCCCTCCACTGCACACGAATCTCACCGCCGGAAGGTTCCCGAAACGTTTCGGGAACCTCTGCTCCGGCATTCTCGTCGGCGGGACATGGGCCCGTGATCGGGCGTTACATCGCAGAGAGCAATCATGTCCATTCGAAAAATTCTTCTTGCCGCCGCTGCCGCGGTGTCCATGACGTTCGCCTTTACTGGCGCGGCTGCCGCCGCTGCACCCGCGATCAGCGCGAAGGCCGCGGACACGCGTGCTGCGCTGCGCGATTTATGGACGGGCCACATCTTCTGGGTGCGAAACGTCGTGCTCGCGCAGCTCGACAAGAACGCCGCGCAAACCAACGTTGCCGAAGCTCAGGTCGTGGCGAACGCGCGACAGATCGCGGACAGCATAGCGCCGTTCTACGGTAAACAAGCGGCGGATCAACTGTTCGAGCTGCTGAAGGGGCATTACGGCCCCATTCGCCAATATCTCGACGCAGCGCTCGCCAATGACGCCGGCGCGCAGGAGAAGGCGAAGCAGGCGCTCACCAGCAATGCGGGCGCAATCGCAAAATTCTTGAGCGGCGCGAATCCCAATCTTCCCTATGACGCCTTGAACGGCATGCTGCTCGCACATGGTGGACATCATGTAAGTCAGATCGATCAACTGAAGAGCAAAGCGTATGCCGACGAAGCAAAGACCTGGACGGCGATGCAAGGGCATATGAACCACATCGCCGATGCGCTTGCCTCGGGGATCGCAAAGCAATTTCCTGAAAAGTTCTGAAAACGAAGCTCGCCTTGTATCCAGCCGGAGCTCGCCTGTTGATTGGCCTGTTGATTGCGATCGTGGAGATAGAGTCCGCGCGACCGAGGGAGTAAAGGAGATGACTGCGCACCTTGAAATTCATCAAGGTGCGCAACGGTTCAGGCGTAGAGTGTGAGCCGGGCAATTCGGGGCGGCTCTTGTGAGTTCGTCTGCTGTGGAGATCAGTCATGGCGGACATCATTGCTGAGATAGCGGGAGCACTGGGCGCGGACCTGGTGCTTGCGGGCGACGACCTGGCCTCGTACGCGCGAGATGCGGACGGGCCCGTTCAAGCGCCATTGGGATTGGTGCGTCCCCGCACGACCGGCGAGGTCGCGGCAGTCTTGCGCATGGCGCATGCGGCCGGCGCTTCGGTCGTGCCCTGGGGTGGGCGCACCGGCTTGGTCGATGGGACCGCGGCGCGCGGCTCGATCGCACTATCGCTCGAACGCATGAACGCCATCGAGGACATCGACCCCCGCGCCTCGACCATGCGCGTTCAAGCCGGCGCCATCGTGCAGACCGCGTGCGAGGCGGCGGCGAAGCAGGGCTTGTTCCTGCCGCTCGACTTTGGCGCGCGCGGATCGGCGACGATTGGCGGGGCGATCTCGACCAATGCCGGCGGCAACCACGTCATCCGCTACGGCATGATGCGCGACATGGTGCTGGGCGTGGAGGCTGTCCTCGCGAACGGAGAAATCGTCGATTGCCTCCGGCCGCTCATCAAGAACAATACCGGCTACGACCTCAAACAGCTCTTCATCGGTTCGGAGGGCACGCTGGGCGTCGTCACTCGCGCGCTGCTGCGGCTGCGCCCGTTGCCTTCGAGCCAGGATGTGGCGCTTGTCGGCGCGGCCAGCTTCGCAGATGTCGTGAGCTTGCTGCGCTTGCTCGAACGGGAGCTAGGCGGCGCGCTGTCCGCCTTCGAGGTGATGTGGCCGGACTTTTTTCAGCTGGTGACCAGCGCGCCGGCGAAAGGAGCCTCCCCGCTGCAAGGCCAGCACGCCTTCTACGTGCTCGTGGAAGCGCTCGGCTACCGTGAGGCGGTGGACGCACCGCTGTTCGCCGACGTGCTTGAACAGGCGCTCACCAGCGGCTTGATCGAGGATGCCGTCATTGCAAAGTCCAAGGCCGAGCGCACCGCCTTGTGGGCGCTGCGCGACGACGTCATGCAGTTGGGCCGCCTCGGCCCGATCGTGGCGTTCGATGTCAGTCTGCAGATCGACGATATGGAGGCTTACGTCGCGCGAACACACCGCGCCTTGCAGGAACGGTGGCCCAACGCGTCGCTTGTCGTGTTCGGCCATCTTGGCGACGGCAATCTGCACCTCATCGCCGGCGTGGGCGATCGCGGCGCCGATCATGCGATCGAGGACATCGTCTATGGCGGGCTGGCCGGCATCAACGGGTCGATCTCCGCCGAACACGGCATCGGCTTGCGCAAGCGCGCCTATTTGCACCTGTCTCGCTCGCCGACGGAGATCGCGCTGATGCGATCGATCAAGACCGCTCTCGATCCCAAGGGCGTCCTCAATCCAGGAAAAGTCATTCCGCCCTGACTTTGCAGAGGCGCCGGCGCCGGGAGATTCACGAGCCGGCGGCGGAGATCTCTTTCGCGAACTCATGATTGAGCATCGCTCGCAGCCGCACCGCTTTGAGCGGCTTGTGCATCAGCGTCAGTCCCGCGGCGCTGACCTTGCGCAACTGTTCGGTTGCGGTGTCGCCGGAGACCAGGACGGCCGGGATGCTTTCGCCCAGCTGTGCACGCAGCGTGCGGATCGCATCGATGCCCGTGTCTTCGCCGCGCAAGCGCAGGTCGGCAATGATGAAGTCCGGCATCCTGCCGTTCATGCCTGCCAGTGCTTCGTTTGCGTCCGTTGCCGCCAGGCATTTGCAACCCCAGCTTTCCAGCAGGCTCTGCATGCCGAGCCGCACTGAGGCTTCGTCGTCGATCACGACGATGAACTTGCCGCCGAGCAGATTCGGGATCTTGTGTTCGATCGTCGTCGACGCCGCAGGAATGTGCGCCGGGTCCGCAAGCGGCACTTCGATCGAGAATCGCGAGCCCTTGCCGACGCGCGATTGCAGACGCACCGGGTGATCCAGGAGCTGCGCGATGCGGCGCACCGTCGCCAGCCCCAGCCCCAGGCCGCGCGTGCGGTCCCGCTCCGGGTTGTTGAGTTGATAGAACTCTTCGAAGATGCGCTCCTGGTGCTCCGCGGGAATGCCGATGCCGGTATCCCACACTTCGATCAGCACGTTGTCGCCGCGGCGCCGGCAGCCGACGAGGATGCCGCCGGACTGCGTGTAGCGCAGAGCATTCGAGACCAGATTCGACAGCACGCGAAACAGCAGCGTCGCATCGGTGTTCACGTGAAGCGTCGAGGGACGCAGCCGCAGCTTCAAATGCTTCTCCTGCGCCGGAATGGTGA
>JRYE01007083.1_pt1 | contig 14880 bp, 13 predicted proteins | sample 235321 | NCBI WGS metagenome assembly JRYE01 (sample SAMN03074214, study PRJNA261473) | activated sludge metagenome | biome: Common Effluent Treatment Plant; feature: Wastewater; material: Activated sludge; isolation source: activated biomass in a lab-scale reactor treating industrial wastewater at... | reverse complement strand
CTGCGGCGCCGTCGCCGCCGCTGTGCTCGGCGACAAGGATGCCGTCAGATATCGCGTCGTCACCGCCGGGAACCGCTATCAGGTTCTGGCCGCCGGCGAGGTGGACGTGCTGCCCCACGCCGGCGGACGCAGCCTGTCGCGCGATACCGAGCTCGGCGTCCGCTACACGGACACTCTGTTCCACGACGGCCAGGGCTTCCTGATCAGACGCGGCTACGCCGTCGCCAGCATTTTCGAGCTTTCCGGCGCCTCCGTCTGCGTGATGACGGGCACCAGTGCGGAGCAGGCGGTCGAGACGTTCTTCGAGGCCCGCAGGATGCGCGTCCAGATCGTTCGCTCCGAGCATTGGAGCGACGCCGTGAAAGCCTATACGGGCGCGGCCTGCACCGTGTTGACGGGCGACACCACGCTGCTCGCCGCCGAGCGCAGCCGGCTCGCCCGCCCGGGCGATCACGTGATCATGCCGGAGTTGGTCAGCAAGGAGATGCTGGGGCCCGTCGTTCGCCAGGGCGACGAGCAGTGGCATTCCATCGTGCGCTGGACGCTGGCCGCTTTGATTTCGGCCGAGGAGCTTGGCATCACGCGGGAGAACGTCGATAGCCTGCGCGGCTCCGCGAATATCGACATCCGCCGCTTCCTCGGCCTCGAGGCGGACCTCGGCCGGGCCATGGGCCTTTCGCGCGATTGGAGCTATCGGATCGTTCGCCAGGTGGGCAGCTACGCCAATCTGTTCGATCGCAACCTGGGCCCGAAAACACCGTTGGCGCTCGAGCGCGGGCTCAACAATCTTTGGTCGCGCGGCGGGTTGCTTTCCGCAGGTCCGCTGCGGTGACGCGGAGCACGCGCGGGAGGAGTAGGGGGAGCGCTGCAAGGTGATCGCGACCGTCACACCCGGGATATTGGGCGCCCTTGGCCTCATCGAGGTCAGCGGTCTCCCGGCAGCCCTCATCCTGCTGGCGCCGGTCGCCATCCTCCTCATCGTAATCGCACGCCTGTACCGCCGCCCCGGGGCACCCGGCCCGGCTCCGCAGGCGCGGCCCGAAACGCCCGGCGCCGTTCCTGCCGGGACATCCGCAGCGCCAGCACCCGTCGGCGCGCTCCGCAATGACGCACCTCCGGACGACTGGGCCGTGCGTATCCGCAGTGCCGCGGCGGAGAACGATCAGGCCGCCCTCGCGCACCTCTGTCTGTCGGCCGCGCGGGCCGAGATTCCGCAGGGGCACTCTGATGCCGCAGCGGAGTATCTCCGCGAGGCCGTGCGCGCGGCCAGCAGGAGNNTGCCTGCTGCCCGTTGCCCCTCTTCTCTAATTTATTACCAGCTCGACCTGTGCCGTCTCGCCGTTCGCGAGCGTGACGTCGCGCTGGAACTGGCGGCCCTGCGATTTGGCGACCACCGTGTAGCTGCCGGGCGCGAGGATGTGCGTCGGCAGCGCGCCCACGCTTGCCTTGATCTCGTCGCCCTGCGGGCTCTGGATCGTCCACTGCGTATCCGGTAGCGCCTCGCCGCCTGGGCGCTGCACGAGCTTGAAGGTGGCTTTGGCGGCCGAATGCGTGACGGTCGCCTCGGTGAGCTTGCCGGCCTCGACCGTCACGTCGCTCTCCACCACCGCGTTGCAGTCCCCGTAGGTGGAGACGATGTGATAGATGCCGGCGTTGAGGCGGACGGTGAGGTTGGGCCGCACCGCCGAAAGCAGGAGCTTGCGGTTGTCGGTCTGGTCGCGGTCGGAGTAGATCGCATAGCTCACCGCGTTGCTGGCCGCTTCCGTGCCCGCGACCAGCGCCTTGACGCGCAACCCCCCGGCGTTGAGCACGAACTCTTCGGTGGCGGGCTCCGCGCCGTCGCCCTTGACCGCGATCCGGCGCGTGATGTGGGCGCGCCCCAGCGAGGCGTTGACCACGTAGTCGCCGGCCCTGAGCTTGAAGACGGGGCGCGCGTCGCGCTTGGTGGTGATGAGCGTGCTGCGGGAGGTATCGCCCGGTGGGTGCCAGTAGACGCGCCAGACGAGGCCGTCCTCGATCTCCTCGCCGTCGGCCGTGAGGCGCGCGACCATGCGCACCTCGGCCGTCTCCACGGCCTGCTCGTCGTTGGCCTCCTTCTGCGTCTCCTTCGACTGAGGCGCGGGGGTTCGCTCCGTGCCCATCAGCCAGTCGGCCGGCGATTGGGCTCGCGCCAGCCCGGCCGGTGCGAGGACGGCGAGCGCCAGCAGCAGGGCGCCGATGCGTTTCGGTCGGCGTCTATCGGATTGTGAAGCCACGATCATGATGCGGGAGCTGCGCGGGTTGAATGAGACTCGTCGTGCGCTGGGATGTCGCCGCCAGACCATGGTCGAAGTGTGGCGTGCCGCCCCGCGAGGCGGATTTCACCCCTGAAATCAGGGTCGTCCCACCGTAAGCTGCTGCCGCTCGCCGGATTTCAGCTCGAACGCCTGGTCCGCCGGCGTCTCCGCGCCGTCGCTGATGAGCCGATAGCGCCCGGGCGCGAGGCGCGCCCGGTCGGCGCCGCTGCGCCCCGCATGCATGACCGTCCGCCCGCTGCTGTCGGTGATGCGCCAGTGACGCCCCGCCGACGGCGGGGCGTCGACCGAGACCTCCCCCTGTTCGAGCTTGAGCTGCACGGTGCCGCCGCGGCCACTCGTGAGATCGACCACGCCGAGTGATTTGACGTTGGCGCCCATGACCTCGGCTTCGACCCTGTAGCGCGCCGGCGGCAGCCGGAACGTCCCGCTGGCGCCATAGGTGCGCGCGAGCTCCTCTCGCCCGTCCTCGCTCAGGATGCTGAGCACGATCGGCTGTTCCGCGCCGGGTTCGGACGCGATGGGTGCGGCCGTCGCGACCACGGTGAGGGGGACGAGGTCGAGCGTCGCCACGTGCTTGATCGTGGCCCCGCTGCCGAGCGCGATGCGGTCGCGCGCCTCCGCCACGCCCGAACGCGCGGCCACGTAGTAGGTCCCCGCCGGCAAGGTGAAGACCGCCTTGGGGTCGGCCGAGCGCGCGACCTCGCGCCGGCCCTGGGGCGCGTCGGGGTCGTCCTCCTCGATCGTGTACGTGACGTCCTCGGCCTCCTTGCCGGATGCGGTGACCGCGCCGAGCTCGAGCCGCCCCGTGCCGAGCACCGGGCTCACGTCGGCGCCCGCGCCCGCGGTAAGCGTCACCTCCGAGGTCCGGCTCGCAAGGCCGTCCTCCACGCGCACGCCATAGCGCCCGGCCGGAAGCACGAGCTCGGCGGCGCCGTCGCGTCCGATCCACACCGGACGCTGCCTGTCTCCGTCCTGGGCGAACACCGTGAGCAGCGGATCGGAGAGCGTCGCGCCGTCCTGGTCGGCCTGCGCCTTGAGGTTCAGCACCCCTGCACCGAGCGAAAGCCTGGCCGTCGTGGGGCCGTCGGGCTTGACCTCGATGGTCTCGCGCACCGTCGCCTGTCCGAGCTTCGCCTCGACCACGTAGGAGCCCGGATCGAGGTCGACCGAAAGCGTCGGCGTGTGCGCCTTGGCGATGGGATCATCGGGCGCGTCCGTCTTCGCCACCGTCCAGTCGAGCGCCGCCGCGAGCGGCTGTCCGTCGGGCGCGAGCGCCGCCGAGAGCCTGAGTCCCGGCGCGCCGACGGGCGCCGGCGGCGTCGCGGCCTTCGGTGCCGGGACCGCGAGGCCCGTTGCCGGATCGACCCGCTCGAGGTTCGCGAGCCTCAGCGTCTCGGCGATCGCATCGGCGAGCTCGGCCGAGCTTTGAGCCTGGAGCGACTTGCCGCCCGTCGCGGCGCCGACGCAGGCGAGGCGCTTGGCATCCGCCGGATCGAGCCCGAAGCTGATCAGGAACACGCGGAGGTTAGGGTTGGCGGCGGCGATGTCGGCCGCCGCGGCGCACGGGTCCTGCGCGCAGTTGTCGACGCCGTCGTGGATCGCGATGACGCTTCCGCCCGCGCTCGCGGGGATCTGCCGGGCGGCTTCCCGGAGCGCAAGCGAGAGCGGCCCCTTGCCCTTGGGATTGAGCTTGTCGACGATGGCGAGGATGCGTTCCGGCGGCCCCGCCTCGGGTGCCGCCAGCACCTCGACGTCGCTGCAGTCGGCGCGCCGGCGCTGGCCGAACGACATGAGGCCGAGCCGCACGCGCGGCGACAGCGTGGAGAGCGACTGGCGCAGCGCCTGCCGCGCGAGGTCGAATTTCGACGGACGCTCGCTGCCGATGGTGCCCCACATGGAGCCCGATCCGTCGAGGACAACGATGGCCGGCCCGTCGGAGGCCGCCTCCGCCGCGAGGGTTGGCCCGGCAAAGAGCAGGAGCGCCACGAGCGGGAGGAGCAAGGGGACGAAGAGACGGCGGGCGGGCATCGGCACGAGGATCCGGTTTCCTGATCGGCGACGTGGAGATTGTAACAGAGCGGCCTTTGCGTTAGCGAGGCCGGCAAAATCTCATGTCATGGAAAGATGCGCAATGAATGACGCCGTTCTCCACGCCCTCGAAACGCGGCGCTCGGTGAAGCCCGACCGCCTCGCGGCGCCGGCCCCGACCGGAGCCGAGCTCGACCGTATCCTCGCCATCGCCGCCCGCGTTCCCGATCACAAGAAGCTGGTGCCCTGGCGCTTCATCGTCTTCGAGGGCGACGCCCGCGCGGCTGCCGGCGAGATCTTTGCCGCCGCCTGTGAGGCCGAGGAGAAGGATCCGCCCTCGCACGTTCGTCTCGACACGGAGCGCGCGCGTTTCCTGCGGGCGCCGCTGGTGGTGGCCGTCGTCTCGCGCATCATAAACCGCCCCGGAACGCCCGAGTGGGAGCAGATCCTGTCGGCCGGCGCGGCGGCGTTCAATCTCTGCCTCGCGGCCAACGCCTCGGGCTACGGCACGAACTGGATCACCGAATGGATTGCCTATAGCCCGTTCGTGCGGGAGAAGCTCGGCCTCGGCGAGAACGAGCGGATTGCCGCCTTCGTCCACATCGGCACGCCGCTCGAGAAGCCCGAGGAGCGCGAGCGCCCGAGCCTCTCCGCCATCGTCACGCGCTGGGCGCCATAGCCCGGAGTCGCTGGGGGGCCCGGTCGGTCCGAAGCCTTGCCTCGGTCTCATCGAAAACGCGGGTGCGCGCCCGCAGCGGCGCCCGCCAGGGCTCCGTCTCGCCGCTGCAACCGGAGGCGGGGCGCGCCCTGCTGCCCGTGATTTTTCACCATTGTATATACCGATCCGGCGCGAGCGCTCCCGCGTCGCAGCTCCCCGCACATAACGCCCTGGAAAGAAATCATAAAATTTTACGCTCCACACGTTGGGCGCGCCGCCGGCTCGTGTCATAGATTGCACTCGAGAATCGGATCGGTCGTATGATCCATGGCTTGAGGTTCGCGTTTGATTCCAATGGACTTTGCGTTTGCCGCCCCGGCCGGGGGAAGCCGTTGTTCGAGGGATGAATGCCGATACGCCCGTCGCGCCTTGAACGGATGCCGGACAGCGAGCTCCTGTGCACGCGGTTCTGCGACCTGCCGCTGCAATTGAAGGGATCGGTGATCGAGGAGCGCGCCAAGCGCGTCTTCGATGAATTAACCGCGCGCGGCATTCGTTTCCGTCCGACGATCTGGATAGCCGAAGAATGGTATAACCCGGACGGGGTCGTCGGCTTCGCCGTCCCGTTCTACCTTCTGCACCCGCGACTGATCCGTCTCGAACGCAAGATGATGCTGGAGGCGGAAGGCGCATCCCTGAATGAAGCGATGAGCATCCTACGCCACGAGACCGGCCACGCCATCGATGAGGCCTTCCGGCTGAGCGAAATGCGCGCCTACCGCCAGGTGTTCGGCTCGCCGCAGCGCACCTATCCGACCAACTACGTCGCGGATCCCGACAGCCGGGATTTCGTTCAGCATCTCAACGCGTGGTACGCGCAGTCCCACCCGGTCGAGGATTTCGCCGAGACCTTCGCCGTATGGCTGAAATCGGAGAGGAGCTGGCGGCGGATATACCGCGATTGGCCCGCCATCGAGAAGCTGCGCACGGTCGATGCCTGGATGCGCGAGAGGCGGGGCGTGGAGCCCGAGATCAAGCCGAAGCGTATGTCGAACGAGCTCAAGGAATCCACCCGCACGCTCGGCGAGCACTATGACGAGAAGCGCAAGTTCTACGCCATCGACGCCGAGGACGAGTTCGACGGCGCCTTGCAGCGCATCTTCCGGGAGAATGGAGGCAGCCGGCGCAAGCGCTGGAACGTCTCGGCAGCACGCCTCCTGGCGTCGCATCGCACCCGCCTGCGCCGGCGCACCGCCAAGCCCCTCGGCATCCCCGCCTACGTCGTCGACCAGGTGCTGCGCCAGCTCGTGCACCGCGCCAGGATCCTGAAGCTGCGGCAGGCGCGTCCGGAAGCCGAAACGGTCGCGAAAGTCTCGAAGCTCGTCTCCCGGGCAACCGTTGCGATCCTTCACAACCGGCCGCGGATGCCGCTATGAACATGACCGTCACCCGCAAGCCCAGGAAGAGGCTGTCCGTCGTTCTCCTGACCGACGAGCGCCTGGTGCCGGCCGGCGAGCTCTCGGACTACAGCGAGAAGCAGCGCCTGCTGCGCAAGGCCGAGTTCGACGTCAAGCGCGCCGTCGAGACGCTGGGCCACCAGTTCATCGCCGTCGGGCTATCGAACGACCTGTCGACGCTGCGCGGCGCGATCGACGCGCATAAGCCCGACATCGTCTTCAACCTGGCGGAGGACTTCGGCGGCATCAGCCATTTCGATCAGCACGTGGTGAGCTTTCTGGAGCTGCTGCGCCAGCCCTACACGGGTTGCAATCCGCGCGGCCTGACCATCGCCCGCGACAAGGCGCTCACCAAGAAGATCCTGGCCTACGACGGTCTCAAGGTGCCTGAGTTCGCCATCTTCCCGATGCGCCGGACGACGAAGCGCCCGAGCACGCTCGGCTTCCCGCTGTTCGTCAAGTCGCTGACGGAGGAAGGATCGATCGGCATCTCCGGCGCCTCCGTCGTCTACGACGACGTGAAGCTGATGGAGCGCGTCGAGTACATCCACCGCACGGCGGGAACGCCGGCGCTCGCCGAGCAGTTCATCGAGGGGCGCGAGATCTACGTCGGCGTCATGGGCAACGAGCGCGTGACCGTCCTGCCGCCCTGGGAGTTCTTCGTCGAGAACCGGCGCGAGGGCGCGCCGCTGATTGCGACCGGCCGCGGCAAGTGGGATCCGAGCTATCAGGACCAGGCGGGCGTCATGACGGGGCCGGCCGAGATCAACGAGAAGCTCGCCACCAAGCTCGAGAAGCTGTCGCGCGAGATCTACCGGCTCCTCGGGCTCAGCGGCTATGCGCGCCTGGACTTTCGCGTCACGGAGTCCGAGGACGCCTATCTGCTCGAAGCCAACCCCAACCCGCAGATCGCCGCCGACGAGGACTTCGCGAGCTCGGCCGAGCACGCCGGCATCGCCTATCCCGACCTCATCGACCGCATCATCCGCTATGGCATGATCTACAATTCGGGGCGGGTGATGTTCTGAGGGCGCGCGTCGGAGCGCATGCGGTCTCCGCGTTTGGGGCTGCGAGCGCTTCGGCAGTCTGCGCTTGAGCGCGTTCCGCTCAATAGCGGAACTGCTCGGCGAGGATGCGCTCGTCGAGATTGTGCCCGGGATCGAACATCATGAAGAGATCGATGGTACGCGCCTGCTCGATCTCGACGCGGACCACGTTGCGCTGCTCGTGCGCGTCTGCGACCGCGCTCACGGGGCGCTTCTCGTGCTCGAGGGCTGCGATGCCGATGCGGGCCCTGTTCGGCAGCAGCGCCCCGCGCCAGCGGCGTGGCCGGAACGGGCTGATCGGCGTCAGCGTCAGGAGCGGTGCGTTGATCGGCAGGATCGGCCCGTGCGCCGAGAGATTGTAGGCGGTCGACCCGGCCGGCGTCGCCACCAGCACGCCATCGCANNTAGATCGGGATGCGGTCGTTCATGTAGCGGTGCAGCGTCTGCAGCATGAGCCCATCGCCGCCGAGCGCGACGATGGCGTCCGCCTCGCGTGCGTCCACCGATCCATAGCGCTCGGAGAGCCGCGTTAGCGCTTTGCGCGCCTCGGGGACCTCGCTCGCCACGAAGGCGATCTTCTCGAATTTGCTTTTCGGTTTGGCCATGACGGATGGGTGAGGCCGCGTGACGCAGCGGTTGGGAATTGAGCGGGACGGCGCTATCGTGCCGGGAGCCGGAGACTCTCGAAGCCGGGAACCGGAGGCTCGCCTACTTGCAGGAAAACGACAAGGCCGTTCTCGTCTATGCGACGTTTCCCTCGCTCGAAACCGCGGAGGCCGAGGCGGCCCGGCTCGTCGAGGCCGGTCTCGCCGCCTGCGTTAACATTCTTCCGGGCATGATCTCGATCTACGTCTGGAATGGTCAGCGCCACAGGGACGCCGAGGTCGTGATGATCGTCAAGACCCGCCGCTCGCTGGCCGATCGGGTCGTCGCCGAGACGCGCCGCCGCCACCCCTACGACAACCCGGCGCTCCTCGTCCTCTCCGTGGAGGGAGGCTCGGCCGATTACATCGGCTGGCTTCTCGCCGAGACGAAGCGCACCGCGTCCGACCCCTGAGGCGTCACATGCGTCCGAGCGGGTGCTGGAAGAGGTTCTGCACCTGCCGGTAGGAGCTCGTGGTGCGGCTCGGGCGTTCACGCGGTTTTGCCGCCCGGGCGACAGACGCCCGGCTCGGCGTCGCGATTGCGGGATACGCCACCACCACGTCCGTATCGAACGACGAGGCCGCCGCGTTGGGCGCCGGCATCGGCTCGATCTGCAATTCGTTCACGGCCGACGTCTCGAGCGCCGCGGTGCGGGCGAGCCCGTTGCCCCGCGGCGCAGCGCCGGTCCCTTGCGTCCAGCCCGACGAAAGCTCCTCAGCGTCGTCGTCGGGGATCGGGCCGCCGACGCCCATCCGTCCATAGGGCATGGGGTTGCGGTCCCGCGCCTGTGCCACGACGGGCGACCAGGCGTCCTCGCTCCCGGCTTCGTCGGCCTCGGCTACCAGCGTGGTGGGCAGGCAGCGCCCGTTCGCCGTCAGGCTCTGGCCACGGGGGCAGGAGGTGCCGCACACCGCCGCGGTCTGGGACCGGATCAGCGAGAGCATGAACACGTCCGGATCCCGCGTCGGCAGCGAGGCGTTGACGCGGTCCATGAAGTGCAGGATCGCGCGCTGCGATCCGCCGCCCCAGACGCCGTCGATCTCGCCCAGATAGCAGCCGACGCGTTGCAGCTCGCGCTGGATGTCCCGCGTGAGCGCCAGGCGCGAAGTGGGCTCCGTGGGCTTCACGTCGGACGGGCTGGCACGATCCGCAGTGCGAATGATGGCGCTCTTCCACTCGGCGAGAGTGATCGGCTGAGGCGCGGGCGCGATCGGAGACGTGCTCGTATCCGGCGGCGCCGATAGTTTCTGCGCCAGATAGTCGAGCATAGAGGAGGGCGGCATCCGGGAGGCCGGCGTGGGTTCGATCGCCGCGGCGAACAGCGGCGTCCCCGGTGAGAACGCGCCGACGCGCGAGCCGAACGCCGGAAGCTCGGACGCCATGACGACGACCGGCGCGCTCTCGGGCGCGCGCTGCGCGGAGACGGCGGCATCGGACGAGACGGGATGGTTGGCTTGGCCGGGATAGAAGGTCTCCAAACCGAATGCGAGCCCGGCAAGGAGAACGGGATAGCTGATGTACCACCGCATGATACGACGCTCCGGACGCATGCGCGCACAACGCAGAACGAGCATTTCAGCCGCACGGTACGAGGTGAAGTCGATCTCGTACCAAGCTGCTTTGACTGAGAAAGACATAGCAAATATGCGCGCTCACGGCCACGTGGAATGCGATCCGGCTGTCTCTACCCACAGATGCGTCAAGGACGGATCCTCCGTGGACATGCGTCCGCGCTGCGCCCGGCGGCTGTGGATTTCAGCCGCGCGGCTGCGGATAACCGGTGCAAAACGAGCGCGGCGCGTGTGGATGATTCCGTCGTGCAAGTTCGCCACACATGATGCGCTTCTGCAGCGCTGTGGCGGTGAATTTTCTTAGCAACCTGATTCTCTTAACAAAAGGTAGTGACCTCACGCGAGAATCGCATAAGCCTGAAAGGTGAGGGATGTGTCTTGCGTGATTTCGCTCATGTGCGCTTCAGTTTTGCACATCGGGACCGAGCGGCGGTGCCGCCTTGTGCATAAACGAGAGAGACATGGGCAGGTCCAGTCCAGTGTGTCCGCCGGGGGGCGGTGCAGAAGTGTCCGATGACCGCGCTTTGGGAGCGGGGTCTAGCTCAACGGACAATCGAAGCGCTCTCGTCCGATCGACATGCGTCCGCGTCGGCGGCTGGCCGGTCTGTTCCTTCCAGACCCAATGACACGAGGCCCCGTATCGGCTGCCATCCGGGCAGTGCGTGCGGGCGCTCAATGGAGAGGGCAATGAAAATACGACATGCTCTAGGCGTGTTCGGTATTATGGCAGCCGGCGTCCTACTCGCCGTATCGGCGGCCATGAACTGGCGTTTCGGATACAGTTTGGGACGAACCGAGCTGGATGGGATGATCTACGGCGCAGCAAGCGTCGCAGCGGACGGTCTCAAGGCGCTGATCCCGTTTTTCCTGTTTGCCGCAATTCGAAACAGGATGTGGTCGCAAGCCGCGGCCGCTGCCTTGGTCGGCGTCGTGGTCACGGCCTATTCGCTGACCTCCGCGCTCGGTCACGCCGCGCTGAACCGGTTCGATACGGCCGGCCATCGCATGGTCGAGGCGCAGACCTACCAGGATCTCCGCGGAGACCTGAAGCGAGCCCAGGATCAATTGTCCTGGATCCCGCAGCATCGTCCCGCGGCCGCCGTGCAAGGCGAGATCGAGGCGTTGAAGAGCCAGCGCCCCTGGACGTTCACGCAAGCCTGCACCGACATCACCGGCAAGCAGGGGCGTGAGTTCTGCCAGAAATATCACGGCCTCCATGCCGAGATGGCCTCCGGCCAGCAGGCTGAGGCGCTCGAGGCCCGGATCGCGGAGATCCAGGGCAAGCTCGGCAAGACCGACGCCATGACGGTCATGGGCGAGGCGGATCCGCAGGCTGCGGTTCTGGCCAAGCTCTCTGGCGTCAGCGTCGACCAGGTGCAGATGGCGATGACGATCTTCATCGCGCTGCTCCTCGAGGTGGGCTCCGGCTTCGGCATGTACATTGCCTTCAGCCAGTGGCGCCTCTACGACCGTGAAGCCCCTGCCGCGCCGAAGATGGCGGCGGTTCAGAGCACCGCTGCGGCAGCGGTGGCGGCCCCTCAGCAGGCCGTGGCGATCAGAAAGCCGCGTTTCGGTGCCAACGACAATCGTTCGTTGCCATCGACAGCCACCAAGCTGCTGGTTCCCGAGACGGACGTCCAGCGCTTCTATAAGGAGAGCGTCGAGAGCCAGGATGGCCACACGGTCTCCGCAACATCACTCTACGAAGCCTACTGCGTATGGTGTGAAGAACGACAGAAGGAGCCTCTCGCACTACCGACGTTTGGTCGTGAGATTGCCGAGTTCGGAATTCAGAAAGTCAAGAAAAAGGACGGTGTGAGATACGTTGGAATCGCACTCAAATCCGATCTCGAGCTTGAGGAGGATAAGAAGCTGCCGGCCTTCAACGCCGTAGCTGCCTAGAGATAGGCAACGGAATTCGGAAGGGCTCCCGCAAGGGAGCCCTTCTTCGTTTCTGGGGGCGCCTGAAAGCGGGCGCCCTTTTTTGTGTGCGAGAGCCGGCCATGTCGCAGAACGGCAACGGCAGGCTGCGGATAAACGCGTCCGGGTTTCGCTCGCTGCGACTCTCCGCCTGCTTGCTGCTAGCATCGCCGCCGGCCGGGACGTCGCCTGCGCACCTTCTCCGTGCGGATGATCGCAGGCGGCGCCGGTCCAACGGGGCACTATTTTCAGGGGAGTTTCAAATGTTTGGAGTTATTTGCGCAACGGCCCGGAGGCCGCTTGCCGGTTGGGTGGCGCTTGCGGCTTTTGCGGGTGCCGTTGCCGCGGCGCCGTCGGGCGCGGCCGCCGAGGAGATCATCGTCACCGTCACGAAGCTCCACCCTCTCGACAAAGCCGACGAGCTTTCGGCCGGCGATTTCTTTGCGCGCATCAGGGTGGACGGCAAGGCGGCGTTCTCGCCGGAGCTGAGCGGCCAGACCGAGATGTCACCGAACTGGCGGCTCACGCTTCCGGCCAAGCCGGGCGTGGTCGCGGTCAACCTTGCGGTGATCGACAAGGACGTCAGCGTCGACGATCCGATCGACATCAACCGCGTGCCGAACAAGCGCGACCTCGATTTCACGGTCAACACCAGGACCGGCAAGATCGAAGGTTTCGCGGAGACCTACAAGACCGGCCAGACGATCACGCGCGCCGGTACCGAGAACAAGAAGGCCCGCATCTCCTTCACGGTCGACGTGAAGAAGTAACGCTTCGGCCGCTCAAGCGCGCGTCGAGAGAGGGGGCCGTTCCCATCCGGGAGCCGTGCGCCGCATGCGGCTCGGTTCCGGCTGAGGCGGCGGGCTCCTCCGCCTCGGTCGGAACGATCTCAGCGTGACCGTCCGTGGCACGCGATGCGCTGCACGTCCGCGCTCATCGAAAGGTCGAACGGCGTGTCGCCCTCGCAGAGCCGCGCGCCGTCCAGCAGCACCGCCTCCACCTCGACCCCCGGCAGCCGCGCGAGCGAGAGATCCGCGCCCTGCAGGCGCACGCGCACGAGCTTTGCGCCTTCGAGGTTGGTCTCGATCAGGCTCGCGCCCTTGAGGGACGTATCCGTGAGATCGGCGCGGCGCAGGTCCGACCGGTCGAACGTCGCATGGTTGAGATCGCGCCCACGCAGCGAAAGGCTCGTGGTGTCGGCGGAGCCTTGGGCGTCCGACACGAGATCCTCGTCCATGACGATCAGGTTGCGGCTGAAAAAGCTCGTCGGCCGCCGCGTCCAGTCGTCCACCTGTCCCTCGAACAGCAGCGCCGTCGGCAGGAACGCCTGCCGCCCGCGCGCGCCCGGCGGCAGATCGCGCACGACGTTGCCGAGCGCCTGCACCGGCACCGGCGTCGCGACCGAGCTGACAGACCCGAGCGCCCGGTCGATCCATTCGCCGGGAACGGTCGCCACCGCCACCGAGAAGGCGAGCACGAGCGCGCCGGCGAGCCCCGCCGCGAACCGCCGCAGCACGGTATCGCTCGCGAGCGTCTCGTGGCCGGGATAGACCTTCTCGAGCCCTGCCAGGAAGTGCGAGGTGCCGGCGACGATCAGGAGACCCGCCAGCACGTAGATGCGATGCCACCAGGTGATCTCCACGTCGTGGACGGGGAGATACGTGATCTGGAACGCGAGCAGGAGCCCGATCGGGATGAGCCGCAGGAACAGCCAGTCGATGGCCCGGAAGCCGGCCCGCACGACGGCGTTTGTCTCGGGCCCTGCCTCGAGTTGCGAGATATAGTGGCTGTGCACGCGCAGCCGCGCCGGGTGCGTCAGCGGCAGTGCCTCCTGGCGTGTGAGCCCGGCGTCGAGCGCCTTGAGCTTGCGCGCCAGGATGAGGTGCTGCAGCAGCACCCCTGCGGTGAGGACGATGAGCACGAGCGGACCGAACAGGACGAACGAGCGTAGCGGAACGGCGACCTGCAGGATCGGCTGCGCGACCGGCGTGCCGAGCAGGAGATCGCGATGCGTGATGCCGGCGAGCGCGATGAGGAAATAGGCTTCGAGAGCGATCAGGAGGACCCATGCATTGCGCGCCGACGCGCTCGTCGCGTTGACGTCCTGCAGCAGCAACTCCAACTCGTCGCCGGGCGATAGGGCGGGCGTCGGGGCCATGGACCTATTGCCGAACATCGCGACATTTCCCTAGGTTGCGGACTCGTGATTGGCTAGCCGGCAGGCCGCCGGAACAGAGCCGATTGCGGAGCCGCTTGGCCGGCCGTCTGGACGAAACGTTCTGCACGAAAGGAGGGCCGGCCTCAAGCCGGTGAGCGCGCCCCCTTTCGCGGTCACGCCTCAGCGAGCCCCGCGATCTTGAGCGCGAAGGCATAGTCGATCGCCGTCTCGCGGAGCCGCTCGAAGCGCCCCGAGGCGCCCCCGTGCCCCGCCTCCATGTTCGTCTTGAGCAGCACGAGGTTGTCGCCGGTATTCAGTCTCCGGAGCTTCGCGATCCATTTGGCCGGCTCCCAATAGGTCACGCGCGGATCGGTGAGGCCGCCATAGGCGAAGATGTGCGGATAGGCTTTCGCCTCGACGTTGTCGTAGGGGCTGTACGAGCGGATGATCGCGAACTCGTGCGCGCTTTCGATCGGGTTGCCCCATTCCGGCCATTCAGGCGGCGTCAGCGGCAGCTCCTTGTCGAGCATGGTGTTGAGCACGTCGACGAACGGCACGTCGGCGATGATGCCGAGGAACAGGTCGGGCGCCATGTTGGCGACCACGCCCATCAGCATGCCGCCCGCCGAGCCGCCGTTGGCGACGATGCGCCCGCGCCGTGTGAGCCCCTCCGCAACGAGATGCTCGCCCGCGGCGATAAAGTCGGTGAAGGTGTTGAGCTTGCGGTCGAGCTTGCCGTCCGTGTACCAGCGATAGCCCTTGTCCTTGCCGCCGCGGATATGCGCGATGGCATAGACNNGTAGGAGCCGTAGCCGTAGAGGAACAGCGGCGCCGACCCGTCGAGTGGCGTACCCTTCTTGTAGAGAATGGAGACCGGCACCGTCTCGCCGTCGCGCGCCGGCGCGAAGAGCCGCCGGGTGACGTAGTCCGCCGGGGTGTGGCCTGACGGTATTTCCTGCCGCTTGCGCAGCGTCCGCGTCCGCGCTGCCATGTCGTAGTCGTACGTCTCGGCCGGCGTCGTCATCGACGAGTAGGTGAAGCGCAGCGTCGTCGTGTGAAACTCGTAGCCTTGGCTCATGCCGAGCGCATAGGCCTCCTCG
>JRYE01000125.1_pt1 | contig 14888 bp, 10 predicted proteins | sample 235321 | NCBI WGS metagenome assembly JRYE01 (sample SAMN03074214, study PRJNA261473) | activated sludge metagenome | biome: Common Effluent Treatment Plant; feature: Wastewater; material: Activated sludge; isolation source: activated biomass in a lab-scale reactor treating industrial wastewater at... | reverse complement strand
GCGGCGCCGTATTCGGATGGCGGACCTCCCGGTCCGCCCGAAACCCTACCCGCACCGGCGCTCTGCGGCGGACCGGGAGGTCCGCCTACCGAGGGAGCACCGCCCACCGAAGGCCCCCCGATCGCCGAATAGTCGATGAGCACCAGGTCGCGCTCGCGGTTCTCCTCGTGGTCGAAGAACTTGCCTTGGTTGCGCAGGTAGGCCAGGAACTCGCGGTTGCCGTAGATGTCCGTGTGCAATAGGCGCAATTGGGCGGGCAGGGCGCCGGGGGCATCGGTGTAGCGCGGGTTGAAGCGCCGCACCTGGGTATCCAGCACATCATCGAAGAAGAGCGAGGCGTTGCGCGCCCGCTCGCTACCATGCGCCTCGGCATCGAAGCCCCGGCGCCGCTCGGCCTCTTCGCGCGGCACCACGGCCCAGCCCAGCTCCTGCGCATAGGCCAGGATGCGCGCTTGTACGGTTTTGTGCTCGCTGGGGGTGGGCATGATTCTGACGCGAATTGCCAGCCGATTAACTCAGCAGCTCCATCAGACCATTACATTCTTCATCGATGTCATCTAAAAGTGGCACCAACTCAAGGCTCGTTTCGTTCTGGAGCCAATCTTGCGGTCGCCCCCAGAAACGAGCTTTGTGATAGAGGTATTCCGGAAGGCCATTGCCTAATCTGGCTGCAACAACTTTATTCATAGCATCGAGCCACAGATCGGATAGGTCTGTGTTCTCTGCGAGTCCAGTGTTCGCAATAAAGCTTCGCGTTCGTATCACTGCCTTCTGCATTGCGACTACGGCTTCGGATACCTTGCCCTTGTCTTGTGGGCGAATGACATGGTTCCTGATTAAGCCTCGTGCTTGTCTCAATGCCTCGAGGATGTCTTTGGCAAGAACAATTTTGCCAAAGAAGTTTACCATAGATTCCATGTGATCTTCGTCTTTGTTTTTCGGATGTGGACATTTCCATTCACCGGTGCATCATTCGGCAGTCATTGATTGCATCCTCCAATTGTTCACTGCTTGAGGAATGTCGGTCACACTATCCTTCTCAGCCCACTTGTCCCAAAAAGGAACGGTGCCACTGTTGGGTTCGTGATTAGGCTTGGTGATACGTATCCGGGAGGGCAACAGGCTGGCATCACCAACAACTATTGCCTCTCCAGTGTCCAATATCGGGAGCAGATCTCCGAACCCGCCAAGACTATCCGGAAGCAACCGGCGCACAACCGCCTGATCATCACCGTTCGTGAGGCGCATGGCTAGGAGATTGTTGCACTGGCTCAGAACTGTACGGTTCACTTCAGATGGTCGCTGGCTAATGACCACCAAGCCTACCCCGTACTTCCTACCCTCCTTCGCAATGCGTTCGAACGTGGCATTAGCAACTGCTTCACTGGTTGCAGCATTGCTCGCATCAGGTATGTAGAGATGCGCTTCGTCACAGAAGATCGCCAATGGGTGCCGCTTCGTTGAATCGGTCCATTGTTGTATCGAGAATACGATACGAGCCACCAAGCTCACGATCAATGGCAATATGTCCGAAGGCACTTCAGAGAAGTCAATGATCTTCACACCGCCCTTGCCATCCGATTGATCCACAGTGCCACCAATAAGCGTCTTTACCAGTTCGTCCAACCAATCGAGCTTGTGTGTCTCAGGGCCAGCCTTGAAAAGGAAGCCAAGCCTACGGTCAGTTTGCTTATTCCTTAACCGCTGAATCAGGCGGCTCAACTTACCGTGGAAGTCGCCCTGTTTCTCACCGCGTGAACCAGGCACCATCTCTGTATTCAACCGATCGAGCTCCTTAAGGACTTCCTCTATATCAAATGGAACTGGGCTATCTATTGTGAAGTTCTCGAGCAGGTCTGTTCGGCCTTCCTTCATGAGCATGGCACTCTTGGCATCGACTATAGCTCGAGACATTACCATACTTTGGTTTGGAGCATTTGCTGAGTCGCTCTTGTCGATGAACAAGGACACCATTGCTTCGTTACCGAGTAGCCAATACGGAAGAAAGAGGACGCCATCACTTAACCCTTTGCCCGAATCCAGATCTGAAGGACCAGCCACCCGGAAGTGGCGTATTCCATCCTCTTTCAGTGGCCCATATTCACCGTGTATATCGAAGACGATCGCATCACCATTTGGAAGTGAAGCCACCTGTTCAATCACTCTTGCTGTCGTCCAGGACTTCCCTGAACCAGTGCTTCCGACAATGATTGCATGACGCTGGAAGAACTTGTTTCCATTGAGGAACGCCTCGGCTCGTTCATCGAGGGTGTAGTGTCCCAAACTGAGCCTGTTTCCATCACCGGCTATACTCGACACCACCCGCATGAAATCGGTGAGCCTGTCTCCCTCCACCGAGAAACAGTTGGCACCGATCTCCGGAACGGTCTCAAGCGTCCGCTGGAAGACATTTGAATGTTCACCGCGCTTATCGATCAAGGTTCCGATCAACGCGATACGAACCAGGTTCAACTCGGTCATCTGTTCTTCAACGTCATCCTCCTCGCCGCTTTCCATGACCTGAACAGCTTCCACCGTCGTACGAGTAATCTTCTGAATGATGCCAATGAGGTGCTGGCCAGGATTGCTGCTTTGCAGTACGGCAAGCCGATTCACTTGAAGCTTCCTCAGTTTCTCGATGTCCGTAACCTCAACAACGACAGTTGCGGTGTCCACTGAACGAACTGTGCCGAGCGCCTCGGCATCCGGGTAGGTGAAAATGCTCATGCCAGAACGAGGTTGAGGAATTGATCAAGACGCCAGTAGGCCTGGCCTTTTACTTCAAAGCCAGAAGGGTGTAGGTGAGTGTAAGCGATTGTACCGTCTGGTCCTTCTTCCAGTGCCAAGTACTGTGAGCACTTTCCACTGCTCAGGAAGGCTTTCGCTGTATGGCTGATTGCCTTAGTGATAAGTACCAATGGAACATGTCGCGTCTTGCACTGCTCCACGAGGGTTGTCTGAATGTGCTCATCATTGAAACCATATCCGATGCACAGGTATGACCGAGCGGTCTTCAGTGCATGATCGGAGCCCTGCTTGATTGACAGGAATGGCTCATCATGGGCTTGACGATACTTCTCGATGCCAGGTGTCACAATCACGGGGTGTAGGTTGTCCGGTCTGATCTCCATAGGAGGAAGACCGATGACGTTTCCTGCAGGATCCCTGAACCAGTCAAATGAGCCATGGACCTTCCAGACCTTCACTGTGCGCAGTGCTTTTGCGCCATTGTGAATACGTGGCTCGTAACCAGCTGCTCGCTCGCGAAGATGTCCATACATAAAGCCAGTATAGTGCACGAATCCCGCCGCATCTGTTGCATACTCGATAAGCCTATCGTAATTCGGTGTGAGTACGTGAAGCTCAGTGTGCGTGCTATTGAAGTAGTGGCGGATGAACCGTGCAAGAGGAAAGAGGTCACGGTCATTCAGGAACTCACGGAGAACACGAATGTCATGTGGTGCCAAGTAGTCCCATGTTACTTTAACAATCTCCGCTGTTAATCCTGGACTTAAGCGTATCTCCGTTAGTGCCGACTCAAGATCGGTCGTGTCAAGCTTCATCTTCAGCGCTTCCCAGCTATCATGCTCGGGGGTGCCTGTAGCGCATGGCATCCGCATGCTCTTGAGATGGTCTTTTAGCTGCGGCATACCTGGAATGCCATAAGCCAATGATGCACCGCTTCCGATAACAAGCATGGGTGCCTGCCTAACACAACTCTGGGCTACCTCAAGGGCATCATTCCACATCCTGTCCATTGCACTATTTCTCGGGATTAGCCACCCTCACCTTCCCCGTCATCAGCTCATGAAGCAGGGTGCGGAAGAGGTCTTGGAGTGCGCTGTGCTTACGAGTAATCTGTAGATGCTTGCGGTCTACCTGCGCAATGGACTCAGCAATAGCTCGCTGTTCCTCAATACGCGGAACTGGCACCAACAGCCCCTTCAACCGGGTGCCTGAAATGTTCTTTTGGATTGCGCCTTGCGCGAGCTGTTGTACCCTAGGTGCCCCAACGGGTGAGTTGAAATAGTGCCTTAGATACTGAGGGGCTAACTTTTCGTTCAGGCGAAGGCGCAATAGGAATGCACCGGGTAACACCGGGAGGGGGTGTCCTTCAAATACACCCGTGATACCGCACGTTCCACTGCGTGATACAACCACATCATTGACCTGCATGATATGATCCGTGTATTTCTCGATATCAAGCCTGGCTCTCGGTGCCTCTGAGTAATCAATGGCGCCATACTCATCCATGTCTGTTGTCCTCAAGGTCACAACATTCCCGTCCGATGCATAGAGGTCAGAACTGAAGCGAGGGCCAAAAGCTGTATGAACACAGTACTCGGCCAAAGGCTGGACCTCCCAACTCTCCGGCACCCTCCCGATCTCCGTTTCCTTGAGCGCTTCGCCGCGCAGCCCTTCGGTGAAGAGTTTCTGCATCAGGGCCTGCTTCAGCTCGGTGGTGGTGCGGATCAGGCGCTCCTGCTGCGCGATGGCCTCCTGCACCGTGCTGAGCACCTGGGCGATGCGCTGCTGTTCGGGGAGCGGGGGAAGCGGAACCCTGATCTTGTAAAAGCTCGTTGGGTCAACACGCTGTCGGCTCGGCGTAGAACCGCTTACCAGCGTCTTCGCCTTCGGCATCACGTGGTCCGACCACTCCAGGAAGTAGAGGAAGTCCGGATCCATGCGTGCGTCCGGCAACACTGGTATCCATTCCGTAGAGCCGATCTGTCGCAGGCCGTTCAGGGCGCCAACACGCCAAATCTTCTCGACTCGTGGATTGAGCTTTCCGAACAGAACGCTCTTGGGCTTCAACTGGAGCTTCGCACTGGCGATGGTCCTGCCGGCAACGCGTCCTGGCCGCTCTCCGTTCTGGTAGTCCGGTATGCTGTAGTATTCGAACACTTCATCGGGGAACGTCCCGGGCACAAGCGTGCGCGACCTTAAGGTGTTCACCTCGCCGAGCGTGGTCACATCCCAATCCACTGGTATGTCCATCACCTCGTCGCTCATCCTATGATCGCCTTCAAGATCCGCTTCAACTCCGCATCCGTTCGCTGCGCCTCGGCTTCGATAGCCTCCAATTCCTGCACGATCTGCGGGATGGGGCGGTAGCTGGCGGCCTCGCCGGTGTGGATGTAGCGGCTGGGCGAGATGTTGTAGTCGTTCTTGGCCAGCTCCTCCACCGGTACGATGCGGCTGAGCTTCTCCACTACTTCCCAGCCGAGCATCACCTCCGCAATGCGGTCGATGTGCGCAGGGGCGAGGAAGTTCTTGGGCTTGCCTTTCTCGAAGAGCTGGCCGGCATTCACCAGCAGCACCTTGCCTTGGCGCGCGGCGGGTTTCACTTTGCGCAGGAAGAGCACGATGCCCGGCGCGGTGGTGTTGTAGAAGAGGTTGTCCGGCAGGTAGAGCACGCTTTCCACCAGGTCGTTCTCCACGAACCAGCGGCGCACTTCGCGCTCCTTGCTGTTGCCATCGTTGCCGCTGCCGCGGCTGGCTGCCGGTATCCAGCACCACGGCGGCGCGGCCGGTGGGCTTGAGGCTGGCGTGGATGTGCTGCACCCAGCCCCAGTCCGCACTGGACTTACCGGGGAAACCCGCGCCGGTGGGGAAACGGTCCAGCTCGTCGTTGGTGTAATCGGCCTCGGTGAACCAGTCCTGGTTCCACATGGGGTTGGCCACCACGCGGTCGAAGGTCCTCAGGCGGCCCCGTTCGCGGAACTTGGGGTTCTTGAAGGTGTCGCCGATCTCGAAGGTGGCCTGCATGTCGTGGATGATGGCGTTCATGTTCGCCATGGCCCAGGTGTTGGCGGTGTACTCCTGGCCGTAGAGGTGAAGGGGAGCGTATTGAGCGGCCGGGATGGCGGACAGGCTGGCGGACATTCCTGTCCGCCCGGAGCTTTTCGGCGGACTGGAAAGTCCGCCTTCCGACAATGCGGTGCCACATTCCGTCATTCGCCTCTCCATCTCGATCTCGCACCGGATAAGGAGACTCCCGCTGCCGCAGCAGGGATCATACACCTCCATGCCGGGCTCGCACTCCAGCACGCGGGCCATGATGGTGCCCACCTCGCCGGGGGTGTAGAACTCGCCCGCGCTCTGCCCGCCGCCCTCGGCGAACTTGCGGATGAGGTACTCGTAGCTCTTGCCGATGATGTCGGCCTCCACATCGTTGAGGCCAAGGCGCTTGGTGCTGATGGCCTCGATGAGGGCGCTGAGGCGGTCGTCCGCCAGGTCGCGCTGTCCATGTGTGGTGGCGTTGAAGTCGATGCGGTTCAGGATGCCGTCCAGCTTGGGGTTGGCCTTGGCAATGTCGCGGATGCAGGTGGTGAGCTGCTCGCCGATGCGGTCGCTGAGGGTGCGGATCACGCTCCACACGGGCTGCGTGGGGTCCACGGGTTCCAGCGGTAGGTAGAAGCGCACGAGCTTTTTGTCGGCCTTTACCAGCCTGAAGGCTTTGGCGCGTGACCCGACTTCCGCTGCGATGCGGTCCAGTTCATCATCGAACACATCGCACAGGCGCTTGGTGAAGATGAGCGGGAGGATGTAGTCCTTGTACTTGGGGGCATCCTTGGCGCCGCGGATGGAGCAGGCGGCATCCCAGATCCAGCTTTCGAGGGATTTCGGCTGGTGGTCCTCCCGGTCCGCCGATAGATCCCGGGCGGACCGGGAGGTCCGCCTGCCGGGTGCGCGGCCACGGCCCTTTCCGGGCCGGGGGTATGGCTTCGGATCGGGCATTTGCCCAGTGATAAACGGGGCGGCAGGCTCATTGACTTGTACTTCATTGGGCCCCGCCAGCCGGATAGTCCCCCCGCGCCCGCGGCCCGTAACGATCAGACCTTCAGCCAAAAGACCCGTCTTCAGGCTTTCATAGGCTTCGGCATCCAGGCCCAGAAGTTCCTGGGCTTTGGCATTACCGAGGCTGCCGCGTTCGGCCAATAGCGACAATAGGGTTTCCCGTGTATTGGTGGATGCGTGCGTGGCCATTCCTGCAAATGAACTCCCTGGCCGGAGCATTTGCAACCGGGGATACCGTGGTCATTCCAACAACCGCCCAAAGGCAATCGGCTTTTCTGGCCTGCTGCCCGCAATCCAATGCCCGGAATTTGTCGCCTATTGCCTAAGGACCTGGGCCAGCCCCCCGGTGCGGCCACCCGGATCGCATCAACATGGCCGCAATATGATCAAGTTGACCCCGATATTGTCGAATAAGACCGCGCCCGGGGACTTTGCCTGAAAGGGGCGGATAGAGCTTGGGGGGCATCAACGGCCCCTTTGGTGCGTAGATACCGCCACGATGCTCCGTTGCACCGAGACCGGTTGCGTAACTTTCCCCTACTTCAAGTTGTTCGCCTCTTCGGCATCCAGGGCCTCTCCGGGCTCTTCCCATGGTCGCGCATTCGTGTATACCCGCCAGCGCTCGAGCACGGCCTGCATATCGGCGGGCAACGGGCTTTCGAACTTCATGCGTTTGCCCGTGCGCGGGTGGTCGATCTCCAGCAGGTAGGCGTGCAGGGCCTGCCGGGGCAGCAATTCGAAGCAGTTCTCCACGAAGCGCTTGTACTTGGTGAAGACCGTGCCCTTGAGCACGCGGTCGCCGCCGTAGTGCGCATCGTTGAAGACCGGGTGTCCGATATGCTTCATATGTGCCCGGATCTGGTGCGTGCGGCCGGTCTCCAGCTTGCACTCCGCCAGCGTCACGTACGTGAAGCGCTCCAGCACCCTCCAGTGGGTCACCGCTTGCTTCCCCTGCTCCGGGTCCACTGGCACGGACATCACTGTGCGGTCCTTCGGCGATCGGTCGAGGTTGCCCTCGATGGTGCCCTCTTCCGCATCGAAATCGCCCCACACCAGGGCTTGGTACCGGCGGTCGTTGGTGCGCTCGTAGAACTGGCGCGCCAGATGGGCCATGGCATCCTCCGTTTTGCCCACCACCATCACCCCGCTGGTGTCCTTGTCCAAGCGGTGTACCAGACCGGGACGTGGCACGGGTTGGTTGGGTGAGGAGGGCAACTTGCCGAAATGGAACAACAGGGCGTTTACCAAGGTGCCCGTCCAGTTGCCGTGCCCGGGGTGTACCACCAAGCCGGCCTGCTTGTTGATCACCACGATCTGCGCATCCTCATACAATACCTCCAAGGGGATATCCTCGGGCAGCAGTTCCACCTCGCGCACGGGCTGCGGCAGCACCAAGGTGACCACATCGCGGGGCTTCACCTTGTAGCTGGGCTTCTCCGGCTTGCCGTTCACCAATACGTTGCCGTTCCGCGAGGCGGCGGCGATGCGCGTGCGCGAGGCCCCGCCCATGCGGTCGAACAGGAATTTGTCCAAGCGCACGGGTCCTTGGCCGGGGTCGGCCACCACGCGGTGATGCTCGTAAAGCTCCTGGTCTTCGCCGTTGTCCGTTTCGGCCGGAGCGTCCCTGTCCGTTTTCATCAATGTTGCACGATCAAACGGCCCTGCCCGACGGTTTCGCCGCCCCGGCCGATGAGCCGCACCACATACAATCCTTCGGCCACGCCCTGCAACGAAAACTGCTTCCCCCAACGGTCCCAATCGCGTACCACTCGGCCCATGGGATCGATCAGCTGCACACGTGCCACCTGCGCGGTCCCTTGCTCCACCTTCACGTGGAAGACATCACCCGCAGGGTTGGGGTACAGGCTGAAGACTGCGTTCGCCCCAGGCTGCTCCCCGACCCCTGCAAAAGGGTCCACGGCGGCCACCATCACCGGGCGGATCATCCAGGAGGCTTGCTGCGCCGACTGCTGCCAGCCCTGCCCCACTTTGTAGAACATCTTGTCCTGGTTGTTGCGGTTCTTGTCCATGCCCAGGTTCATCCGCATGTCGTTGGTTTGTACCCAGCCCACATAAAAGGTTCCGTCCACGGCAATGGTGCTGTCCAAGGGATATTCCATGAAGTTGTCCGGTCCCCAGAGACGGTATTCCGGGCTGCTGAAAGAGACGTTCTGGAAGAGGACCACCTCGGGGTCGAGGCTCTTCCACACGGTGATGATGAAGGAGCCGTTTGCGGGGTTGTTCACCGGCGGCGGATCGTAGGTGAAGATGGGCGCGAAGTAGAGCCTCAGGGCCCGCAGGGAATCCTCGCCCTGGGTATCGAAACGATAGGCCTGCATGGCCCCGGCAGCGTTCAGGCTGTAGCCCGCCTCCGCCGTGCCGTCGTCGTAGGCGTAGTAGTTGCTGATCTCCTGCACATAGCGCATGGTGTCGTTGTAGGCGCAGGCATCCGGGGTGGCGTTGGTCCAGAACTTGGTGGTGACAAAAGCGGCATCCGGGCAGGCTCCGAGGTCGTACACCAACGGGTTGCCCCCACTGTTCACCGGGTGGGTGGTGTTGAACGAACTGTGGGCATTGCCGCTGATGTTGTTCCCGTATCCATTGCGCGCGGCGCTCCAGCCACAGCCCGAGTCCACCAAGTAGCCCCAGGTGATGAATTTGTCCTGCAGGTCGTTGTTGCGCTGCAGCAAGTTCACCTCGGCGGCCATGTAGCTTGCCGGGGCCTGGGTGAACTTGGCGAACGGCACCGAGGTATAGGTCTGCAGCAGGCCGGCCTCCGCGTACACGAAGGCCACGTCCTGCAGCACCGTATCGGTGGCGGTGCGGTTGCGGTCCAGGCGCACATAGTCAATGTGCCACTGGTCCACCATGCCCCCCAAGGAGGCATCGTTGCGGAAGCGCATCCGGAAATCAGCCTTCAGGAACTTGGCGTCGGTAATGGGCACCATGATCTGGCGGAACTGGTCGGGCGCTGCCGTGCCCGGGCGGCTCCATACGCGGAACCAGGTTTGCTCCTGGGGGGCGAACAGTTCCAGGTACAAGCTGTCCTCGGCATGGGCCAGTTCATCGCCACTGCGGCCGATGGGCTCGCAGAAGAAGCTCAGGTAGACGCTGTCGCTTGCCGGGAAGGCCAGGTTGATCGGCACGGAGGTAAGCTTGTCCGCCGGGCCGTTCACGTTGGGGTTGGTGGGATCATAAGGGTAGCCGGTGCGGTCCATGCCGTCCAGCGTGGCCACGCCAATGGAGGGCGGATCGATGGGGAATGAGTTGTTCACGTAGGCATCGTCATCCTCCCAGAGGATCCAAGGGCGCGGGCTGTTGTCCGGGTTGATGTAGGTGCGCGGGTCCGGGTCCACGATATACACCATCATGGAATCCTGGAGGAAGGTGGGTTCCACGGCCAGCGTGTCCGGGCCGTTTCCGCCCACGGTATCCAGAATGGTATACGGCGGCCAGAGGAACATGCTCTGCTGGGCAGGCGGGTAGCTGCTGAGGTCGCGCACAATGGCGACGATGGCCGGCAAGGTGTCGATGATGATGGTGTCCGCCCCTGTATCGATGGTGTAGCGCAAGGCCGGATCGGTGATGAAGGCCATGTCCGGTGTGCTGGCGCCGCCCACTTCAATGCGGTAGATGGTTTCCGAATAATGCACGTCCGCGTCGCCTTGCAACGCATTGCGGTGGCGCGTGCGGTCCACCGAAAAGTCGTCGATCACCGGCAAGGTTTGGCCCAGGTTCTGGTACAGGTACACCTCGTTGAGGCCACCGGCCTTTTCCTGCGCCGGTTGTGTGCCGGGCCGGGGGATGAAGCCCAGTGGTGAAATGATCTCTTGCGCAAGCAGCGGGCAGGCCAGCACCACGGTCGGCAACAGGAGTGTGCAAAAGCGTACGAATGCGCTCATGGTTCGATGATTTTCAAGGCGTGGCGGCCGTGGTGTCCATGGTGAGCCATACATCCACCGCGCCGCCGGGGCTTACCAGCTCTTCCGGGCCGGGCGCAGGGAACTGGCGCACCACGCGTGCCAACGCCGTATCGCAGCCGTTATTGCCGCACCCCTGCACTTGCACCACCAAGCCCAAGTTCAACGCTGCCATGGACAACACGGCCTTCATCTCCGCGAAACCCATGCCGCGCAGGTCCGGTACTGGCACCCGCTCCCCATGCTGGCCCTGGCCCAGCACCAACGTGATCGCCTCGCCCTTGCGGATCCGGCTTTCCGGTGCGATGGGCTGGCCTTTGTACAATTGTGCCAGTACGCAATCCAGGCAGGGGTCGGGCTTGTACTGCACTTCGGCCACCTTCAGGCCCAGGATCTCCATGACGCTGATCGCTTGGCGCTTGCTCAAGTTCACCAAGGCCGGCATGTTCAGCATCTTTGGCTGGCTGGCGTTCAGCACCAAATAAACGGTGCGGTCCGGTTTCACGAACCGTCCGCTGTCCGGGTCCTGGTCTACCACGGTCCCCTTCGGGGCCTCGTCGGAATATACGGAATCGATCACCTCCGCCTGCAGCCCGACGGCCTGAAGCGCGTCGGCGGCCTCGTTGTAGGTCATCGCCTTCAGGTCGGGCACCTTCACCTTCACGTTGTGCCGCGTATAGGCGCCCATCCACACCCAAGCGCCCAGCACCAGCAAGGCGGCCAGTACAACGGGGGCCAAGATCAGGAAAAGTCGTTTTCCGCCGGTCATGCGCCATGCCGGACCCTTGGGACGGCAAGGCGCGAATATACTTCGCCAGCTACCGGCGGCATCAACATGCCGCCGTTGGCAGTTCCGCGCTTGAACCACGCTTCCGGCCCGCCGGCCCGCGATCTTTGGATCATCCAGCCAACAGCCATGCCCCTCCCCTTCATCGCCATCCTGCGCGGCGGTTACACCGGCGAATCAGTGATCAGCATGAAAAGCGCCCAAACCATGATGGACGCCATCGATCCCGCAAGGTTCGACCCGGCGTTCATTACCGTGGCCAGCGGTGCATGGACCTGCGAACGGGCCGATGGCGCAAAGCTCCCGTTCGATCGCGGCAACTTCACCGCCAATAGGGGCCATGGCCCGGAACGCTTTGATGCCGCCTTGATCGCCATCCACGGCACTCCGGGGGAAGACGGCAAGCTGCAAGGCTACTTGGACATGCTGGGCGTGCCCTACCAAACCGGCGGCGTGCTGAACATGGCGCTCACCATGAGCAAATTCAGCACCACCGGGCTGCTGCGCCAAATGGGCTTCCCCGTGGCCACCTCCCTGCGGGTACATGGCCGGAATGCCGGAACGGAACAACGCATCCTGAAGGAAGTGGGCCTGCCCTGTTTTGTGAAGCCCGATACCAGCGGCAGCAGCTTAGGCATCAGCAAGGTGAAGACGGAAGCCGAACTGCAGTCGGCGTTGGACAAAGCCTTCGCCGAGGACAAGATCGTGATGTGCGAGGCGTTCATCAAGGGCAGGGAGCTCACCTGCGGGGTGATCAACCTCAAAGGCCGGGTGCAGGCGCTGCCCGTTTGCGAGATCCGCACGACCCATGAATTTTTCGACTTCGATGCCAAGTATCACGCTGCCGATACGGAGGAGCTGGTACCGGCACCCATTCCGGACGAAATTGCAGCCCTGGTGCAGCAGCGTTCAGCAGCCATCTACGAAGCACTGAACTGCAATGGCTTAGTGCGCATCGACCACTTTTGGCAGGAAGGCCAAGGCACCGGTAACAACGTGGTGACCATCGAGGTGAACACCGTGCCGGGCTTTACGCCGGTGAGCATTTTCCCGCGGATGTTGAAGGCTGCGGGCATTCCTGTGGCACAAGCCGTGAACGGACTGGTGGCGGGGATGCTTCAGCGCTGACGCTCCGCCAGGAAGCGCACCAGCTTCCACACGGCATGCCCCCGGTGGCTGATGGCGTTCTTGCGCACGGCATCCAGTTCCGCAAAGGTCAGATCGCTCATTTCCGGAAGAAAAACGGGATCATAGCCGAAGCCGTTTGTGCCCCGTTCTTCCCGGGTGATCGTTCCGCGCACTTCCCCCTCGAAGAGGTGCTCGCCCTCCTGCCCCACCAGGGCGATTACCGTGCGGAAGCGCGCACGTCGGTCTTTTACGCCCTGCAACTCATGCAGCAATTTGGCCACGTTGGCCTTGTCGTCCTTCTGCGGCCCGGCATAGAATGCGGAATCTACGCCCGGTGCACCGCCTAGGGCATCCACCTCCAAGCCGGAATCATCGGCAATGCAGGGCAGGCCCGTGCGCTCATGCGCAAAACGTGCTTTTTCCAGGGCATTCGCCGCGAACGTGTTCCCGGTTTCGGGGAGGTCGGTGGGCAGGCCCGCATCGCGCAGGCCGAGCAGTTCCAGGTGGTGTGGTAGCATGGCGCGCAGTTCGGCAAGCTTGCCGGGGTTGCCGGTGCAGAGGAGGAGCTGGGGCATGGGGAATACGTGGGATGCAACGACACAATTCAAGGCTCCTGTTATCCTTGTCCATGGGCGGCCTGCCGCACCCTTATCTTCGGCAACAACTTCTCCAAGGATTATGCGGGAATATGCATATTTCAAGGGATCTGGGTGGAAAACAAGAACCTTCAACCTGTTCCGGCGGACGTTCAAATGGGGCCCTCTTGAGAGGCTGCTCCAGAAACAAGTGCAAGGAAAGCCTCCAGGCAAAGGCTGGGCGAAGTTAGTTCCTGCCCCGGATTATGCAGTAGAAAACTTGAAGGGTGGTTTTAGGAGCTCGACTTGATCGAAGAAGTACTCCAAGAAATGCCTTCGCTTGCCTTCGGCGGCAAGCTTCATGACCTTGTTGCGGCCCTTTTTCACCAGGTATGCCCCAACTGCAATGCACTGGAACCTGATGGTTGACAACTGTTGGCGCGCGCGGGTGTCCACCAGGCACTTCTGCTTGAATAGGGCCATGATGTTGTAGGCCAGCATGACCAGCCGGAAGGTGGCATCCACAGCGGCGATGTCCTTGAATGCGAAGCCGTCGATGCCGTAGTCGTACTTGAGTTCCTTGATGCGGTTCTCGCACTCGCCGCGCTGGTTGTAGAGCGCATGCACCTTGCTGGCCGGGAGGGTAGTGGAAGTGGCGAACACGCCGATCTCGTACTGCTTGTGCATCACCTCATCACCCAGGAGCAGTTGCTGGGAGGCTTTCTCCTTGCGGGGTCTGCGCACCACCACCATGCGCCTGGAGCAGCCCCATTCCTTGCTGCGGTATTGGACCTCGGCGTACTGCGCCCCTGGGAACACGCTGTCATCCGAGTACCATTCCTTGATGCGCACGATCCGGTTCAGCAGGGCGCTGGTGAGCTTGGCCCTGATCATGTAGGGGACCTTTTCATCCTCCAAGGTGTCCATGAACTCACCGCTGTAAAACCCGGCATCACACCGCATCAGTCCGATCCGCGCGGCAGGGGTCACTTGCAGGAGGTGCTTCAGGAAGATGCTGGCATCACCCGTTTCGCTGGCATTGCCCGGGCGCATCCAGGCGTTGACCACCATCTTCAGCTCATCGCAAAAGGCCATCAGCGGCCGGTGCGACACGCCCCCGGGGTTCTTGGGGTTGTAGCCCTTCACCGCTCCTTGCTGCTTCTTTCCATAACGTTCCAGGATCGTGCTGTCCATATCAATGGTGATCCGCTTGATGTGCAGTTGGTCCCACCACCGGCGCATCACCCCGGTGAAAACGCGGTCACTGCTCTCTAAGGTGTACTTGCGGAAATACCGGCTAAGGGCACTCTGGCTGCCCATGCCCTTCTTCCAATTGAACATCTCGGAGAGCACCTCGTCGTGGCGCAACAGCGCCGCGTGGGCCATCCGCTTTGCACCCAACACCGCGCCCACCATGAAACCCTCGACCAGGTCGATCGCCTTGTGCGAGTTGTTGGAGGTGTTCTCCGGCAGGCCCGCCTCCAGCAATGCATCGCGCATCCCGCTTCGTTCGTACGTCTGCTGGAAGAACTTCATCCCACCCCAAGGACTCACCCGCCTCGAAGTGAACTCATGCGACAGCTCATGCATCTTTTTCTTCCGTTGCGCTCAAGCCGCTATCTTAGCATTGGTGTGACGTTCTCCCAAATCCCAAACCGCTACTGCATAATCCGGGTC
>JRYE01001907.1_pt1 | contig 14901 bp, 5 predicted proteins | sample 235321 | NCBI WGS metagenome assembly JRYE01 (sample SAMN03074214, study PRJNA261473) | activated sludge metagenome | biome: Common Effluent Treatment Plant; feature: Wastewater; material: Activated sludge; isolation source: activated biomass in a lab-scale reactor treating industrial wastewater at... | reverse complement strand
TTCGCGCGCCAACGAGCCGTGTCGAAGACGATTTGCCAGACGGCGTTCGACGTCGGCGCCGGCAGGCGAAATTCCACCGCCTGATCGCTCGCATTGCAGAGAAACAGCAAGTGGCCGTTGGGGGTTCCGTAAGGATCGCGAAAGACCTGCCCGATCAATACGCCGAGCGCTCGCGCATTGCCGTCGTGCCAATCGGCCGCCGTCATCTCGTGACCGCCCGGATGACGCCAGCTCACGTCCTTGTGCTCGCCGTCGACTTGGCGTGCGCCTTTCAGGAACGTGTCGCGGCGCAGCCCCGGCGCCTGCTTGCGCAACAACAGCAGCTGTCTCACGAAACCGATCAGCCAGCTGCGCTGCTCCGCGCGATTCCAATCGATCCAGCTGATGTCGTTGTCCTGGCAGTAGGCGTTGTTGTTGCCGCGCTGGGTGCGGCCGAACTCGTCGCCGGCCAGCAGCATCGGCACGCCCTGCGACAGCAGCAGCGTGGCGAGCAGGTTGCGGATCTGGCGCTCGCGCAGCTCCACGACCCGTGGATCGTCGCTCGGCCCTTCGACGCCGCAGTTCCAGCTCAAGCTGTGATTGTGGCCATCGCGGTTGTCTTCGAGATTCGCTTCGTTGTGCTTTTGCTCGTACGCGGTGGCGTCGTACAGGGTGACGCCATCGTGGCAGGCGACGTAGTTGATGCTCGAGGTGGGGCGCCGGCCGCTGGCGCGAAACAAATCGCTCGAGCCGGCGAAACGCTCGGCGAAATTACCGATGATTCCCGGATTGCCGCGCCAGAACCCGCGCATGGTATCGCGGTACAAGTCGTTCCATTCGGCCCAGGCCGGCGGGAAACGCCCGAGTTGATAGCCGTCGACGCCGATGTCCCAGGGCTCGGCGATGAGCTTCACATAGCGAAGCGTGGGTTCGGCCGCGACGGCCTTGAAGAAACCGGCATCGGGACGGAAACGGCCGTTGTCGCGGCCGAGCACGGCGGCAAGATCGAAGCGAAAGCCATCGACGTGCATCTCTTCAACCCAATAGCGCAGGCAATCGATGACCAGAGTGCGCACGGCCGCGTGACCGATCGCGACCGTGTTCCCGGTGCCGGTGCGATTGATGTAATGCCGCAGGTTCTGCGGCTCGAGCTTGTAGTAGGCCGAGTTGTCCAGACCGCGAAAGCTTAACGTCGGACCGAGCTCGTTGCCTTCCACCGTGTGGTTGAAGACCACGTCGAGAATGACCTCGATACCCGCCGCGTGCAGCGCCTTCACCATCGTCTTGAATTCGCCGACGGGATCTTCGATGGCATATTCGCGCGCCGGCGCGAACCACCCGATCGAGCTGTAACCCCAATAATTGACGAGCCCCCGTTCCACGAGAAAGCGCTCGGGCACGAACGCCTGGACGGGCAGCAGCTGCACGGCCGTGATGCCGAGCTGCTTCAGATACGCAATCACGGCGGGATGCGTGAGACCGAGATACGTACCGCGCTGCTCGGACGGCACTTTCGGATGCAGCTTCGTGAATCCCTTGACGTGCATCTCGTAGATCACGGTGTCGCGCCACGGCACGGCGGGTGGACGGTCGTCACTCCAATCGAAGTGCGTGTCGATGACGCGCGACTTGTAATTGAACGGCGCGCTGTCAGCGGTATCGAGCCCCTCGTCGTCCGCCTCTCTCGAATAACCGAGCAGCGCGTCATGCCAGACGAACTTGCCCGCCAGATCGCGCCCGTAAGGATCGATCAACAGCTTGTGCGGGTTGTAACGTAATCCGTATGTCGGATCGTACGGACCGTGGGCTCTGAATCCATACACCAGACCCGGCACGCCATGCGGGGCGGGCAGGAATCCGTGCCACACGTTCTCGCTGCGCTCCGGCAAGGCCACGCGCAGCAGCTCCCGCTCGCCGGCTGCATCGAACAGGCACAGCTCGATCCGGTGCGCCCCGCTCGAATACACCGCGAAGTTCACACCCTCACCCGTCCACGTCGCTCCCAACGGCTGCGGCGACCCGGGCTGCAACACAACGTTCGAAAAGTCGTCGGGCAATGGCTGGATGGCGTTCATGGAATGCGACATGGTGACGGATGTACGCCCGCCTGAGAAGGATCAATTATCCATTCTCAACCGATTTCGCGTCGCCAGACCACCATCGCGAGCGGCGGCAGGCTCACGCGAATACGCGCGGGAAAATCGCGCCAGCCGTGCTCCTCGGTGTGCACCTCATCGCAAGGCCAATACCCCGTGCCGCCGAACGCGGGATCGTCGCTGTCGAGAATTTTCCGATAGCGGCCCTGCAACGGCACGCCGAGCGGGTAGTGATCGCGCGGCACCGGCGTTGCGTTGAATGCGATGACGAGCTGGGTGCCACCTTCGTTCCCCAGGCGCTGGCGCAGGAACGCAAACACGCATTCGTCGCGATTGTCGACGTCGATCCAGCGAAAGCCTTCCCATGAATGTTCGCTGCCATGCAGCTCGGGATAGTCGCGATACAAGCGATTCAGCGCGCGATTCCAATCCCGCAGCTGGCGATGCGACGGATGCTCCAGCGCGCCCCATGCCAGGTCTTCGTAATCGCGCCACTCGTGCCATTGCCCGAACTCACCACCCATGAACAAGAGCTTCTTGCCGGGATGCACCATCATGTAGCCGATCAGCAATCGATAATTGGCGCGCTTCTGCCACTCATCGCCCGGCATTTTGTCGAGCAGCGAGCGCTTGCCGTGCACCACCTCGTCATGCGACAGCGGCAGCACGAAGTGCTCGGTGAAGGCATACACGAACGAGAACGTGATCTGGTCGTGATGATGGCGCCGATGTATGGGGTCGGTCGCCATGTAACGCAGCGTGTCGTTCATCCATCCCATGTTCCATTTGAAATGGAAGCCGAGGCCACCCAGGTGCACCGGACGGCTCACGCCCGGGAAAGCCGTCGATTCCTCGGCCATCATCAACACGCCGGGAAAATAGTGCCCGACGGTCCAGTTCATCTGTTTCAGGAATTCGATCGCTTCCAGATTCTCGCGGCCGCCGAATCGATTCGGCACCCACTCGCCGGCCTTGCGGGCGTAGTCGAGGTAGAGCATCGAGGCCACGGCATCCACGCGCAGCCCGTCGATGTGGTAGTGCTTGAGCCAGTACAGCGCGTTGGCGATGAGGAAGTTGCGTACTTCGTGGCGGCCGTAATTGAAGATCTTCGTGCCCCATTCGACATGCTCGCCGCGGCGCGGGTCTTCGTGCTCGTACAGCGCAGTGCCGTCGAACTCGCGCAAGCCGTGCGTGTCCTTAGGGAAGTGCGCCGGCACCCAATCCATGAACACACCGATACCCGCCTGGTGCAGGCGATCGACGAAGCGCATGAAATCCTGCGGTGAGCCGTGACGGGCCGTCGGTGCGTAATGTCCGAGCACCTGGTAGCCCCACGATCCGTCGAATGGATGTTCGGCGACGCCGATCAGCTCGACGTGGGTGTAGCCCAGGTCGAGCACGTATGGAATCAACTGGTCGGCGAGCTCGTCCCACGACAGGAACGCAGGCTTGCGATGCCACGAACGCCGCCACGATCCGGGATGCACCTCATACACGGCGATCGGCGCGCGCAGCGGGTCCCATTGCCTGCGCTGCTCGAGCCATTGCGCGTCATTCCATCGATAGTCGGTGATATCCGCCACGATCGACGCGTTGTCCGGCCGCAGCTGCAACTGAAAACCGTACGGATCGGACTTGAGCACGAGGTTGTCGTGCTGCGTCAGAATCTCGAACTTGTACAACGCCCCGACACCGATTCCGGGAATGAACAGCTCCCAGACGCCGGACGAGGCGAGCGCCTGCATCGGGTGGCGCCGTCCATCCCAGAAATTGAAATCGCCGACGACGCTGACACGCCTGGCATTGGGCGCCCAGACGGCAAAGCGCGTACCCGCGAGCCCATCGCGCGTCACCGGATGCGCGCCGAGCTTTTCGTAGATGGCGTGGTGGTTGCCTTCACCGAACAAATGCAGATCGAACTCGGTGATCTGCGTTGCATCCATCGGTTCGGCAGTGTCTGTCGGGTACATGAAGGGGATAGGCGCCTTCTAAAGAACCGGATTGATTCCCCAGATCTTCTCCGCGTATTCCCGAATGCTGCGGTCGCTCGAGAACGGACCCATGCTGAGCGCGTTGATGACGGCCTTGCGCGACCATTCCTCCTGATTGCTGAACAGCGTATCGACGCGCGCCTGCGCCTGCGCGTACGAATCGAAATCCGCGAGCACGAGAAAATTCTCGCCGTCGCTCAACAAGCGATCGACGACGGCCGCGGAATCGGCAATGTTTTCCGGCGTGAACAGGCCGGAGTCGATCGCCTCGATGGCACGCTTCAGCTCGGGGTTGCCTTGCATGAACGCCGAGGGCGAATAGCCCTTCGCGCGCAGCTCGACCACTTCCTGTGCCGTCATGCCGAATATGAAGATGTTGTCGGCGCCGACCGCATCCTTGATTTCGATGTTCGCGCCGTCGAGCGTACCGATCGTGAGCGCGCCGTTCAGCGCGAGCTTCATGTTGCCGGTACCGGATGCCTCCATGCCCGCGGTGGAGATCTGCTGCGACAAATCCGCCGCCGGCATGATGTCCTGTGCGAGCGAGACGTCGTAGTCGGGCAGGAAGATGACTTTCAGCTTGTCGCCGACGCGCGGGTCGTTGTTGACGACGCGCCCGACGTTGTTGATGAGCTTGATGATGGCCTTAGCCATCCAATAACCCGGCGCCGCCTTGCCGGCGAAGATCACGACGCGCGGCACGACATCGGCCTGCGGATTGTCGAGGATGCGCAGGTAGCGCACGACGACGGACAGCAGATTCAACAGCTGGCGCTTGTATTCGTGAATGCGCTTCACCTGCACGTCGAATATCGCATCGACGCTCACCCGGGTGTTGAGCAGCCGCTCGATGGTGTCCGCCAGGCGCTGCTTGTTCGCCAGCTTGATCTCGCGGAAGCGGCGCCGGAAATCCGGATCGTCGACCGCCCATTTCAAGCGTTCGAGATCCTCCAGATCGTTCTCCCATGCAGAGCCGAGCCGGTCGGTGATGAGCTGCGCAAAGCCTGGGTTGGCCTGCTTCAGCCAGCGCCGCACGGCGATGCCGTTCGTGACGTTCGTGAACCGGTCGGGCCACAGCGCGGCGAAATCCGCAAAGATGGTCTCGCGCATCAGCTGCGAATGAAGCTTCGCGACGCCGTTCACGAGATGACTGCCGACCACCGAGAGGTACGCCATGCGCACGCGCCGGTCGCCTTCCTCGTTGATGAGCGACATGCGGCGGCGACGCTCCATGTCGTGCGGATATTTCGCGCTGACTTCCTCGAGGAAGTCGCGATTGATCTGATAGACGATCTGCAGATGCCGCGGCAGAAAGCGCTCGAAGTACGACACCGGCCAGGTCTCCAGCGCCTCGGGCAGCAACGTGTGATTCGTGTAGCCGCAGATCGCGCGCGTCATGCGCCAGGCTTGCGCCCATTCGAAGTCGTGCTCGTCGACGAGCAGGCGCATCAATTCGACGATCGTGAGCGCGGGATGCGTGTCGTTCAGCTGAATCGCGATCGCATCGGTGAGCTCGCTCAGGTCGCGGCTCTCGTACAGATGCTGCGCGAGCATGTCCTGGAGCGAGGCGCTCACGCAGAAATACTGCTGCTTGAAGCGCAGCTCCTTGCCTTGCGGCGTGGAATCGTCGGGATACAGCACGCGCGACAGATTCTTCGCGTCGATTTGATCCGCAACCGCGGCGGCATAGTTGCCGGCATTGAACTCTTCGATCTTAAACGGCGTGATCGCGCGCCCCGACCACAGGCGCAAATGATTGACCGTCGGACTGAGATTGCCGGGAATCAACAGGTCGAACGCAACCGCCCAGACATCGCGCGTGTCGTACCACTCCGAGCGCACACGACCGGATGTGTCGCGCGTGGAGCGTACGTGCCCGCCGAAACGCACGCGATAGCGCACGCCACCATTGCCGCTCTCCCAGAAATTCTGAAAACCCAGCCACGAGCTCGCGACTTCACGCTGCGCGCCGGCCTGATCGATGATCTGCATGAAAATGCCGTAGTCGTAGCGGATGCCGTAACCCGTCGCCGCGTAGCCGAGCGTCGCGAGCGAATCGAGAAAACAGGCTGCGAGGCGTCCGAGACCACCGTTGCCCAACCCCGGGTCTTCCTCCTCCGTGGCGATCTGGTCGAGCTCATGGCCGAAATCGCGCAAGGTCTCGCGCACTTCTTCGATGATGCCGTTCTCGAACGACGACAGCGCATTGATCAGGCTGCGCCCGAGCAGGAATTCCATCGAGAGATAACAGACGCGCTTCACGCGCGCATGCGCGATGCGATTGCATGTCGCCACCCAGCGCTCGGCGAGCTCTTCACGCACCGCGATCGACAGCGCGTTGTAAAAATCCCGGCCTGTCGCATCCTCGACGCTCTTGCCGAGCGACCGCTCCAGTCGATCGACGATCGCCTCACGCACCGCCCCGCGGCGCAGAGCGAAAGAGGAACCGATGGCGGTGGTGCGAGGAGAATTCATCGAGAGGGCCAGCTGGGAATCCGTCGGGAGGGCCAGCTGGGGATCCGGCCAGCTGGCCAGCTGGCCAGAAAAAGAGCGGATTGCAATGAAACGCTCATCTATGACTGTTTGGAACTTTGCGACGATCTGAAATGCGGCAGTCCGATTCTGGCCAGCCGGCCAGCTGGCCGGATCCCCAGCTGGCCCTTCTTCATCGGACTTCCACCACTTTCTCCTGCGCAATGCGCCAGGAGCCGGCTTCGCGCACGAGGACGAGCTCTTTTCGCACGGTGTTCGTGCCGAAATTCTGGGTAAATCGCGCAATCCGGCGATCCGCGCCATCCGGCTCGATGCTTAGATTCTCGACGCGCGCATCGGGAAGGGCCCCGACGGCCACTTGTTCGCGACGCTGCTCGAGCCAGGCAGCGCTGCCTGCCGTGTCGGTCGGCGCGGTAAACGTCGACGAATACAGGTCGATGACCCCATCGGCCTCGCGATTGGCCCACGCTTGCGCCCAGCTCGCGACCACTTCCTCGGGCGATCGCGCCACCATGCCCGACGAGCGGAAATACGACGGCGGCTCGGCGAGGCAGCCCGAACCGGTGCGCGGCGCCGAATTCGCAGAGGGCGGCGGCACTTCGAGCGCTGCCGATCGATCGGGCAAGCTCATGCCTTCGGGAACACGCAGGGCGGGGTTGTTGACGGCCGTGAGATACGGCTCCCGGGAATCCCCACAGATTTTGTCGCGCCCGCCGCAGGCGAGCAGAGCGAGGGCAAGCAGCCCGACGGATGAGAAACGAAGGAGGGGCAGCGCGAACGGTAGGCTCATTTGAATGGATACGCCAAGGCCGAGGTCAATCGTAAGGCCGGCAGACTGCCCGTTCGGTCCGCGCGGTTCAAGTCGCAGGCTCACTCCGCGTCGTCTCGACGTAGGTACAAGCAGCACACGCACCAGGACAGGGCGCGCCCCGGCTTCGTCACCCCCGGTTTGCCACAATGGCACCTTCGATGCGGCACAATCGCCGGCCACTCTTATAAGTAAGAGTGAATCTGCAAGCGCCCGGCAAGTACCGGCTTGCCGGCCAATCCGAAGCTTCGACAACCAGCGGCAGGGTTGATATGGGGTCCGATATCACTGGCTTCGCGCGCTCTGGCCTGGCACGCCTCGTGGCGAAGGTTCGCTCGATCGCCGGCAGCGTCTTCGGCGAATTCCACTGGCGTGCGCCGGCTTGGCTCGAACGCAGCGCGAGCGTCGCAAGAGCGGGCAGCGCACGGAGCGTCGCCGGGTTGCGCGCGAATCCACGAGCCGCGAGCCTGTTCCTGCTCGGCATCGCGGCCATCATCGCCGGCGGCTGGTACGCATGGCATTGGTATGAGCGCCAGCCGAAACCCGTGGCCGTCGGCTACACCGTGACGCCGCCGGCCGTCACCTGCTACGCCTGCGATCCGCCTCAGCCGCCCAATCCGCTGTTCATCCAATTCGCCGGCCCGGCCGCGCCGCTCGATCTCGTCGGCCATGATTTCGATCCGCGTCAGCACGGCGTTTCGATGTCGCCCGCGCTCGCGGGCACCTGGAGCTGGGTCGACGACAAGACGCTGCGCTTCGCGCCTGCGGAGGATTGGCCGATCGGCGCATCGATCAAGCTCGATTTCGCACGCCGCGGCTTCACGGCCGATCACATCCGGCTCACCGACTACGCACTGCAATTCCGCACGCCCGCGTTCGAGGCCAAGGTCGCCGCCACCGAGTTCCATCAGGACCCGGTCGTCGCGAGCAACAAGAAGGTCGTCGTGACGATCGCATTCACGCATCCGGTGGATCGCGACAGCTTCGAGCGGCGCGTGCGCCTGCGGATGTTCGACAAGATCACGGACAAGACCGAGAAGGAGCTTACGACACCAAAGCATTCGATCGTCTACGACCAGCTCAAGCTGAATGCCTACGTTCACAGTGAACAGCTCGAGGTGCCGCCGAAAGCCGGCCGCCTGCAGCTCACCATCGAGCCCGGCGTGCGCGCCGCACGCGCCGGCAATGCAACGAGCGCGCCCCTCACGACCAGCGTGGACGTGCCTGGTTTGAACAGCCTGAGGATTGCGTCCGTCGCGCTGGATCTGGTTCGCGACGAGCGCAACGAGCCGAATCAAGTTCTGTTGATTCAAAGCTCGTTCTCGGTGCCGGAGGCCGAGATGCCGCCGAAAGTGCGTGCCTGGCTGCTGCCGCTGCAGCACCCCGATCCGCAACAGCAGCGCACCTACGGTTCGCGGCCGTTCGTCTGGAGCGCGGCGACGCTGCGGCCCGAGGTGCTGGTGGATGCCAATCGCATCGAGCTCGCGCAGATCCCAGGCGAGCGCGAGCACTACGAGCTGCACAGCTTTCGCTACAGCGCCGATCCGGGCCGCCAGCTCTACGTGAAAATCGATGCGGGCCTGAAATCCTTCGGCGGCTACGTGCTCGGCGATGCCGTCGAGCGCATCATCACCGTGCCGCAGTATCCGCGTGAGCTCAGCATTCTGTCGCAAGGCGCGCTGCTGTCCTTGTCGGGCGACAAGACGCTGTCGCTGTTCGCGCGCAACGTACCGGCGATGCGCATCGAAGTCGGCCGCCTGCTGCCGCGGCAATTGCAGCATCTGGTCACGCAAACCAGCGGCAGCTTCGAAAGCCCTTATTTCCACAACTGGGCGTTCGATGTCGCGAACATCACCGAGCGCCACGAGAAAACCGTGCGTCTCGCCGATGCCGGCCCCGGCAAACCGCAGTACGAAGCCCTGAATCTCGGCGATTATCTCGATGCGTCGTCCGGCGCGGACCGTCGCGGCATCTTCCTGTTGCGTGTGCAGGCATGGGATACGCAACAGAATCGTCCGCTCGAATATCGCGGCGAGCATTGGAACGAGGCGCGCGGCAAGTTGAGCGATGCGCGTCTGATCGTCGTGACCGACCTGGGATTGATCGTCAAACGCTCGATCGACGGCAGCCAGGATGTGTACGTGCAATCGATCGCAACCGGCGAGCCGCTCGCCGGCGTCGAGGTGGACATCATCGGTCGCAACGGTCTGCCGGTGCTGACCGAGACGACCGACGCGCAAGGCCGCGCGCGCTTCGCCGATGTGCGCAATTTCCAGCGCGAGCGCCAGCCGGTGCTGTATTCGGCGCGACTCGGCGCCGACAGCTCGTTCCTGCCCTATGACGAGCGCGGCCGCAGACTCGACTGGTCGCGCTTCGACATCGGCGGCGTCGCAAGCAACGCCGATCGCAACGCGCTTTCCGCGTATCTATTCTCGGATCGCGGCATCTATCGCCCCGGCGAAGAAATCCGCGCCGCGGCCATCGTGCGCAACCAGGATTGGGCGCGCCCGTTCGCCGGCGTGCCGCTGCGCCTGGAGATCGTCGATCCGCGCGGCACCGTCATTCGCCGCGAAACATTCACGCCCGGCGCGGGCGGCTTCGGCGAAATCCGCCAGGCGACGCAGGCGAGCTCGCCGACCGGCACGTACACGCTGTCGCTTTCCATCGTTCGTAATCAGCGCGATGCGGATTTGATCGGCGCAACCACCGTACAGGTTCGCGATTTCCAGCCCGATCGTCTGCGCATGCAGACGCGCTTCTCGGCGGAATCGCTCGACGGCTGGGTCTCACCCGACGCTCTCACCGCCGACGTGCGGCTCGAAAATCTGTTCGGCACGCCCGCGGAGAACCGGCGCGTTACCGCGCAAATGACATTGAGCCCGGCATTCCCGGCATTTCGCTCGCATCCCGACTATCGCTTCCACGATCCGCACTACGCGAAGGAAGGCTTCAGCGAAGCATTGCCCGACGCGANNACCTGCAGCGCTTCGAGCGCGCGACGTATCGCGTGCTGCTCGTGGCGCAAGGCTTCGAGGCCGACGGCGGACGCGGCGTCACCTCGGAAGCCGCGCAACTGGTGTCTAGCATGCCCTATCTGATCGGCTACAAGACCGACGGAGCGCTCGACTTCCTGCCGCGCGATGCGAATCGCAGCGCGCATCTGATTGCGATCGGACCGAACGCACAGCGCACGCGTGTCGAGGATCTCACGCTCGCCCGGCTCGAAATGCGCTTCGTGTCCGTGCTGATGCGGCAGCCGAACGGCACGTACAAATACGAGTCGCGCCGCAAGGAATCGGTGCTCGACGAGGCGCCGCTTGCCATCGGCACGGACGGCTTCACGCTCAATCTCGCAACCGCGCAGCCGGGTAATTTCGCTTACGTCGTACGCGATAACAGCGGCCAGCAGTTGTCGCGCATCGACTATCAGGTGGCCGGCGATGCGAACCTCACGCGCCAGTTGGAAAAGAATGCGGAGCTCGAGCTCGTGCTGGCGAAAAAGGACTATGCGCCGGGCGATGAGATTGCGATGTCGATTCGCGCGCCGTATGCAGGCGCCGGCCTCATCACCATCGTCCGCGAGCGGGTGTACGCATCGCAATGGTTCAAAACATCCACGACCAGCTCGGTGCAGAGAATCAAATTGCCCGCGGGGCTCGAAGGCAATGCGTATGTGACCGTGACATTCGTGCGTGATCCGGGATCGCCCGAGATCTACATGAGCCCGCTGTCCTACGCCGTGCAACCGTTCTCGATCGACGTGGACGCGCGGCGCAATCCAGTCAGCGTTACTGCGCCAGATCGCGTGAAGCCGGGCGAGACCTTGAAATTGGAGTACCGCACGCAGCGCCCTGCACGCATCGCACTGTTCGCCATCGATGAAGGCATTCTCCAGGTGGCGGGCTATCGCACGCCCGATCCTCTCGGTCATTTCTTTCGCAAGCGTGCGCTCGAAGTGGCGACGCTGCAGATTCTCGATTTGATCCTGCCCGAGTTCCGGCATCTGGGCCTCGGCGCCGCGCCAGGCGGCGATGCCGAAGGGATGCTCGGCAAGCACTTGAATCCGTTTCGCCGCAAGGGCGAAGCGCCGGTGGCCTATTGGTCAGGCATTCTCGATGCGGATGCGACGTCGCGCAGTGTCGAATACGTCGTGCCCGATTATTTCAATGGCACGTTGCGCGTCATGGCGGTGGCCGTGAGCGATGATCGCATCGGCGTGCACGAAAGCCGAACGCTGGTGCGCGGCGATTTCGTGTTGTCGCCGAATGCGCCGACGACCGTGACGCCGGGCGATGAATTCGATGTGAGCGTGGGCGTGGCCAACAATGTCGAAGGCTCGGGCGCCAATGCGCAGGTGGCCGTGTCGCTCGCGACCGATCGCGGCCTGGAAGTGATCGGCGAGCCGCAGCAGCAGGTCGTCATTGCCGAGGGCCGCGAAAGCTCGGTGCGCTTCCGCCTGCGCGCGCGCGATGAGCTGGGCGCTGCCGAGTTGCGCTTCACCGCGCAAACCGGCAACGGTTCCGGGCGTCGCACGACGGATCTCAGCATTCGCCCCGCCACGCCCTACATGACACAGCTCAAGGCGGGCATCATCGCTCGCGGCGATGAAACCGTCGCGCTCGATCGCACGCTGTATCCGCATCATCGCAAGCTCGAAGGCGGCGCTTCGGTGCTGCCGCTGCAGTTCGCACACGGCTTCGCGAGCTATCTCTCGAATTACCCGTACGCATGCACCGAACAAATCGTCAGCCAGGCGATGCCGGCATTGATGCTCGGCTCGCGTCCCGAGTTCGGTTACGTGCGTGCGCAGCCGGGCGCCAGCCTCGATGGCTTGATCGGCGAGTTGCGCGCGCGCCAGAACGATGCCGGCGCGTACAAGCTGTGGCCGGGCGGCAATGAAGTCGTGGAGTTCGTGTCGCTGTACGCACAACATCTGCTGATCGAAGCGCGCGAGCGCGGGCACGCCGTGCCGGCCGATCTGCTCGCCAGCGGCAACGACTATTTACGCCAGATTGCCCGACGCGATGGCGACTCTCTCACCGCCGAGCGGCAGACGGCCTACGCCATCTATCTGCTCACGCGGCAGGGCCAGCGCATGACGGCCGAGCTCGCCGCCGTGCGCGCACGGCTGGATGAGCGCTATCGCGGCCAGTGGCAGCAGGATCTCACCGCCGTCTGGCTCGCCGGTGCGCATGAAATCATGCGCCAGGAGCGTGATGCCGACGCGCTGATCCGCGCGGTTCGTTTCGATGGCGGCGCGACGAACGAGATCTATAACGATGCGATGACGCGCGATGCCTTCGTGCTGTTCATCAACGCCAAGCATTTCCCCGAACGCCTGAGCACGATTCCTGCCACGGTGCTGACGACGCTCGCACAGCGCGTCACCAACGGCGAATATCACTCGCTGTCGGCGGGAACCACGCTGCTCGCGCTCGAGACCTATGCGGCTGCGACGGCAGGTGCTCAGAACAATCTCGGTATCGCCGAAGTGCTGCGCGACCGCACCGTTCGTGCATTGACGCTGCCGGACGGCCTGTTCCCCAAGGCGGCCTTCACCGATCAAGCGACGGCGCTACGCTTCACGAATCGCAGCGATCTGAATGCGTACTACATGATCGAGTCATCGGGCTTCGATCACCGTCCGCCGACGGAAGCGATCAGGCAGGGCCTGGAAGTGCTGCGCGAATACATCGATGCGAACGGCAAGCCGGTTGCGAAGCTCAAGATGGGCGAACAGGTCGACGTGCGCCTGAGATTCCGCGGATTGAAGAACGGATTCGTCCCCAGCGTTGCGCTCGTCGATCTGCTGCCCGGCGGCTTCGAGCTGGTCGTGCCGCAGCAGCCGATCGAGACCCCATTCATCGAAGCGAGCGAAACAGACGAGAGCTTCGACACCGCCAGCGCCTACGCAGGCTGGCGGTGTCAGATCTGCACGCGCTCGAACGCCTCGATGCAATACGCCGACATGCGCGAGGACCGCGTCGTGTTCTACGTGAACGCGACGAACGATACCGCCGAAATCGTCTACCGCATCAAGGCGACGAACGTGGGCACCTACACCGTTCCACCTGCGTACGGCGAAGCGATGTACGACCGCGGCGTCATCGGTCGATCGACGGCGGCGCAGATCGAGGTGTCGAGGCCGTAAAGACATGCGCGGCCGCTCGTCCATCAGGTTACTTGCGCTCGCCGCCATCGCGACGATGACGCTCGCCGCCGCTTTCGCGGCCACGCGCTACTGGCCGCGCGAACCGTTGCGCGAACGGATTACCTCCTCGACAGCCGTGTTCGACCACAATGGGCGCCTGCTGCGACTCACGCTCGCGCGCGACGAGCAATACCGGCTATGGACGCCGCTCGAGGAGATCTCGCCGCAACTTATCGCCGCACTGCTGCTGCACGAGGACCGGCATTTCCACCGCCACCTCGGCTTCAACCCGATTGCATTCGTGCGCGCAGGCGTCTCGACGTTCACCGGCGGACCACGCATCGGCGGCTCGACGCTCACCATGCAGCTCGCGCGGCTGCATTACGGACTCAATACGCGCACGATCCTCGGCAAGCTCGAACAGATCGCACGAGCGATTCAACTCGAGCTCTGCTACTCGAAACAGGAGTTGCTGGAAGCGCATCTGAACCTGATGCCCTACGGCGGCAATGTGCAGGGCATCGGCACCGCCAGCCTCATTTATTTCGGCAAGCGCCCCGATCAACTGGATCTCGCGGAGACGCTTGCGCTGGTCGTCATTCCCCAATCGCCTGCGCGACGCACGCCGACCCAGAGCGAGCCCGACGATCTGCACATGGCACGCACGCGCCTGTTCGACCGCTGGGTGCAGGCGCATCCCGAGGCCGAGTCGTTGCGCGCCTCGCTCAGCGAAAGGCTCCGCTTCGCACGCATTGGACAACTACCCTTCGAAGCACCGCATTTCGTGGATCACGTACTGCGCGGTTCTTTTCTCCCCTCCCCAGTCACACGAGCGATGATCCCCACTGCGCCGGCGATGAACTCTGTCCCCTCCTCTGCTACGCGGGGGAGGGTTGGGGAGAGAGCCGACACGAAAAGCGCAGACACAAGGACATCCATCACCACCACCCTGGACCTCCCCCTCCAACGCCTCACCGAACGCGTCCTTCGCAATTACATCCGCGAACACGCCAGCATCGGTATTCGCAATGCAAGCGCCCTGCTCGTCGACACACGCGACTTGTCCATCCGCGCCATGGTCGGCTCCGCCAACTTCCATGACACGACGTTCTCAGGACAGGTCAACGGCACGCTCGCCAAGCGTTCACCAGGCTCGACGCTGAAGCCGCTCATCTATGCGCTCGCGATCGATCAAGGCTTGATTCACCCGGTGACCGTGCTGCGCGACGCACCCACATCCTTCGGCCCGTTCAGCCCCGAGAACTTCGACGGCCGCTTCGTCGGTCCGATCCCAGCGACCGACGCGCTGGTTCGCTCGCGTAACGTCCCTGCCGTCGCTCTGTCGGCGCAGCTCGCCCATCCGAATCTGTATCAATTCCTGCG
>JRYE01006770.1_pt1 | contig 14971 bp, 12 predicted proteins | sample 235321 | NCBI WGS metagenome assembly JRYE01 (sample SAMN03074214, study PRJNA261473) | activated sludge metagenome | biome: Common Effluent Treatment Plant; feature: Wastewater; material: Activated sludge; isolation source: activated biomass in a lab-scale reactor treating industrial wastewater at... | reverse complement strand
CTGGACCGGCCCTGGCTCCGCGGGCGACCACGGCGTCAAGGTCACGCTTGCCAACGCCAGGGTCGTCTGCCAGTCGCGAGAGTGGGACGACGCGATCGCGAATCGGTCGGTGATGACCAGGACCTATTTCCGAGATCATCTCGAGCCCCTCCGCGAGCGGATGGTGCTTGTGGATTCGCCCCGTCCCTTCCCCACCGGCGTCACGCCCGATCGCGACGAATCGCCCTCTCTACCCCTCGACCTCCGCATCACCGAGGTCCATCCGGGCATCCGCGTCTTCCTCACGCCCGGGCACACCTGGGGGCAGCAGGCCACGATGTTCACCGACACGAAGGGCCGCACCGTCGTCTTCACGCCCGACGTCATGCCCACGGCATGGCACGTCGGCCAGGCCTTCAGCCTCGGCTACGACGTCGAGCCGTACACCAGCATGGTCTCGAGGGGCTGGCTCCTCGAAACGGCGGCCGAGCGTGACTGGCTCCTCGTCCTCGACCACGAGCCCGGAAATCCATGCCGACGCGTCCGCCGGAACGACAAGGGGTGGTATGACCTCGTCGAAGACGGTGTCTGACCGGCGCAGGCACGCGCGTCCCCGGGCGATCAACCCGTTCAGCCCCCGGTCGCTCGGCCGAACCCCACGCCCCGTCGCCCACTACGATTGCCGGATTCGATGCGCCACGCCATGACGCCGCACGCCACGTCCAATCTCGCGACGACAGACACGCCCGAGGCGAGCCCGCCGGCGTCCGTGCCCATGACAGAGCCAACTCCCAAATCCAACTCCGACGCCTCGCAGGTGTCCGCCCAGACAACCGTCATCGACTCCGGGCACGTGCTCGTCCGCGCCAAGGCCGGCAAGCCCTCCATCATGGACCGGCTCGACAACTACGTCAGCCGCCTCTCGACGCGCAACGCCTTCTGGCAGAAGGTCACCTCGCTCATCTGGCTGCCCTACGCCTTCCGCTCGGGGATCCGCCTCCCCAAGCGCCTCGACGAGAACACGTACTCCGCCGTCCTGCCCTATCGCCGGTTCAACCGCAACTGGTACAACGCGATGGCCGGGGCGTCGCTGCTGGGCAACAGCGAGATCGCCGGCGGGATGTACGTCTTCCAACTCTGTGGCGGCGAGTACACCGTCGTCTGCAAGAACCTTGAGTATCGATTCTTGAGGCCCTGTTACGGCCCGGCGGTCTACAAGATCACCCCACGCGAGGACGTCGGCGCCCTCATCGCCTCGGGGAAGGAGTTCAACCTCACCATCGACATGGAGATCGTCCAGCAGCCGATCCTCCCGAAGAAGGTCCGGCCGACGGCGGAGAAGGTCCTTCCCAAGTCCGTCGGCGAGGCCGTCGCCGGCAAGGAGAAACGCGTCGGCAAGTGCGTCGCCACCTTCCACATCACGCCCAAGCGTCATCAGGTGAGCAAGGGCCGGCGGATCCGGTAGTGCCGATCACGCCCGGGCGAACGCCTCCGACGATCGGGGGCCAGCCAGGCGCGTGAACACCGAGGAGACTCCTCGTGAGCAGAAGTTCCAAGGGGCCATCTGAGCCAAGGGCATCCGACGGCATCGGATCACCGGCCGAACCAAAGCCTGGAACTCCCAAGGAAAACCCCACCACAGGCACGTCGCGCCGGTTCGCATCCATCCTCTCACACGTCTCCTGCGACCATGTCCGCGAGACGGTCGATGTGCTTGCCGCGTTTGGAACTCGGCACACGTTGTCGGCGGACACGGATCCGGGGCGGGGCAACGCCGCCGCCCGGCGCTGGATCAAGCGAACGCTTGAGTCCTTTGCCGCCCTTCCTAGCTCGCGGCTCAACGTGTTGGAAGAAGAGTTCGACGCCGAGTCGTCCACCCGCCTCCCGTCCGGGGCGAGAATCACGAATCTGCTGGCCATCATCCCGGGCGTGGATGCCGAGGCCTCACGCCGCGCGTCGTATGTGATGGCGCACTACGACAGCATGACGGCCGACCCGCTCGATTCGACGAGCGATGCCCCGGGAGCCGACGACAACGCGTCCGGGTGCGCGCTCGCCATCGAGGCGGCCCGCGTGCTGTGCACGGCACCACTCGCCGGCACGGTTGTGATCGTGCTCACCGGGGGCGAGGAGCAGGGCCTGCTCGGGGCGACCTTCCGCGCCTCGGCGGCCGCGGCGTCAAAGACGTTGCACGTGCATGCCGTGCTCAACTGCGACATCGTCGGCGATCCCTCGGGACCTGCGGGATCGATCCATCCAGCGCGGCGCGACGTGGTGCGCGTCTTCTCCGAAGGCGTGCCGATGGCGGCCGATGATGTCACCCGGACGATGTTCCGCTCGACCGGATTGGAGAGCGACTCGCCCTCGCGTGAGCTGGCGCGATACATCGCCGACGTCGCGCGCCTCGAGGGGACCGACGTCTCGCCGATGCTGGTCTTTCGCCCGGATCGGTACCGTCGCGGTGGGGACCACACGCCGTTTGTCGCCAAGGGGATCCCGGCGGTCCGTTTCACCGAGCCCGACGAGCACTTCGCACGCCAGCATGCGCGGGTCGATCGCTCGATCGAGCGCGGCGACCTGCCCCAGTTCGTCGACGCCGAATATCTCGCGGGCGTGACACGATTGAACGTCGCGGCACTCTGCCATCTCGCGAGCGCGCCGGCCTCTCCCGACCGCGTGCGGGCCGGGCACTCGCCGACCGGCTCGGGGACGCTGGTGCGATGGACGCCGATCTCCCCGACGGCACGCCACGAGGTCGTGTGCCGACTGACGACCGATGCCATGTGGCGATGGTCGTTCCCCTCGGACGGATCAGACTTTGCGATGATCGATCTGTGCCTGGACGATCACATCTTCGGTGTGCGGGCCGTGTCGGCAGAGGGCGTGGCGGGGGTCCCGCGCGTGGCGATTCCGAGTGCGGAGTAATCCGTACTTGAACGCAAGGCTCGGTTATCGGTCGTGCGTCGCCGAGTGCAATATCCGCCATTCTTGAGACCTAATGGGAATATTCAGACATCTTTGTGATGTGGCGTGCCCGAGTGTCCGACGAAGCCCCAAGCGCTGGGGAGTGGTTCCGTGCCTTTTTCATGTTTGGAAGACCAGGAGTCGACGTGATGAACACTTCGAACGAACGCATCGGCGAAAAACTGCTCGCGGCCGGGCTCATCTGTGATGAGGATCTCGTGGCCGCGGTGCACGTCCAGCAGCGTTGCGGCGGTCGACTCGGGCCTTTGCTTGTGGCGCTCGGCTCGGTCACACAGGCGTCCATTGACCGAATCTGGCGCGAGTCCCATGTCGAGCCGTATCTCTCGGCACGGATCGGGCAGGTGATCTCGGAATGCGGGATGAACGGTGTCACGCCGGCGTTCGAGTTCGAGAAGATCTCCCGACGCGACACCATCGTCGAGAACATGATGAAGGGCTCCATGGTCGAGCGGACCGAGGTGGAGATCGACGGGATCGCGACGATGACCCTTGGCGAGTTCACCTCGCCCCAGTTCGTGTTCGAGATCAACGCGAAGACCAACGAGTGCCAGATTCCGCCGAGCGACGAGCAGAAGGTCCGTGCCTGGCTCAAGGGTCTGGATCGCGGCCGCGTGAAATCGAAGGCGGCGTGATCGGAGTGTCAGCCGGTTTTATGCCGTGGAAAGGGGCGACTACGCCCGGGCCGCGCTCGGTCCCACAACGCGGCAAGTGACGGCGACCGCAAGTCCCAACACGACCGTCAACCACGTTTGCGTCACGACACACAGAACAGAGGCGAGGATCAGCGTCACGCCGACCACGGTGGAGCACGGGCGCCCCGCGCGATTGAACATCGACATCACGCCGACGACGAGCATCAGTCCACTGACGATTTCAAAGAGCCCTGCCATGGCACAACTCCCCAGACACGGATGGGGCGGGCCAGAACGTTTCGAGATCCCTTCGGTGCGTGCGGGCCTGTCACCAACTCACGAGACCGCGATTGTGACGGAATTGCCCCGCGATTTCAAGTCACCGAGGTCGTGATTTGTCAGTTTTCGTGTGGTGCTGACACGAAGCGAAACAACGACGAACAGTCGTGTTTCCCATCTTTACAACATGGATTCACCAACCGGTCATCAATGTTAAATTGGGCTGTGTCGGAACTGTAAAACTATACAGTCTTTGGTGGCGTTACTTCGTGCGTGTGTCGAAGTCAGACGACGTGTCGCGCGGTGGCCGATGATTCGAGTTGCCCGCGGAGTTGTTCGTATCCCGTGCGTCCCATGAGCGCAAAGGTCGCCTGTTTTCCCAGTTCGACGGCAGGCTGGTCGTAGGCGTCGATGCCCAGCATCTGCCCGGCATACGCGGTGGCGATCTGCCACAGGGCCATGAACTCGCCCACGTGGTGCTCGTCGATCTTGGGGAATCGGATGGTGTAGTTCGGGCGCTTGGAGTGGGTGAGGGCGTACGCCGTGGCCTTCAACTCGGCGTTGAGGAGGGTGCTCATGGGCTTCCCCTCGAGATAGGCGAGCGCCTCGACGCCCAGGCCCCGGGGCATGTCCACCTTCGCGGCAAAGGATTCGACCTCGAGAAGCCCGATGACCTTGTCGTTGGGGCCCTCGCGATACAACTGGATCTGGGAGTGCTGGTCGGTCGCGCCGAGGGCCTTGATGGGCGTGAAGCCGGAGAAGACGGTCTCACCCTTGGTGTTCTTCTCCTTGCCAAGACTCTCGGCCCAGAGTTGGCGGTACCAGTCGGCGAGAAGGTAGAGCGCGTTGGCGTAGGGCATGATGACGTGGTTGGGCTTGCCGCGCTTCCCGAGTTCGACGAGGAGGAGCGCGAGCGTGGCGGCGGGGTTCTCGTTCAGGGCCTCGCGCGAGCAGCGCTCGTCCATCGCGGAGGCGCCGTCCAAAAGGGCGTCGATGTCGATGCCGCACATCGCGGCCGAGAAAAGGCCGACGGGGCTGAGCGCGCTGAATCGACCGCCGACGCCGTCGGGCACGGGGAGCGTGACGTACCCCTCGTCGTTGCAGATCTTCCGCATGGTGCCCTTGGCCGGGTCGGTGGTAGCGACGATGTTGCTGGCATAGTCCTTGCCGAGTGCGGCCTTGAGTCGATCGCGGATGATCATGAACTGGGCGGCGGTCTCGGCGGTCTCGCCGGATTTCGAGACGACATTAAAGAGGGTGCTCTTGATCCCGCCGGGGCTGGACTCGCAGAAGGACAGGACGCTGTGGAAGGCGTCGGGGTCGACGTTGTCAAGGACGAAGAGCCGCGGACCTCGGCGTTTGTCGGCGGGGAGGAGGTTGTGCGTCGAAGAGTTGAGTGCGGATTGCAGGGCGATGTTGCCCAGGGCCGAGCCGCCGATCCCGAGGACGACGAGATTCTCGAATCGGCCGGCGCGATCGGAAACGATCTTCTTGATGGCCGACGTGTGCTCGTCGCGGGTGGGACGTGTCCAGAGATTGCGCCAACGTTCCCAGCCTGTGCCCCGAGTCTTGGCGAGGGATCGGGTGAGTTCGGCCATGCGAGCGGCGGCTGGGCCTTTGGGTCTGAACGTGGCGGCGTCAAGTCCGTGTGTCCCCACGGCGTCGGTGAGAGCGTTGGTGTAATCGATCGTCAGCATGGCGCAGGATAGGGCGTGGCGGGGTGAAGCCGGGATCGTGCCGCGTGTGTGGTGGCGGATACCCTGTCGACACATGTTTCCCGAGATTGAGAAGATCCTGATCGACGAACTCCGAATTGCCAATCGCATGGACGAGATCGGCCAGCGGATCACAGCGGACCTGCGCCCGCTGATGGCCAAAGCCGAGCAGGGGGGGCAGGAGTTGCGCCTGACGCTGATCCCGATCCTGACGGGGTCGATTGTCTTTGTGGCGGACCTGATCCGGCGCCTGCCCGTGAAACTGCGCCTGGAACTCATCGGCGTCTCGAGTTATCCGGGGAAGAGCATGGAATCGAAGGGCGTCTCCATCAGCCACGAGTTGCCCAAATCGCTCGAGGGGCAGCACGTACTGGTGGTGGACGACATCCTCGACAGCGGCGCGACGCTGGACGTGGTGACGCGGCTGATCAAGGAGCAGCGGCCGGCGAGTCTGCGGACGTGCGTGCTCTTGCGCAAGCCTGGCAAGGCGCGGGTGGACGTGAAGGCGGACTATGTCGGGTTTGATATTCCCGACGAGTTTGTGGTGGGGTATGGGCTGGATTACAACGGGTTCTATCGGAATCTGCCGAGTATCGCGACGCTTCGGGCTGAGGCGTTGTAGGGGCGATTTCCGAGTCACTACCCAATTCTCGCGGGCAGGCGGCCCGCCTGCCGCTACGTGCTCTCTTCCGAAGGCTTGTTTGCTGGTTGAGATTGTTCGGAGAGTTTCTCGCCTGGCATGCCGCACTCGGGGCAGGGTTTTTCGGTGGCGAGGCCCGTGCGGAGGTAGCCACAGTGGAGACACGCCCCCATTCGGCGTCGGCGACGGGTGCGCCCGGCGCGGAGGCCCCAGAGGGTGAGTTGCGGCGTGGCGAGGAGGAGGCCCCAGAAGAGGCTGTTGATGATGAGGCCCTTCCAGAGGATGTGGGTGGGCCAGTAGCCGTCGTTCTAGTAGGTCTCGCTTCCGTCATTGCGAACGATTGTCCACGGATTTGACCGGATTGCATAATGCATTCGATCTTCGTGGATGAAATACTGCTTTCCAGTGGTCATGCCCATCGTGCCAAGGGCTTGTTGTGTGACAGCAAGCTCATCCGGAGTCATGATGCACTCCACTTCGCCGAACTTCTCCAGGCGCATGTGGAGTACCGGCAGAGGCCAGCCATAGGCGCGATCAAGCACTCTCGGAACTTCGTTCGTGTCTCTCCACGGAGGCAACATCGGTGCCACCGGGAATTCTGCTGCCATCGACCAAGAGGGTGGTCTGCCGGCAATCCAACCCATGGGTAGCGAGCGGGATCGGACCGCAGCCAGTTCCACAGGGTCCACGATGAACTGACAGCACCACCACTCTCCTATGAGTCGATTGGTGGTCCATTCCCAACCTGACTGTGCTTGAGTTGGTGGGCCATAACCGAAAATTGGACTGGCACCGGGATCCAAGAGAGTTCGCCAGCCCTTCATCATGGTGATGCTGCACCGCACGTACGCGACAAAAATGGCGAACACAACACCGAGTGCTGTGTACGCCAATAGGGTTCGAGTTCGAGATCTCATTACAGCACCACTAGGGGCACGGCGGTCCCCACGGATCCGTCGTTGCCAGTGCCGGAATGGCGCCTGCACAAGTCGCGGTTCCCGATGCTGGCCCCATGCACGTGGGCTGCGCAGGACAGCCAGGACTTGGTGTCCCTGTCGGCACCATCGTGAAACACGGAGTCGAAGGACCCTGCATGCGCATGAATCGAATCTGCCTGCAGATGTAGGTTGTGCAGTAGGCTCTGGTGACGGGAGCAGACCTCGTTTGGGTCCAGAGCACTTGAACGTGGTAGTTGCAAGTCAACATCGAGCCACCCGCGACTGGAGTGGTTGATGAGCCTTCGTAGACCCAACTGCAACCTTGGAGCACCGGACCAAGCACAGTCCAAGGGCCGATGGTGGGGGTGCAAGGCATTGGGCCTGGCGCTGGTGGCGGTTGCATGCAGGCGATCAGAGATCCCATCCGTTCCACGATTCCATCCGTCGCATCGAAAGATGAGTCTTCATCGAATACTGGCTGGCACAACCCCCAGTCGAACCCGACCGCGATCCGCTCGAGTTTGTTGTCCCCCGGGCAGTCATCCTTCCAGTCCAGTTCGATGGTGGCGGACTTGTAACCGATGTCCGTGAGGAGGCCGATGAGTTGAGAGCCGTCGGGATCGAACTCGACCAGCGGGAAGAGCGGGTCGTCGAGGAGGAGTCCCTTGGAGTAATCCTGCGGGGCTTCTGGGTTCTCGCCGGGGAGAGTCGCCAGCGAGGCGTCCATGTCCCACAAATCGTCCTCGCTGTCAGAAATGGCCAGTTCGCCCTTGACAAACTTGATCGCCTCGACAGGATCGGATGTGCGACAGGACTTCATCGTCCACTCGCTCGTTGGCGTTTCGCCCCGGACATACCAGACCGCGACGTTGTTGTCTCCTGTGACCGCTTCGCTCTTGGCGAGGGCGAGCAGGCTGTGAACACGACAACCTGAAGTCGGATTCGAACTGAAAATCGGCTTGAACTTCCAGTTTCCCCAGTTGAGTGAGAAGCCGCCGACATGGCACTCTGAGGGCGGACCCGCACTCGATACGCTACACGGCAAGCAGGTTTCGACGGTGCATGGTAAACCTCCGTGTGTCACTCGCAGATTGAGATCCGGCTCCAGCCGATACTCTCGAACCTCACATTGAAGATACCAGAACGCGGGCATCCGAGCAACTCCGCGGGAGTCGGAGCCATCCAAACTTGCGCAATGCCCCAACCCGGCATATCTTGTGCGCGTGTCGATGAGTGAAACCACTCCTCGGAGTTCGTATCCGTTCGCCACACGCCCGAGTGTGTGGTTCGTTGCGCTCTCGTCGTGGCGGTCGATCGTGCTGCTGGGGATNNCCGAGCGCGTGCTGGGGCTGGGGACGGTCCGGGTGACGTCGGCGGGGTCGGATGGCGTCGGCGTCGTCTGGCGATCGGTCGTTGGCACCGATGAACTCGTGGCGAAGATTCGCGAGCAGTCGGACGGGGCACGCGTGGCGGCGCGTCCGGTGGTCATCGGTTTGGCGGGTGGGTTCGGGGCAGGGAAGTCGGCCGTCGCGCGCGCGTTCGAGGCGATGGGGTGCCTGGTGTCGGACTCGGATGCCGAGGCGAAGTCGGCGTTGGAGTTGCCCGAGGTGCGCGCGCGTCTGCGTGAGTGGTGGGGGGAGAAGGTCTTCGATCCCGAGTCGGGGAAGGTGAGCCGGCGGGCGCTGGCGGATGTGATCTTCGCGGATGCCGAGGCTCGCACACGGCTCGAGGGCCTCACGCATCCGATCGTGCGCGCGCGACGGGACGAGGTTGTCCGGCGGGCGATGGAGGAGGGACGTCCCGGGGTGGTGGTGGATGCGCCGCTGCTCTTTGAGGCGGGGCTGGACAAGGAGTGCGACGTGGTCGTGTTTGTGGATGCGCCGCGGGAGGCTCGGCTGGAGCGGGTCATGAGGACGCGGGGATGGTCGGCAGAGGAACTGGATCGGCGGGAGAAGTCGCAGATTTCCCTCGATGAGAAGCGGCAACGATCCGATGAAGTGATCGTGAACGACAGCGGGCTGGACCGCCTGGAGTCGATCGCCCGGTCTATTCTGGAGAAGGCTCGCGGGCGGGTCGTAGCGGGAACGAGGGGCGAGCGGGTTTGACGCATATGGAATCGGGGCGTGTTCACAGGACTTGCCCCGGGCTTTGGATGGGTATACTTCGGTGTTCGCGGGGTTGTCGCGGCGGCTTGATCCGGCGTGCCTCGAGGCCCATTGAGCGAACTTCTTGACACGAATGCACTCTCGTTGAATGTCCGGCATTGCCGTGGTGTTGGCCCTGTGCCAAGATCGTGCGGCGGCTGGGTCCGAACTCGGGAGATTCACGGTTTCGAGTCCTGGAGCAGGCGAGACCGACAAGGCTTGTGGGCTGTTGCCGGTTGTCGCGTGACGCGAGCGTGAAGGCTCGCCATCGCGCGGATTGCCGGGCGTCACGTTGATTCCATCGCCCGTGCCCACGCGGGAGATGTTCACTCAACAGTTCTGTGTATTTTTTCAGCGGCGTGCCAGACGCGACCGCGAGGCGGCCAAGGCCGAGTGTTCTGTAAGCGAGAAGTTTCATGGCGAAGTCGACCACCACGGAAGAGAAGAAGAACGCCGAGAAGTCCACGACCCGCGGTCGTGTGAGGCAGGGGACGCCGGTTCGCAGCACATCGGCGGCGGCCGCGGCGGCGAAGGCGATCGAGCCACCGGCCCGTGCGCCCAAGGCCGCGGACCGCACGACCGAGCCCAAGCCCGAGCCGAAGCCCGACCCACGCTCGGAGTCTCGTAGCGAGAGCCGGAGTGACTCACGGCCGGACACCCGCTCCGAGGGACGTTCGGAGGGGAGTTCGTCTGAGGCCCGCGGCACCGGCGGCCGTGGTGAGGTTCGAAGCGAGGGCAGCGGCGGTCGCGACAGTTCCCGTGAGGGTGGCTCTCGTGATGGCGGCGGTCGCGACGGCGGCCCGCGTGATCAGGGATTCCATTCGCAGGGCCAGTCCTTCGGCGGGCAGGGTGGCTTCGGGCACAACGATCGTGGCTTCCGCCGGAAGAAGAAGCGCCGCAAGGGCGGCGGCGGGGGGATGGGCTTCGGCGGGTTCTCCAGCCGGTCGCACGATCCCTCGCTCCCGAGCGATGAGGGACTCGAGCGTGAGGCAGCGGAACTCGACCGGATCGCGAAGAGCGTGGACTCCAAAGCGCTGGGCGAGGCCGTCAGCATCCACGACCTCCAGCAGATGGAGGAGAAGGAACTCTACAAGGTCGCGGATCGGGAAGGGCTGGAGGAGTACCACGACCTTCCGCGGCAGGAACTGGTGCTGAAGATCCTCAAGGCGCGAGCGGCCCGTCAGGGGTTGATGTTCGGCGAGGGCTCGCTCGAGGTCATGCCCGACGGGTTCGGGTTCCTGCGTTCGGCGGAGCAGAGTTACCTCCCCGGTGCGGACGATATCTACATCTCGCCGACCTTGGTCCGGCGATTCGGGCTGCGGCGGGGGATGGTGGTGAAGGGGCTGGTGAGGCCTCCGAAGGAGAGCGAGAAGTACTTCGCGCTGCTCCGGGTGGACCAGGTGAACGGGCGTTCACCGTCGAAGGTCCACGAGATGAAGAACTTCGAGGAGTTGACTCCTCTGCACCCGGAAGAGCGGTTCGTGCTTGAGACGGACCCGAGCGAGATCGAGTGTCGGGTGGTGGATCTGGTGACGCCGATCGGCAAGGGCCAGCGCATGCTGATCGTGGCCCCGCCGCGCACGGGCAAGACGGTGCTGATGCAGAAGATCACCAAGGCGATCACGCGGAACTATCCCGAGACGCACATCATCGTGCTTCTGGTGGACGAGCGCCCCGAGGAAGTGACGGACTTCAAGCGCAACTGCGCGGGCCCGATGGTCGAGGTGGTCGCGTCGACGTTCGACGAGCCGTCCTCGCGCCACGTGCAGGTGGCGGAAATGGTGATCGAGAAGGCCAAGCGCCTGGTCGAGCACAAGGAGGACGTGGTGATCCTGCTCGACTCGATCACGCGGCTGGCCCGCGCGTACAACGCCGTGGTGCCGCACTCGGGCAAGATCATGACGGGCGGGCTCGACAGCAACGCGCTGCAGCGTCCGAAGAAGTTCTTCGGGGCGGCCCGCGCGATCGAGAGTGGCGGGAGCCTCACCATCATCGGGACGGCGCTCGTGGACACCGGATCCAAGATGGACGAGGTCATCTTCGAGGAGTTCAAGGGGACGGGCAACGCCGAGCTGCACCTGGACCGCAAACTCGTCGAGAAGCGGATCTGGCCGGCGATCGACGTATCGGCATCGGGCACACGGCGTGAGGAACTGCTCCTGGACCCCAAGGAGTTGGAGCTGGTCTATCGACTGCGGAAAGTGCTCTCGGACATGAACGTCGTGGAGGCGATGGAGCTCCTCAAGGGCAAGATGAAGAAGGTCAAGACCAACGCCGAGTTCCTGATGACGATGGCGCTGGGTTGAGAGACTGGTTCCAGGTGGTGAGGGCGTCGCCTGGTCGAACCCTGGCGTGGGTTGCACCATACAGTCGGGCGTGATTGTCTCGGCCCGATTCCATCGCGGTGCTTTGCTGGTGCTCGCCACGGCGTGGGCGGCGGCGATGGCGTCGGCGGGGTTCTGGGTCACGCTCGAGGCGCCTCGGATGTTCTCGTCGATTCCCGGGACGATCCGGATCCAGATGGGCCTTGCGGGGATCCTGGGCGGCGCGTTTCTGTTCATGGTGCTGGTCGCGGACCGATTGTTCCCGCGGGCCGATCGTCGCGTGGTGACGGCGGCGGAGGCGATCACGTTCTTGGGCTTTCTGGTCGGGCTGATCGTCTCGGGTGTCTGGCTGGTGAGCAGCGGAGGCATGGGTTGAAGTCCACGAGTGCACGGCGGGCCGCGAGGCGTGGTGTGGCGCGGGTTTGGATCGCCTCGGGCGCGTTGGCGGCGCTCGGGGCGTGGGCGCCCGACACGTGGTCGAGGATCGAATCGCCGCGAGAGGTCGAAGCCACCGAGGCGCCGGCTCTCGATGAGGTGACCTCGGACGCGATCGCGATCGTGGCGTTGATGGATCTTCGCGTGATGCAGCGGCCGGCGGCCGATGACTATGCCGCGGCCTACTTCATGCTCGAGGAGGCGCTGCGGTTCCGACCCGCGGACGTCTCGCTCGCCAGAAGGGCCGCGGAGGCCGCGTACAACTGGGGTGAGACGGCGTATCTCGATCGGGCGACACGCCGCGTGATCGAACTCGACCCGGCTGACTCGGTCGCGAAGTTGCGTTTGCTCTCCTCGACCTTCGCACGTTTGCAGACGGCCGACGAGCGGATCGCGGCATACGAGCGTGTGCTCGGGGCGGCCGGGGCGTCGCTCGATCCCGCGATTCGCAGCCGGCTTGCGCTCGATGCCGCACTCCTCAAGCGCGAGCAGGGCGATGAGACGGGATTCGGGAAACTGCTCGCGCAGGCGATCCAGTTGGACTCGACGAACAAGGACGCGGCACTGCTGGCGCTCACGGTCTATGAGCAGCGCGTGGACGCGCGGGCCGGGCGATGGGACCTCTTGTCGAACCTGCTCTACGCCGATCCGCTCGACCCGAACACACATCGCCGGCTGGCGATCGAGTTCGCGAGGGCGGGGGCGTGGGGGGCGGCCAAGCGGTTTCATTCCAACGAACTGGACCTGCGGTCGCTGGCGGCGGAGCGGTTGAGCCGCGAGTCGTCGGTCGAGGCGTACGTGCTTCGCTGGTTGACAACAACGCCCGAAGAGATCTACGACGCGCTCGATCTGGAAGTGTCGAAGCAGCGGGCCGAGGTCGCGCGGGTGCGAAAGGCGCGAGAGGAGGCCCTGCTTCCGACGGACAACTTGCCCGCCGAGGACGAGATCCGGTTGAGCATCGAGTACGAGCCGATCCGGATCGCGTGCGCGATGGCGATGGGGGATGCCGACCGGCTCTCGCGCGCGATGGCGGACCTCAAAGCCACGGTGGATACCAACGCGACCAATCTCCTCGATCCGCTCAAACGCCCGGAGGGAATGGACGAGGCGGACGTGAAGCAGACCATCCGGCGGAGTTGGGCGACGCTCACGCGCTGGCGCGCGATCACGGGGGTCGATGCCGAGGCGATCGAGGCGGATCTGCCCAAGGCGATCGAGGGTCTGGAGGCGGACGATCCCGAGGTGCGCGAGTTGCGGGCGTTGTGCACGACGCGCAGCGGCTCGTCACCGACGAACACCGACGATCTGTCGGATTCCGTCTGGGTCGCGTGGTCGCGGGCGATCGCGGCGGAACGATCCGGAGACGCGGCGTGGCGCGTGCGAGGGCTGCGTGCGGCGTGGAGTGCCTCGCCCTTGTCGCCGGCGGGCGCGATCGCGAGCCTCAAGGCGCGGGCGCTCATGGAATCATCGGGTATCGTGTGGAAGGACGCCGACGCCGCCGCCGCGTTCGCCGCGGGGATCCCGGCGTGGGTCGATCTGATGATCCGCGAGCCCAAGTCCTTCGAGACGCTGAGCGTGCAGATCATGCCGACGTCGGCGGGGGCACTCGATCGCGTGATGGCGAGGATCAAACTCAGGAACATCTCTCGGATCCCGCTCGGGCTGGGCGTGGGCAAGCCGATCAACTCGCGCGTGATGTTCGCACCGTCGTTCTCGGCGGGCCCGGACGTCTTCGTGTCGCTGGTCTATCCGGAAGTGCTCGACTGTGCGTACCGGTTGAGATTGAACCCCGGCGAGTCCCTCGAGGCAGAGTTCCCGCTCGAGATCGGTCCAACGGCGTGGGTGTCGCAGACGGCTTCGGGCGTGGCGACGCGTACCAGATGGCGCGTGATCCAGGGATTCGTCGATCTGCCCGATGGCAGGCGCGATAAAGGTCCCGGCTGCGTCGAGACCCAGACCGAATCGATCGTGCGCGGCGCGATCCCCGAGGCGCGCCAGTCACCCGCGGAACTCGTCGAGCGCGTCAAGAACGTGGCCCCACGCGATCTGCCCATGATGCTCGCTGCGGTGCGTGCCGCATTCACCATGAGGGAAGGGATCACGACCGAGGCGGGCGGGCTCGAGACGCTCGCGAGCGCCCTGGCAAAGGCGTACACGACGTGGGACGTCGCGTCGCGCCGATGCGCGATCGCGTCGCTTCCGCCGGCGGGCGAGGTTGCATTATTGAAGGCGTTCGACGATGCCGTGCTGGGTGAGACCGATGCGTCGCTACTGGGCCTGGCGATCGTGACGCGGGCGGCTTCGGTTGATCTGCCGATCTTCGAGCGGGCGAGCGCGACCGGAGACGCGGATTTGCGCACACTCGTGGAGATCCAGAAGCGGCGTCTATCGGATGGAGGTCGGCCCTACGCCGTGCGCGGCACGGGACTCGCGGGCGGCGTGGGCTCGGCGCTACGGTTGCGTGATCTGGGCTTGGCGACCCGGCGACAGGACATGCCGGGCCCGACGGACGCTGGAACCACGTCGGGGCCGTGATGCCATCACCCATGCCCAACACCGGCAAGGAGCGCGCCCGGGTCGTGCGCCAGGTGGTCGGGTTCGCGATCGCCACGATACTCATCGGGCTGGCGGGCGCGATGGTGTGGCGTGACCGAGAGGCAATCTCGATGATCCGGAGCGCCGTCGCCGGGGGGAANNGCTCGACCCGCTTGGTCGGGCTCGAGTCGGCGCGAGGGAGATGTTCTTTCTGATCTGTGGCGCGAACCTGAGCAACTACCTGCCGCTGCGCACGGGGATGCTCGGGCGCATGGCGTACCACCGGACGTACAACGAGATCCCGGTGCGTGAATCGGCGGTCATCCTTTTCCGGTCGCTGCTCCTCTCGGCGGGCGCGGTGCTGA
>JRYE01010590.1_pt1 | contig 15007 bp, 13 predicted proteins | sample 235321 | NCBI WGS metagenome assembly JRYE01 (sample SAMN03074214, study PRJNA261473) | activated sludge metagenome | biome: Common Effluent Treatment Plant; feature: Wastewater; material: Activated sludge; isolation source: activated biomass in a lab-scale reactor treating industrial wastewater at... | reverse complement strand
CAATGTGCATGCCTGCACTTTAACCAATAGCACAACCATTAATGCCGGCGGTAACGAGATTATTACATTTAATGGAATCAGCACTCCTATCGCCGGAACTAATTATGATACCGCATTTGTAACCCTGCCGGGAGATGATGATCAATTGAATGATACTATTGCCTCCACATTTACAAGCGGCCCGGCGGCAGCTTTAGCCACCGTATCTTCCAATGCCGTTGACCTGGTAAAAAATTGTGAAGATGCAGGCTGGACTTTTTATTCCGATCCGGCAAACTTAGACGGTTACCTGCTTGCCATTAACTGGGATCCCGGAAATACCGGCGCCAACGCTTTACCTAAAGCCAACGCCATTCCACGCATTCAGTTAGATGGAAGTTTCTTTTCTGCTACGGATATACCAACTAAAAAAGCTACCTATACCATGCAGCGTTACTGGAATGTAGATTTATTGGGTAACACTTTAACGGGTGCCGTAAACTTGCGTTTCTTTTATAATGCCACAGAAAAAACCGCTATTGAAAATGCGGCTTCAACTTTTGCCACTTCCAACAGCGGCACTTTGGAACCTTCTCAATGGTTTCAATTAACTACATCAACCTTTGCAGGAGATGTGGCTCATGTAATTCCCGATTTTGTGCTCAACTCCTATCCCATTTATAATAGCAACACACTCAATAATACCATTAACGGAATATTATATGCACAGTNNCTTACCGGCGGCACTTATGCCACCGGGGTTGGCCCAAGCACACCGTTGCCGCTTTTGCTTACTCAATTTGAAGCCCGGCAAACCGGGAGAAAAAATGTTTTAACCTGGAGAACCGCAAATGAGGTTAACGTAAATAAATTTGTTATTGAGCGCAGTAACAATGCGGTTCATTACACTTCTATTGGAGCAGTAAATGCCACTGGCGCCATGCAGTACCAGTTTATTGATGAAGCCCCGCTTAAAGGAACCAATTATTATCGCCTGAGAATTATTGATCAAAACAACAGCTATCGCATCAGTGAAACAAAAGTGGTGGGTTTCAACGCTACCGGCATATTACTCTACCCCAATCCCGTAACTCAAAATGCCCTCCTTGAAATTGATGCGCCATTTGAAGGCAGCATCGATATAAACATTACCGATGTAGCCGGAAAAATAATTCAACTCAATACAACAAATACCAGGGTGCAACAGGGCCTTAACCGGATACCGCTAAAAATGGCCAAACTTGCCCCGGGTACCTATTTTATTAATATTTCATCAGGTGATTTAAAGCAAAGCATCAAATTTGTAAAGCTATAATTCATGCATTAAACCAGTTAAAAAGGGGCCGTAGCGCCCCTTTTTGATTGCTGAGTCCTACCTTAAATTCTTTAAACAATGTTACCCTTCCATAAAATGAAATTAATTTTCATTTTACCAAATAATAGACTATACTTGCATTTATGAGCAATGGCTTATATACCGTTTCATTCTTTGCAGTGAGTGCACCTGCAACAACTACTACCACAACCCGTTAAGGGTTGTATCTACTCATATCATCCATTAGGCCCTGGCCAAAATTTCCGGAAATTTTTCTTTTTTTATTGTGTTAACTATTCCATATGTATGTATTAAAATTTGGGGGCAGCTCCGTTGCTTCCGCAGAAAATATCAAAAAAGTCATTGACATTATTAAGAACCGCCACACAGCATCCGAAAGACTGGTGATTGTTTCTGCATTTAGCGGCATTACCGATAGGTTACTGCATTGTGCCCAAAAGGCTTCTGAAGGAGAAGAAGAATATAAAGAAATATTAAAGCAGGTAGAAGAACGGCATTTGGATACGGCAAGGCAACTCATCCCGGTTCAATCCCAAAGTTCAATCCTCAGCTTTATTAAACTCAAATGCAACGAAGTGGAGGATATTTGTAATGGTATTTTCCTTTTAAAAGAACTTTCGGCACGCACCAAAGATAAAGTGATGAGCTATGGCGAGTTGCTTTCTTCACGAACCATTGCTGCTGCACTGGAGGCCGATGGGAACGTTCAATGGCTGGATTCCACCGAATTGATTACAACCAATTCCAATTACGGCTATGCACAGGTAAACTTTGAAATCACCAACGCTAAAATTCAAAACTATTTTAAAGAAAAATCTGCTCCACTCTATATAGCAGGTGGTTTTATTGCTGCTGATGATAAAAAAATTATTACCACATTGGGGCGGGGCGGCTCCGATTACAGCGCCGCAATTTTTGCTGCAGCATTGCAGGCAAAAGGATTGGAAATCTGGACGGATGTTTCCGGGATGATGACTGCGGATCCCCGGCTGGTACCCGCTGCAAAAACCATCGCTTCCATCTCTTACCAGGAAGCCATGGAACTTTCTCATTTTGGCGCTAAAGTAATTTATCCTCCCACCATACAGCCGGCCATGAACAAAGGTTTACCCATTTCAATTAAAAATACATTTGCCCCCGGTGACCATGGCACCATCATTGAAAAAAAATCAAAAAATGATAACAGTACCGTATCCGGTATTTCCAGTATCAACAATATTGCCCTTATCAGCCTGGAGGGCAGTGGTATGGTGGGTATTCCCGGGTTTTCAAAAAGGCTTTTTGAAGTGCTTGCAGCTCAAAAAATCAACGTGATCTTAATCACCCAAAGTTCATCTGAACATTCCATTTGCGTGGTGATTGATGCCCATAATGCCAAAAATGCCAGGCTGGCAATTGACGAAGCTTTTGCTTACGAAATTGATGCAAAAAAAGTGGAACCTTTACAAGTCGAAAACGGTTTAGCCATTATAGCATTGGTGGGCGACCAAATGAAAAACCATACCGGCATCAGTGGGCGGCTTTTTAGCGCATTGGGAAAAAACGGGGTAAACATCAGGGCCATTTCGCAGGGAAGTTCGGAGAGAAACATCAGCGCCGTATTAAACAAAGCCGATATTAATAAAGCCATCAATGTAATTCATGAAGCTTTTTTTGAAATTGAATACAAAGAAATCAACTTGTTTATTGCAGGCACAGGCAATGTGGGCAAAAAATTACTGGCTCAAATTGCCCTTCAGCAAGAGTTCCTTAAAGAAAAACTGAGGTTAAAATTAAAAGTTGCCGGTATTGCCAAAAGCAAGCAATTTTTAATTGATGAGCATGGAATTGATTTAAATAATTGGGAGAGCCTTATTGAACAAGGCCCCCATGAAACGATCCATTCGTTTGCCAAAAAAATAAAAGAAATGAATCTTCGCAACTNNAAATAGCCTGCTCATCTGCTTTTGAGGTTTATAAAAAATTAAAGCAAACGGCAAGGGAATTTAATACCTATTTTCTATTTGAGACCAATGTAGGCGCAAGCCTGCCGGTTATTATTACCTTGAATGATTTAATACAGAGTGGCGACCGGATAAAAAAAATCCAGGGCGTTTTAAGTGGTACGTTAAACTATGTATTTAACCATTATGACGGGAGCCGTTCATTTGCCTCGATTGTAAAGCAGGCGCAGGATGAAGGATACACTGAACCCGATCCCCGGCTTGACCTTGGCGGCAAAGATGTAATGAGAAAAATAATGATTCTTGCCCGGGAGGCGGGTTATACTATTGAAATGGAGGATATCACTAATAACCGTTTCTTACCGGAAGATTGTATGCAAGGTTCCGTTGAAGATTTTTATGCCCAAATGGAAAAACACGAAACCCATTTCAAAGATTTATATGCAAAAGCCCAATCTGCCGGCTGTAAATTAAAATTTGTAGCCGGGTTTGATGAAGGCAAGGCATCCGTTGGCCTGCAACACATTCCGGCAGATCATGATTTTTATCAACTATATGGAAAAGATAATATAGTATTGTATTATACCCAGCGCTATTCCGATCAACCGCTGGTTATTAAAGGAGCGGGCGCCGGTGCAGAAGTTACCGCATCCGGCGTTTTTGCCGATATCATAAGGGCTGCAAAAGCCTGATTTTTATTAATGAGAAAACATGCAATTGAATACCACTCCGCAAAGAACCATAACCGTAAGCGCCCCGGCAACCATTGCCAACCTTGTATGTGGCTTTGATATCCTTGGCCTTTGCCTTAACCATCCTGCGGATGAGATGCAGGTTACCCTTACCGATAAATCAGCCATCCATATTTCATCAACGGATGGCTATGCCTTACCCTATGAGGCCTCTGAAAATACAGCCGGAGCACCCTTGCTGGAAATGAAAAAATTATTGCCCGAGCAAACCGGTTTTGACATCGTCATAAAAAAAAATATAAAACCCGGGAGCGGAATTGGCTCAAGCGCTGCCAGCGCTGCCGGCGCCGTGGTTGCCGCCAATCATTTACTGGGTAATCCATTCACCCGGGAAGAAATGATCCAATTTGCTTTATTTGGCGAAAAAGCAGCATCGGGTGTAAAACACGCCGATAATGTGGCGCCATGCATTTATGGCGGTATTACTTTAATACGCAGTATTTTTCCTTTAGATATTATTAGCCTGTCAGCTCCGCCGCTTTGGGTAACCGTAGTGCATCCTCAAATTGAAGTACGCACATCAGATGCAAGGCAAATCTTAAAAAAACAAGTTCTTTTAAAAGATGCCATAAAACAGTGGGGAAACATTGCAGGGCTGGTTGCCGGTTTTTTGCAAAACGATTACGGCCTTATTTCCAGGAGCCTGGAAGATGTAATTATTGAACCGGTAAGAAGCATACTCATTCCCCGATTTGCAGAGGTAAAAAAATTAAGTATCGGCGCCGGAGCACTGGGTGGGGGCATTTCAGGCTCCGGGCCCTCTGTTTTTATGCTGAGTACAGATGAAGAAACCGCTCACCGGGTTAAAGACCAAATGCAAAAAGTATATGAAGGAATAGGGCTTGATCATTTTGTGTATGTAACCAGCATAAACACCCAGGGCGTAAAATTAATTAACCATTAAAAAAGAAGGTATAACCGTGTTCTATTATAGCACCAATAAGCAATCGCCGGTTGCAGATTTTAAAACCGCAACGCTAAACGGACAGGCTCCGGATAAAGGATTATATTTTCCCAAAACCATTCCCGTTCTCCAAAAGGAATGGCTGAACCATATTGAAAGTGCCAGCTTTGAAGCCATTGCTTATGATGTGATTCAACCCTATGTTGGCGATGCCATACCCAAAACTATTTTACAAAATATAACTGCCGAAACTATATCGTTTCCAATTCCAATGGCGAGCATCAGCAACAGGATATCTTCGCTTGAACTTTTTCATGGCCCCACCTTGGCATTTAAAGATATTGGCGCAAGATTTATGAGCCGTTGCCTGGGTTATTTTGCAAAAAATATTGCCAAAAAAATTACCGTGCTGGTGGCCACTTCCGGCGATACCGGGGGCGCTGTGGCCCATGGCTTTTATAACATTCCCGGTATTGATGTGGTAATCCTGTATCCTTCAAAAAAAGTGAGCAGCGTACAGGAAAAACAATTAACCACACTGGGTAATAATATTCATGCATTGGAAGTAAAAGGCAGTTTTGATGATTGCCAGGCCTTGGTTAAAAATATTTTCAGCCGCCATCCTGAATTTCCATCACTATTTTTAACCTCGGCCAACTCCATAAATATTGCCCGCTGGCTACCGCAGCAATTTTATTATTTCTTTGCCTGGAAATTATGGGATAAAAAAAAGGGCACCCCGGTAATTGCCGTACCCAGCGGCAACTTTGGAAATATCTGCGCCGGTTTACTGGCTTATGCTTCCGGCTTACCGGCAAAGCAATTTATAGCCGCCTGTAATGCCAATGACAGCATACCCCAATTCTTAAAAACGGGTTTATTAGAACCCAAACCCAGCATTCCCACACTATCTAATGCAATGGATGTGGGCCATCCAAGTAATTTTATAAGGATACTTGAACTCTTTCAGCATCAATTACCTGAGTTAAAAAATATCTTAACAGCCTATAGTATTTCGGATGCCGAAACCATTAATACCATACGCAATACCTATCAGCAATATGGTTACCTTTTAGATCCGCATGGTGCCGTAGGATTTAATGCATTGGAAAAATATTTCAGGCATCATCCGCAGGATAATGGCTTTATAGTTGAAACGGCAAGCCCATTGAAATTTTATGACCTGATGGAACCCATCATTAATGATGTAATGCCTGTGCCAGCCCATATCCAACACTTACTTTCGTTACCTAAGCAATCCCGCATCATAGAAAATAACGTAGAAGAACTTGCCTCTTTTTTAAGAAAAATGTAATGGCAAGCGTGGAGCAAAACAGCGTGTTAGCAGAAATAGCTATTGAAAGTTTATTATCTTTGAAGCATGACAGAACTCAATTCGATACGACAAATCCTTACTCAGCTTAAACCAGAGTTGACTCAGAGGTTTTTTGTCGACTCGATTGGACTATTCGGTTCTATTGTTAGAGACGACTTTTCCCCTACAAGCGACATAGATATCATTGTGGACTTTAGCAAACCTGTCGGCGTCGAATTCATTGATTTGGCTGACTTTATTGAAAAAAAACTGAAAAAAAAGGTTGATTTAGTCTCCAAGAAAGGCTTAAAGCCAAAATATTTGCAACAAATTCAATCTGAAATAATCTATGTCTAAAAGAGAACCTTCTCTTCTTGTTGAAGACATTATTGAAAGCGCAAATAAAATCCTTAGCTATACGGAGAACCTTTCATTTGAAGAATTTACAATAGATAGCAAGACTATTGACGCTGTAATCCGAAATTTTGAGATAATTGGCGAGGCTGCCAACCGGCTCTCTGATGATTTCAAAGGCAAACACGAAGGAGTTGACTGGCATCGAATAAGAGGTTTCAGAAACCGGATTGTTCATCACTACTTTGGTATAGATTATTCGATAGTTTGGGAAATAAAAGAATCATATCTCCCTTCCCTGATTGCATCTTTAAAATCTCTTTAAGCTACTTCCGCTAATATTGCATTGGCATATGTGGCGGTGCGACGGAATAACAATCAGCTGCATATCGCTAATCAGCTTCGGTTTCGGCAGATGAATAACACCGGGCTTTAGAATGAACGATGAACTTTTGTATTTTCACTCAGCATTGGTTCCAGGCAGACGGAACACAGAATACCGCCACATCAATGCTTCAGCGCAGGTTGTACCCTGTTATAAATTCAACCAATTCCTTATTATGATCTCACCCTGCGGAGTTAAAACGCTTTCCGGGTGAAACTGAACCCCTTTTAAGTCGTACTCTTTATGTTGTAAAGCCATAATATATCCTTGCTCATTTCTTGCCGTTATTTCCAGAACATCGGGGAAACCCTTATCACTCACTACCCAGGAATGATAGTGCCCAATCTTAAATGTTTCGGGTAAAAATTTAAATAAAGGATTACTGCCGTTTACTATTGTGCAATTGCTATCTACCCCGTGAAAAACGGTGGAAAGATTTTCCAACGTACCGCCAAAAGCTTCAGCAATAGCCTGGTGCCCAAGGCAAACACCCAGGATGCTTTTGGACGATGCATATTTTTTTATTACCTGCAATAACAATCCTGCTTCAGAGGGTATTCCCGGGCCGGGAGAAAGAATAATCTTATCGTATTCAACTACCGATTCAAGGCTTATGCAATCATTGCGGTACACATCCGGTTTTAATCCGGTTATGTTTTCCACCAGGTGAACCAGGTTGTAGGTAAATGAATCATAATTGTCCAAAACTAATATCCGCATGGCATTTACTATAAAAATTTTCCCGTAATACTTCTTTTTGCTTTTTTTAAATCGGATGGCTTGCCTTCAAAAACCAACTGGCCACCCTCTGTGCCGGCGCCGGGGCCAAGATCAATAATCCAGTCGGCGCTTTTTAATACATCGGTGTTGTGTTCAATCACCAGCACCGAATGACCTTGTTCAATAAGGGCGTTGAATGAAGCCAGGAGTTTTTTTATATCATGAAAATGCAGACCTGTAGTGGGTTCATCAAAAATAAAAAGGATGTGGCCGTTAGAGGAACCTTTGCCTAAAAATGCAGCCAGCTTTACCCGTTGGGCTTCACCACCGCTAAGGGTGCTGCTGCTTTGCCCAAGCTTTACATAACCCAGGCCTACATCACTTAAAGGTTGTAACCGCTGTGCCACAATTTGTGCCTGTTTGCTTTTTTTATCTGAGCTGAAAAAAGCTATGGCTTCATCTACATTCATTTCTAAAACGTCAAACACATTCTTGCCAAAATAGTTCACATCCAGCACTTCTTCTTTAAATCGTTTTCCATTGCATACCTCACATTGCAAATGCACATCTGCCAAAAACTGCATCTCCACAACCTGCTCCCCTTCCCCTTTGCAGGCATCGCAGCGCCCCCCATCTACGTTAAAAGAAAAATGCCTGGGTTGAAAGCCCCGTATTTTGCTCAACTGTTGCGCAGCAAATAAATCCCTTATTTCATCGTAAGCTTTTATATAGGTTACCGGGTTACTGCGGCTGCTTTTTCCTATGGGGTTTTGATCTACCATTTCTACCTGGCTAATAAAATCCAGATCGCCTTTTAAATCAAAATAAGTACCGGGCTTATCGGTTCCTTCGCCTTTTAGTTTTTGCAATGCCGGGTAAAGAATTTGTTTTACTAATGTAGTTTTACCACTGCCACTTACCCCACTTACAGCGCAAAGAACGTTTAGCGGAAACTTTACCGTAAGGTCTTTGAGGTTATTTTGTGCTGCACCTTCAAGCAAAATATACCGGTTCCATTTTCGGGTTAGTTTTGGCTGGTCAATGGTAAGTTGCCCGGAAAGATATTGCCCGGTAAGGCTATTTTTTTGAGCAATAATTTCATCGTAATTACCTTCTGCCACCACTTCACCTCCCAAATGACTGGCCAGTGGACCCATATCAATAATGTGATCGGCATGGCGCATCATCATTTCATCATGCTCCACCACCACCACGGTATTGCCTAAATCTCTCAAAGCTTTGAGCACGTTTATTAAGCGTTCCGTATCCCTGCTATGCAGGCCTATGGAGGGTTCGTCTAAAATATATAATGAGTTGGTAAGGTTGCTGCCCAGGCTCCTGGTTAATTGAATGCGTTGGCTTTCACCACCGCTTAATGAATTGGCAAGCCGGTTTAGCGTTAGGTAACCAAGCCCTACATCAATAAGGGTTTTAATTCGGTTTTTAATTTCAAACAAAATTCTTTTGGCAATGGTTTGCTCATAATCGGTTAGCTCTAATGTGGTAAACCAATGTTGTAAATCTATAACGGGCATTTCACATAATTGCCCAATATGCTTCATCCCTACTTTTACATAAAGCGCCTCTTTACGTAAACGATATCCATTACAAGAAGTACAGGTAGTACGGCCACGATAGCGGCTCAACAATACCCGGTATTGCACTTTATATAAATTTTGCTCAACTTCTTTAAAAAAGTCATTGATGCCTTTCACCCCATCATTTCCTTCCCATAATAAGTTCAACTGTGCTTTACTAAGTTTCATAATTGGCGTATGAATCGGGAAATCTATTTTCTTTGATGCTCTAATAAAGGCATTTTTCCACTCTCCCAATTTTTCTCCTTTCCATGGCGCAATAGCTCCTTCATACACACTCAGGCGTTTATCGGGTATAATCAAATCAGGGTCCAGTCCTAAAATTTGCGAAAACCCTTCACAAACCGGGCAAGCCCCATAAGGATTATTAAACGAAAATAAATTGGGCACGGGTTCTTCAAACTGCATCCCATCCAATTCAAACTTGTTACTAAAATGTAGTTTTGTTTTTTCATTGATCATTAAAAAAAGGCTTCCTTCACCTTCGATAAATGCTGTTGCCACCGAATCGGAAATGCGGTGTAAATCTTCTTCATCAAAATTTTTATTTACCAGCCGGTCAATTATTAAAAAACAGTCTTTGCCGGTTTTAATATCCCGTATCACAGCATCATCTTTAAGTGCCTCATCTATTAAGTGTACCACTCCATTTACATAAATCCTGGAGAAGCCTTTTTGCAATAAAATACCCAGTTCCTCTTTTACATTTCTCTTACCCTGGGTTTTAAAGCCGGCCAAAATAAATATGCGGTCTCCCGGCTTTGACTGACTGATAGCTTGAAGCACATCTGTACTATCATCCTTCTTTACTTTATTTCCACTAATTGGAGAAAAGGTCGTTCCGACCCTTGCAAAAAGCAATCGCAGGTAATCATAAATTTCCGTCATACTGCCCACGGTACTCCTGGGCGTACGGGTAACTACTTTTTGCTCAATAGCAATAGCCGGGCACAGTCCTTTAATAGAATCTACATCGGGCTTATTCATCCGTTGCATAAACTGCCGTGCATAAGCGCTTAAGCTTTCTGCATATCTTCTTTGGCCTTCGGCAAACAAGGTATCAATAGTTAAAGAAGATTTTCCAGAGCCGGAAACACCGGTAACCACAATAAGTTTATTACGTGGAATGGAAACTGAAATATTTTTTAGATTGTGCAACCGTGCACCATTAATCACAATATTATTATTGATGGAATGCGAAATATCTTTTAATTTTTCCGTTATTTTTTTTTCTTTGAGCATATCCTACAAATGTACAATGCATGTGGCTTTCCGAAAAGTGGAATCGTAAATCTCCTACAACAGGTTTCAAAAACTATAGGATTTATACGTTTATTGCCCTAAATCTGAAAAAATTTTATAAAAACATTTGGTTAAATAAAGATTGTACATATTTTAGCAGTCCAATATCCAATAAATGATGAAAAGCCGTTAACGACTCCTTTCACATTCGTTCTACGCACTTCTTCGCTTTTATTGGCCCTAATTAACAATGTCCTAAAAACTTTAAAACAGTAAAAGTTATGAAATGCCTCTCCAACCTAACTGACCAACAATTGGTACACCTTTATGTTAATGGTGATGCCGAAGCGCTTTCTGCAATTGTAACCCGTTACAAAGACAAGATTTACACTTCTATCTACTTATTGGTTAAAGATAAGTACCTGGCAGAAGATATTTTCCAGGATGTATTTATACGGGTAATTGACACTTTAAAAAGCGGCCGCTATGTAGATGAAGGAAAATTTTTACCCTGGGCCATGCGTATTGCTCATAACCTGTGTGTGGACCATTTTAGGAAAGTAAAACGTACACCAACCATTAAAACCAGTGAAGACAGGGATATTTTTGAATCGTTAAATTTTTCTGAAGCCGGCGCCGATCAGCGCATGATGAATGGGCAAAGCCATGATAAAGTAAGAAAGATGATTGACCTGCTTCCTGAAGACCAACGGGAAGTGATCATTCTTCGCCACTATGCCGATTTAAGTTTTAAAGAAATTTCTCAGCTTACCAATTGCAGCATCAATACGGCTTTAGGCCGAATGAGGTATGGCCTTATCAACTTAAGAAAAATGATGACGGAAAAACAGATTGCCTTATAATTTCATTTGTTCTATAAGTCAAACCCGGGTTAAGCCCGGGTTTTTTATTGCCTTAATACCGGCATAGAAATACAATTATCTCACAAATATTTCGTTTTGCTATTCAGGTGTTTGTGCCATTTTTCAGCAAAAAAAGCAAAAAAAGCTTTATCTATGCAAATCATTTGCTTTACCGCTGATGAAGATGACTGAACCCGGCAATCCATAAGAACATGTTATTTAATTCCCCGGAGTTTTTGGGCGCCTTTTTGCCTATTACATTAATTGTTTATTTTTTACTGAATAAGTATAAATTAAATAAAACAGGCAAACTATGGTTATTGCTTTGCTCGTTGTTTTTTTATGCCTGGTGGAAGCCCATTTACCTTTTGCTGCTTATGGCTTCAATGCTCTTCAATTATTTTGCAGGCCAACGGCTTAATTATGTGGAAAATCCCAAATGGCGCAAAATATTTTATATCGGCTGCTTAATGGTGAACCTTTCGGTACTGCTCTATTACAAGTATGCAAATTTTCTTGTAGATAACATCAACCTTCTTTTGCCTAAAGGTCATGAATTGATTATTGACCCCATAATGCTTCCGCTGGCCATCAGCTTTTTTACGTTTCAAAAATTTGCCTATATCACCGATAGTTACAAAGGTGAAACCAAGGGCTACAACTTTTTTGATTTTTCTCTTTTTGTTGCCTTTTTTCCGCAATTAATTGCCGGTCCTATTGTACACCACAAGCAAATTGTACCCCAGTTTGAGAGTGAACAATCCAAACTTTTCAATAGCGATAACTTTGTGCGTGGCCTGTACCAGTTTTTAATGGGCCTCATAAAAAAAATTATGATTGCCGATACGTTTGCCATTTTAGCAAATGCCGGCTATGCAGAGGCGCTTCATCTTTCTTTTGTGGACAGTTGGATCACTTCACTCTCCTACGCCATTCAACTTTACTTTGATTTTAGCGGGTACTCCGATATGGCAATTGGCGCTGCTCTCATGTTCAACATCAAACTACCGTTAAATTTTGATTCGCCCTATAAATCCACCAACATCCAGGACTTTTGGAGGCGGTGGCACATTACATTGGGCAATTTTTTAAGGGAATACATTTATATACCGTTGGGTGGAAACCGTAAAGGCGATTTTAAAATGATGAACAACCTGGTGATCACTTTTTTAATTGGTGGTTTTTGGCATGGCGCCAACTGGACCTTTGTAGTTTGGGGCTTACTGCACGGCATAGCGCTGGTCATACACCGTTTATGGCAAAGGACCGGCATTATCATTAGCGATTTTTTAGGCATTCTCATTACTTTTCTTTTTGTAAACTTTGCCTGGGTATTCTTTAGGGCATTATCCATTAGTGATGCTTTTGAAGTGATTAAAAGCATGGTAGGGTTAAAAAATATTCGCTATGAAGGCTCGCATGTTTTTACCGATATTTACCTGCTGCCCATGATTACCCTGGGTGTGTTATTGCTTTTCTGGAAAAACCCCAAACAACTTGTTGCAGAGTTTCAACCCAATAAAAAGCATTTGATTTACATGATTGTTTTGGGTTTGCTTGGCCTGTTATTCCTAAATTCAATAACCGCCAGCGATTTTCTTTATTTTGATTTTTAATTATGACCAGTAAAAACTTTTTATTAAAATTTGGCCTCATCATGGTGTTGCTGGTTTCCATTATTGTGGGCATCAATTATTCTATTGATATTTATGGATTGTTCCGTGGCAAAAAAGAGCGAAAAGTATATATCAATGAACGTACCAGCAAATACCTTTTTTCCATGAGGTATATTCCGGAAAATTACGAAGGTATAATTGCCGGTCCGTCTTTATCCGATAACCTCAATCCCGATCAATTAAAGGGGTATAAAATTTACAATGCCAGTATCATGGGCATTAATGTTACGGAGATGAACTATCTCCTCAATAACATAATAGACAAAGGGCATTTGAAATTTGCCATCATTTGCCTGGGCCGGTACCTCACCAAAGACCATGGACGCAAAAGCGCCTACATTGACCCCAAAGAATATTGGGGCGCCCTGGGCTCCACCAACTTACTAAAAACCTATTTTTTATACGGGATACGAAAATACAACCTTGCACCGGGCCGGTATTCGCCCAATGTTTACAACACCGACGGATGGAATAATTTTGAACTTGAAATGCATAACCTCAATGCAAAAGACAGTATTATAAAAAGAGTGGAACAAAAAGTAATTGATACCATTTCCATTGACCCCATAGCCTACGAGGAGCTGGACTTTATTCTAAAAAAATTACGCAGCCACAACATACAGGTTATTGGTTATTACAGCCCGGTACCTTATGGAATTTATCAAGTGGATATTACTGCCAACCGGGATTTTGAAAAGCGTATCAATGCATTATTTACTTCAAAGGATGTGCTGCTCAATTTAAATGAAGAAAAATACAGGCCCGAAAACAGTGATTACGGTATGTTTATAGATCATGGCCATTTAAGCGCCAAAGGCCAGGATTATGTTTTACAAAAACTTGACAGCGTTTTAAACAGTATCTATAAAAAATAACCAGGGCAATTGCCCTGGTTAAGAAATACAGTTGAAAGTGTTGGTTATTCCGTATCGATGATTTCGTAGCCAATGTACTCCTGTAAAGAAATTTTAGCGGCATGGTAATTCCTTCGTTTTGAAACCAATTTTGACTTTTCCTGCAAAACCACCTGGTAGGCTTTATTCATTTCTTCCAGGGTAATTTCACCATCGGCATAAGATTTTTTTGCGGCTTCATTGGCCGTAAGGTCATATTCCAGGGATTCCTGCTGCAACATCATCACTTCCTTCATTTCTTTATAGGCTTCATATTTCAATTGCACTTCTTCCTTTACCATGTTGATTTTGGTTTGCTTGTTATACTTATTTACCTCAATATTTCCCCTCGCTATGGCTTTATCTTTTTTTACCCTCGAAAAAATATCAAATGGAACCGATACCNNAGCCGAATTATTCACTACAAACTCATTTACGTTGCCGTTTGCTGAAATAGCATTGAGCCATGATTTTTTGGCATACCTCAATTCTGCCTCAGACACATCGGTATTTACATCCGATACGGCAATTTCGGGGTTATAGGCCAAAGCCAGCTCAATGAGTTTAAGGGTCAACAATGAATCGTTATCATATTTAGTAAAATCAATTACGTTCTTCTTGCCCTCTTTGATTTTAGCAGTTTCTTCGGCTTTTTCTTCCAGTTGCCTTACCTTATATTTTTTACGGATGCTGTCGGGTACTTGTTGTATCCGTTGTGCCGGGCACAACATACTTAACAAACAGGTACCCGTTAATAGAGTTAGTGCTTTCTTCATGATACTAAAATAATATTATTTAAATAATAATTGCCATGGTTTTGAATTTTCCTCTTCTTCTTTTTCCACATTAATGCCTTCATCATCGTACTCTTTTAATCTCTTAATAAGCGCCATACTTGCATAAAATAATAACGCTGAGGGTAGCTGGCCTATTGCCACCTGCGAAAACTGGCAAACCATATAAGGGAACAATCCGCATAAAATAGCCACCATATACACTTTTAACTTCCGGCTCTTCATCTTAAAGTAATAATAAATACCCTGGTAA
>JRYE01013848.1_pt1 | contig 15073 bp, 15 predicted proteins | sample 235321 | NCBI WGS metagenome assembly JRYE01 (sample SAMN03074214, study PRJNA261473) | activated sludge metagenome | biome: Common Effluent Treatment Plant; feature: Wastewater; material: Activated sludge; isolation source: activated biomass in a lab-scale reactor treating industrial wastewater at... | reverse complement strand
ATTACTTTTATACCTGGAATATTGGCATAAAAACTTTCAAAAGCCGTGGAATGCTGGGCGCCTAATTGCCCGGCGCTCCCGTTTGCTCCCCTAAACACAATAGGGCACCCTACCTGCCCGCCACTCATAGCCAGCATTTTTGATGCGGTATTTAATATTTGATCCGATGCTAAAACGGCAAAATTCCAGGTCATAAATTCCACAATTGGCCTTAAGCCATTTTGTGCGGCGCCTACGGCAATTGCGGTAAAACCCAACTCGGCAATGGGTGTATCAATAACTCTTTTGGCCCCAAATTCATCCAGCATACCCTGGCTTACTTTATAAGCGCCATTATATTCTGCTACTTCTTCACCCATTAAAAAAACCCGTTCATCCCTCCTCATTTCTTCCGACATGGCTTCTCTTAACGCTTCTCTAAATGCAATTTGTCGCATAATTATTTAATTCTGGTTGATATTAAAAAGTGGGCAAATTTATTTCATTAATGGCAAACGGGCAAATGGAAAAAACCGGAAGATAAACCCACTTCAAGCAGCAACGGAACCCTCTATTATTCATTCTTTGCAGGGGAATAAACAAACCGTACGGCGCCACTTTTTTTCAAGTCGCTGCTTACCCTTAACTCATACCGCTGGGTTCCGTCGGTTATCACCATTAAAGCGGTATTGGGCGGTATGGAGCCCAGGTTTTCTGCATACATCGCTAATTCATTTATTGCATCAGGGTGATTGTCCAAATCTACCATTATGGTTAACGGCTCGGCTGTTAAACGCTTATGAGATAATAGTAACTTACCGTTAAAAATAAGGGAAATGCTATCTCCGTCAATTTCGCCGTTATCATACAGGCACACTTTTAGTTGTTTATTTTTTAACCGGTATGGTTTTTACAATTGAACTGATGCGCCTCTCATAGTTCCCGGGCAGGCTGAAGGCTGCCGGGAATTGTACTTCAACAGGCTCTTCTAAAATGCGTATTACCGGGTCAATTTTGGGTGATAACGATTTTTCCTTTGTAGTTTTTGCAGTTGAAGTTTGGGTTTTTGATACCGTTTTTTTAACCGTTGAATTGGTTTTTTTTACCGTAGTTGCATTAGGCTTTTGTGCTGTTTTATTTTTAACCAATGAACTGCTGTTTGTCGTTTTAGATGGGGTTTTATGAGGGGCTTTGGTTTTAACTACCGGTTTACTATATCCGGGAATAATATCATTTAAAACACGCCTGCGCAAACTCGTAATGCCTTTGCCGCAATCCCAATTTTGTCCTTCTGCCGGTATCCAGGTACCTTCCAGCATTTCATCGGTTCCCTGCTTGGAATATTTTAATTTATGAATTTGAAAGCAGTTATGGACATTAACCGGAACATTGGTTTTGGTGCGTTGTATTTCCTTTACTTCCACATATCCCGTCTGGCTATCATAAAAGCCTTTTAATTTGCAAATGGTATAATATCGTTTACCGTTTTCAGTAAAATAAGTATAAGAATAGCCGCTAACCACATTTTTATTGGTTTCCAGCTCCAGGGTATATTCACAACGGTTGCCTCCCCAATGCATATTTGAGGTACTCTTATCAATAAAAATACCTTTCCATTGCCCGGTTATTTTTTGGGTATAACCGTTCCAAATTACAGCATTAAAAAAAAGGGAAATAAGTAGCCGTTTTATCATATTTGATGCGGTTTTTGAGCAATTTTCAAAGTTATTCCCAATTTGTTTTTGCTCTGCAAAGAGTTCGTTAAATTTGCATTCCCAAAAAATTTACGATATATAACAAAAATGATAAAGATAACGCTGCCGGATGGATCGGTAAAAGAATTTGAAAAAGGCATAAGTTCTATGGATGTGGCCAAAAGTATTAGCGAGGGATTGGCCCGAAAAGTATTGGCAACTAAAGTAAACGGCGAAGTTTGGGATAGCAGCCGCCCAATAAATAGTGATGCTTCCTTACAATTATTAACCTGGGATGATGCAGATGGAAAATCAACTTTTTGGCATTCCTCGGCACATTTAATGGCTGAAGCAGTTGAAGCGGTTTTTCCGGGCGTTAAATTTTGGGTTGGTCCCGCAATTGATAAGGGTTTTTATTACGATATGGACCTGGGTAGTACAAAAATTACTGAAGAGGATCTAACCGTATTGGAAAAGAAAATGAATGAACTGGCAAAGCAAAACAATGTTTTTACCCGAAAAGCGATGCCCAAAAAAGAAGCCGTTGAATATTTTACCAATAAAGGCGATGAATACAAACTGGATTTGTTACAAAACCTCACCGATGGTGAAATCACTTTTTACAACCAGGGAAATTTTACGGATTTATGCCGTGGGCCACATATACCCCATACAGGGTTTATTAAAGCCATTAAACTTACTAGTATTGCCGGCGCCTATTGGAAAGGTGATGAAAAAAATAAACAGTTAACCCGTATTTACGGCATTACATTTCCAGCCCAAAAAGAGTTGGATGAGTACCTGGCCATGCTTGAGGAGGCTAAAAAAAGAGACCACCGCAAACTGGGTAAAGAACTGGGCATTTATACCATGGACGATAACGTTGGCCAGGGCCTTATTTTATGGATGCCCAACGGAACCGTTATCATTGAAGAACTGGAAAGGTTGGCAAAAGAAACCGAAAATGCGGCAGGTTACAAGCGGGTAGTAACACCCCATATTGCTAAAGAAAGCATGTATCTCACCAGCGGACATTTACCTTATTACGCCGATAGTATGTTTCCCCCAATGGAAATGGATGGTGAAAAATACTATTTAAGGGCCATGAATTGCCCGCATCACCATAAAATTTTTGATGCCGAGCCCAAAAGCTATAAAGACCTTCCCTACAGGGTTGCGGAATACGGCACCTGCTACCGTTATGAACAAAGCGGCGAATTATTCGGGCTTATGCGTGTGCGTTGCCTGCACATGAATGATGCACATATCTATTGCAGTAAAGACCAGTTTGCCCAGGAGTTTAAAGCTGTAAATGATTTATACCTCAAGTATTTTAAAATTTTTGGTATTGATAAATATGTGATGCGGCTAAGCTTGCACGACCCCGAAAAACTTGGGCAGAAATATGTGAATGAACCCGAACTTTGGAAGGAAACCGAAGAACTGGTACGCAACGTTTTAATTGAAACCGGTGTACCTTTTACTGAAGTAAAAGGTGAAGGCGCTTTTTACGGACCCAAAATTGATGTTCAAATATGGAGCGCCATTGGCAGGGAATTTACCCTGGCCACCAACCAGGTTGATTTTGCGCAAAGCCGCAGTTTCAAACTATCGTTTACCAACCAGCAAAACCAACCGGAAATACCCTTAATTATTCACCGTGCGCCACTGGGCACCCATGAGCGCTTTATTGGATTTTTACTGGAGCATTATGCAGGCAATTTCCCAACCTGGCTGGCCCCTTTACAGGTAAAAATATTACCCATCAGCGATAAGTTTGCCGAATATGCAAATTCGGTTTTGCAATCTCTTAAAAATGCAGATATTCGTGCTGAAGTGGATGACCGCAACGAGAAAATAGGGAAGAAGATAAGAGATACAGAAATGATGAAAGTGCCTTATATGCTGGTTGTAGGAGAAAAAGAAATGAACGAAAATAAAGTTGCTGTAAGAAGACAAGGCAAAGGCGACATAGGATTGAAATCAATAGATGAGTTTATGAATGAAGCCGTAGCAGAAATAAAAGAAAGAAGAGCCGAATAAAATTTTTAAAAAACTCAAACCCCTTTTGAGTGATTCAATCAACAAAAAAATAAAGGCACATGTAAAGGGGAAATGTGCAACACAATTATGGCAGTTCCTCAAAAACCCGGAGGCGTGTTCAACAGACCACCCGGCGGCGGATATAGACCCGGCGGTGGTGGCGGATTTAACAAAGGCGGTTTCAACAGAGGCAGGTTTATGCCTCGTAAGGAAGCTGAACACCGCATCAACAATTTTATAAGAGTACCACAAGTGCGACTGGTTGGTGATAATGTAGAAGTGGGCATCTATGAAACCCAGGAGGCATTAAAACTTGCACAAGCTCAAGAGCTTGATCTGGTGGAAATTTCTCCCAATGTGGATCCTCCGGTTTGTAAGATTATTGATTACAATAAATTCCTTTACGACAAGAAGAAAAAGGAAAAGGAAATGAAAGCCAAGAGCAAGGCATCAGAAGTAAAGGAAATACGATTTACGCCCAATACTGACGATCACGATTTTGACTTCAAAGCCAAACATGCCGAAAGTTTTCTGAAAGAAGGAAACAAGGTAAAAGCTTATGTACAGTTTAAAGGTCGTGCTATTCAGTTTCAAGACAGAGGGCAGCTTTTATTGCTCAAGTTTGCCGAGCGTCTTGCCGAAGTAGGAATATTGGAAAATATGCCAAAGATGGAAGGTCGTAGAATGTTGGCCATGTTTGCTCCCAAAGGAAAGAAAAAAGCCTGATGGCTTGAGATTAATAATTTAGCTGCTTCAAATATTTTTTCAGTATCTCTTATGCTGACTAAATTATTTGAAGCAGTTTTCTTTAATTGAATTCATACACAATGAATATTTGTAAAAGGTTATTGCTTCCGGTATTCATCATTACTTTTATTTCCGTTATTGTAATTGCCTGCAATACAGAAAAGAAAAAAGCAGATCCGCCTGCGAAAATTGACTATCTCAATTTCAAGGACTCGGTTATGAAAGCGGTTGAGCCGGACAGCACGCATACAAAAAACTTTTTTGACGAGACCGGTTTTGCCCCGGGTAAAGATTCTATAAAGGATTTATTGGTAAAAATGGATACGCAATGGAAAAGAGAATCAGCCTTTATGCATCGTTACGATTCTTTGAAAAAGAAGATAAAAAATGCACCGGGTTTTTCGCCCGAAGAAAAAGAAATTATTGCCTACCATGAAGCAGGCCACGCCATTTGCGGATGGTTTTTAGAACATGCCTACCCATTATTAAAAGTAACCATCGTACCAAGGGGTACGGCTGCCTTAGGCTATGCCCAATACACACCCAAGGAACAATATCTTTATAATACTGATCAATTATTAGATCAAATATGTATGACGCTGGGCGGAAGGGCAAGTGAAGAAATTTTCTTTGGTAAAATAAGCACAGGCGCCAGCAATGATTTACAGCAAATCACCAAAATTGCGTACAGTATGGTAACCACTTATGGCATGAATGATAAAGTGGGTAACATCAGCTTTTACGATCCGCAACAGGAAAACTATTTTACCAAACCTTACAGTGAAGAAACCGGTAAAATGATTGACGAAGAAGTGAGGAAACTTATTGATGGCGCTTACGAAAAAACCAAGGCTTTACTTACAGAAAAAAAATGGGCTGTAGAAAAACTAGCCAAAGAATTGCTGGTAAAAGAAGTGTTATTTAAAAGCGATGTGGAAACCCTAATAGGCAAGCGTCCATTTGAAGAAAAAAAGCTACTCACCAATGATGATGAATCAACTGTAGCTCCCCAGGATTTAGCAGCGCCGGAAGCGCCACCACAAACCATACCGGAAGAATTGAATAACCCACCGGCTATTTAAACCTTTTGAAATGTCTGCAAGGGAAAATATTTTACAAAAAATTAAACAGGCGCTGGAAAACCCGGTGCCTGTTCCTTATGATATTTCTGACGACACTTCAAACTTATATCCTCGTAATTTAGAAGATGATGCCGTACTTTTTGCACAGGAGTTTACCAAGCTCCAGGGCAAGTTTGCCTATTGCAGCAATGAAGATGATTTATGCCAGCAACTCATCACCCTTTTTGCAGAGCAAGGCTTTACAAAAATTTATTGCAGCGATGAAAAGCTAAAGCCTTTTTTATTACATGCAGGCATTACGCCTTATCATAACCTGGCCGATTGCGACTGCTCCATCACCGGTTGCGAATACCTTGTGGCCCGAACCGGGAGCATGGTATTGAGCGCAAAACAAACCGATGGCCGCACAGCAAGTGTTTACGCACCCGTGCATATTTGCATTGCCTATAACCATCAATTGGTATTTGATATTGAAGATGCTTTAGTGTTTTTAAAAGAAAAATACAAAAACAACCTTCCATCGTTTATCAGTTTTGCCACAGGCCCAAGCCGCACAGCCGATATTGAAAAAACGCTGGTAACCGGCGTTCATGGCCCAAAAGAAGCTTACTGTTTTTTGGTGGAAGAATAACATAGCTTTTAAATTAGCTAAATTAAAGTACTATATTTGTTTTTAGATTTTGTTCATAATTATGAATACATCAAAAACATACAGGATTGTTTTGAGAAAAGAAGCAGAAGGGGCTTATACGGCTATGGTGCCTGCATTGCCCGGATGCATTACCTGGGGTGAAAATATTGACCATGCATTGGCAATGGCAAAAGAAGCCATTGAAGGGTATATTGAAGTATTAAAGGAAGAAGGGGAATCCGTACCGGATGATAATGATACTTTAGAATACTCCCTTCAATTAACTACTTAATATTTGCAAAAACACTTTTTTGTTCCAATTGGAACCAAAAAGTGTTGAAAGCCATTCGAAACAAAACATTTCCTTCTATTTTTGCCAAATGAACACTTCTCCACTTCATTTAATAAGAATACTGGAAGCAAAAGGCTTTTTATTGAAAAGAGTTCGGGGCAGCCATCAAATTTATTTTCATCCAGAATCTAAAAAGACGGTTGTAATACCGATTCATGGAAATAAAGATATACCTACGGGCACTTTTTTAAGTATCATCAAACAGGCCGGCATTAATAAAAACGAAATTTAATTCTCATGCAATCACCTTCCTACCAACTTTTTGTTTACGGCTCGTTAAGGAGCGGTTTTAGAAACCCGGCTTACGATTACCTCACCCAATACTTTCACCTGGTAGGAGAAGCCCTGGTAAGGGGAAGGCTATATGATAATGGCGCATATCCCGTAGCTGTAAATACCAGCGCCGACGAATTTATCACCGGTGAGCTTTATGTAATTAATAATAAAGATGAATTTTCATGGGTGTTAGGCCAGTTAGACGACTACGAAGGGCTGAATACCGAAGCAAACGAAACCCCCTTGTACCGCAGGGAACTTACTGAAGTTTTTATTAACGGGCAGGGCTCTATGGCCTGGGTATATTGGTACAACAAAAGCATCCTAGGCATGAAGCACATCCCCATTGGCGATGTATTAAAATACCTGCAGCAAAAAAACAAACCCTAAAAGCAAATTTTTCAGTTGCTGCAAATTTTCATCGGTAAATTGGCTCAGCGTATTTACTTTTGTACCTAAGCCATTTTCAACACTTGTCTTTGCAAAAAAATATATACTTCCTTTCCGATTTTCACCTGGGCGCACCCGATGCCAAAAACAGCCTTGAAAGGGAAAAGCGCATTTGCCGCTTTTTAGACAGCATAAAAAATTCGGCTTCGGAAATATTTATTGTTGGCGATATGTTTGACTTTTGGTTTGAATACAGCACCGTAGTGCCCAAAGGGTATGTGCGCCTTTTAGGAAAACTGGCCGAACTGACAGACAGTGGCATTGCCATTCATTTTTTTGTGGGCAACCATGATATGTGGATGAAAAATTATTTTCAGCAGGAGCTGAATATACCCGTTTATTTTGAGCCCAAAGAATTTGACTTTAGCGGCAAAAAATTTTACATTGGCCATGGCGATGGGCTTGGCCCCGGCGACAAAGGGTATAAGTTTATAAAGAAAATTTTCAGGAACCCGGTATGCAAATGGATGTTTGGGGTATTGCCACCCTATATGGGTATTGGGCTTGCCAATTATTTAAGCCGCAAAAGCCGCATTAAAACCGGCTCTGTAAATGAAACGTTTCTAGGTGAAGAAAACGAATGGCTGATTATATACTCAAAGGAAATTTTACAAAAACAATATTTTGACTATTTTATTTTTGGCCACAGGCACTTACCCATTGACGTAGTGTTACCCCAAAACAGCCGGTATATTAATTTGGGTGAATGGATAAAATATAACAGTTATGCCGTATTTAATGGTACAACTATTGAACTGCTCTACTTTAAACAATAAAACCTTGAAATCTAATTTTTTTCATGCGGTTTTTTTCCTGATGCTTCTTCAGCACTATTCCTGTGCCCAAAGTATAACCCCGGCAGGTCCTACAAATTCCGGCGCAGCCGATAGTGTTTTACCGGGTAACCTAAAACCCGTAAAATTTATTGCCGGCAACTACAGCATGCTGGAAGTGGACAACCTCAATTTTATTTACCTGCTAAACGAAAGCGGGCAACTCAAAAAATTAAACCCCAATGGGGATTCCCTTTCGGTTTTCAATGATGTAAAAAAATACGGCAACCCCGGTTTAGTGGATGTGAGCAACCCGCTAAAAGTATTGCTGTTTTATAAACCTTATGCCAGCATCGTTTTGCTGGATAAAATGCTAACCCTCAGAAACAGTTTAAACCTGAGAAAAATAAACATTTTTAGCGTAAATGCCATTGCCAATGCTTACGATAATTCAATATGGGTTTTTGATGAACAGGATTTTACTTTAAAAAAAATTTCGGAGCAGGGCCAGGTCATCCAGGAGTCTAATGATATGCGGCTGTTTCCGGGTATTGCGCCGCAAGTGAGCTCCATAACCGACCACAACAACTTTGTTTATCTTTACGATAAAGACAATGGATTTTTCGTATTTGATTACTACGGTACTTTTAAAAACACTTTAGCTTTTAAAAACTGGGGCAATATCAGTTTTTCGGGAAATATCCTTTACGGAACAGAAAATAACCGGCTCCATATTTACCGCATTGACAACCAAAAGGAAACTGTTTTTGAAATGCCGCAACCCTGGAAAGATGGTATAAGCATTAAAGCCATGAACGGGAAACTATATGTGCTGAAAAAGGAAGGCCTGGAGATTTATAATTTATAAGCATGGATTTTTTAAACCAATATTTTCTCGACAATACCATTAAAAGCTACCTGCTGGTGCTGGGCATTATTGTACTGCTGTATTTATTCAAAAAATTTGTATCACAAAGTATTGCCAACATTTTGTACTACCCGGTAAAATTATTTTGGAAAGATATTAACCGTAAACAATTTGTATCGCTGCTTTTAAAACCCCTGGGTTGGTTTATACTGGTATGTGTGGCCCTATTTACCATAAGCCGCTTAAATTATCCGCAATTTTTAGATTTTAAAATATATAAATTTTCCTTTGATAAAATACTGGAGAAAACCGCCGTGCTGATTTTTGTTTTCAGTTTTATCCGGCTGTGTTTATCTATTGTTGATTTCATCAGCCTCATTTTAACTAAAAAAGCCAGCCTTACCTTAAGCCGTTCCGATGATCAGATGGTGGTTTTTTTTCAAAATCTCTTAAAAGCATTTATTATTATCCTGGGCATTTTATTGGCGCTTAAAATTGGGTTTAACCAGGATATTAGTTACCTGCTCACCAGCCTGAGCATAGTGGGTGCAGCCGTTGCCTTATCGGCAAAAGAAAGCCTGGAAAACCTTATTGCTTCCTTTATTATTTTTTTAGACAAACCTTTTTATGTAGGCGATGTTGTAAAAGTGAATGCCATCACCGGCGTGGTGGAAACCATTGGTTTACGCAGCACACGCATCCGCACCACAGATAAAACCCTGGTTACGGTACCCAACAAGCAAATGGTGGACAGCGTAGTGGACAACCTGAGCTTTCGCACCGGCAGAAGGGTAGAAATGAAGCTTGAGCTTTCGGAAAAAACCGTTGCAGAAACCGCCCAAAAACTTACCGGAAAAATTCAAAATTTAATTACGTCACAATTTGCTAATGATATTACCAGCGCTACGGCTTTTATATCCGACTTTAACAAAAACGGTATTACGATTATTGTGGAATACTTTACGCCAAATATCAGCATCCCGGAATTTAATACCCTCAGGCAAAACATCAGCGCAGCCCTAATTCAACTGATCAATGATGAGCAAATTCAATTTGCAGTAAGCTCCAATAGTATTACCATAGTTCCGGGTGGCAACGACAACCTTCCATCAAACAAGCCCATCATTTAAATTTTTAGAAGGTTTTTTTCTTCTTTCATAAATAACTGGAGCGCCTGGGCAATACTAATTACCAGTATGGCCCCAATGGCATTAAGCCATAAAAAAGATACCACATCGGCTTTAAAAATCAGGAGGATAATAATTTCTGAAATTATGGCGGCAATAAATACCGCTTTACCCCCAATCTTTTTGAGCCAAAACGCCACCAGGAAAATACCCAGGATANNGCAAAAAATACCCCAGGCCAGGGTGTACCATTTTGATATCTTATAGTCGTTTTCTTCACTGCTGTTTTTTGAAAATCGTTTATGAAAATCTACAATGGTGCATGCAGCAAGGGCATTTATGGCAGCCGCTACGCTTCCCCAGCCGGAAAGAAAGATGATAGCAAATAACAACCCTATTAAACCTACCGGCAAATTCTCTTTTACAAAACTCAGAAATATATAATTGGTATCATTGGCTTCCCGGCCATTTAAAGCCTGTTGAATAACCGATTTTTACTGGTTGCGCAATGCCGTTGCTTCATCTATACTCCCGGCTTCAAATGCCNNACCCGTTTAACAGTAAACCCCGGCGGCTTTCTTTTACATTTTTTGCTGTTATGTATCTTCCTACCTGGCTATGGTCGGTGCCAAAATAACTCAGCGCTAAAAAAAATCCACCAATTAAGCCACTCCAAATATTGTATTTATCTTTCCAGTTAAACCCATTTTCAGAAAATCCCGTGGTAATAATATTCATTTTACCATAGCCGGCTGCCTTATCCAGCGCAGCTTTAAAACCCATCCCTGCCGGCAACATTTGCACAATAATATACCCAATAATAAATAACGAAAGAAAAATGATGATCATTTGCAAGCCCTGGGTGTGGGCTACCGCTTTTGCCCCGCCACTCATGGTATATACCAGTACAAGGCCTCCCATTACAATGTTGGTTAAATAAATATTCCATCCCATCAAGGAGCTTAATACCAGCGATGGGGCATAAATACTTATGCCGGTGCTTAATCCCCGGCTGACTAAAAATAAAAAAGAAGTGAGCAGCCGGGTTCTGCCATCAAAGCGTTGTTCCAAAAACTCATAAGCCGTATATACTTTTAACTTGTTAAACACCGGCACAAAAAATACACTAATCACTATCATGGCCAATGGCAGCCCATAATAATACTGCACAAACCGAAGTCCATCGGTATAGGCCTGCCCGGGGCCGGTAAGATAGGTTACGGCGCTGGCTTGCGTACCCATAATACCCAGCAACACCAGGTACCAGGGCGTATTATTATTGTTGAGAAAATACCCCTGCAGGTTTTTTGTAGTATGGCTTTTATAAATCCCATAAGCCATGAGCGCCGTTAAAACAGTAATTAATATAATCCAGTCAATTACACTCATATTTAAAAGCTAGGGCAAAACAATAAATACTTTTAAAGGCTTAAAATAAACGTACCGTTTTTTATTTTTCAGGCTTTGCCAAAAGATTCGCCATAAGGCGATAGGCGCCGGGCACACCTGCAGGTAATTGCCTGAAAAACGACAGGNNTAAAGGATGATTCGATTCAAGAAAACGAACCGTGGCAATCTCATCGGTAACCCTTGTTCGACTAATTTCAAACGGGTAAGGAAATAAACGTTGCGTTACTTTACCTATATTATTATTGGTGTTGTACTGCACCAGCAAAACGCCTCCTGCTTTAACATAATTCATCAACGGCTCGTAAACATTATCCATCCAGGCATTAACGTTGTATGCCCTTACACCGGTTACAATGGCATCAAACCTGCGCAGGTTTTCCACGGTAAAATCATTTTCCTGCAAAAAAGTAACCGTGTAACCCATTTGTTCCAAAGCCTGTGGTACTTTATCTCCTGCGCCGGTAATATATCCAATCGCTTTACCTGAAGTTTTAATATCCAGTTTAATAATTTTTATCTGGTCGTAATAATGATAAAAAATATCCGGAATATGATCGTAAGCTATTTTTCTCAATGAATACATTTGATCTTCATAAAGAACAGGAGAAGACAACTTCATACCCAATGTTGTTGTAGAGTTGTTCTGGATTTTATCCGGGTGAATTACATAATTAAAGGTTTTTACAGTGCCTTTGGAAAAATGCATACTGGTATCCATAAAATTTTCCGGCTTGTTGTTAACAAAGGCAGACAAGGTCATTTTTCCGCTTAGATCCATATTGGGCTGTACCGTAAGGGTAAGTTTCTTTTGCGCATCCTGGTTATTACGAAGCAATATGAGCGATGGTGAACTGTTGATAAAAACGGGGTAAACAAATTGTGCCGGTTGATATAATTCTCCCTTAACCGGATCGGTATGCTTATACTGGATATTGCGGCTAAAGGTTAAGAGCGTGCCCTTTACCTGCACCTGGAAGAGGGCTTTGAAATTGTCATTCAGGATTTCCGGCAACCCCGTTTTTTGCTGATTTTTTATTTGAAATGCTTCTCCTTCCAGGGGATATTCTATCCAGTAAGGTTGTGAAACCGGTGTTTCCTTTAATATAAATGCAGCGCCTTTTTGAATATTATTAATGTTATTGGATAAATTAGTAAACCGGATGGTTTGCCCAAATACACTCACCTGGGCGCTTTCTACCGGCAGGTTATTTCTATTGTTAAAGGTAACGGTAAAATGCAGGCTGTCGCCAACCACATTTAGCTGGTTGCTCACGGTAGCTTCCAAAAACAAGCCGCTTACCGCATCTATGAGTTCGTCAATTTCTTTAATTTTAAATTGCACAAGGTTATCGTAGCCTTTTACTTTAACGAGTAATTGTTTGAGTTGAATAAGGGCCGGGAGGGACAGGGAAGGCTGTTGTGGGTTGTATGCACTGATTATTTTTTTAATGGCATCCCCATATAGCTTATCCGGTATTCTTAAAGGGCCGGTCTCAATGTTTTCCATAATGTCAGTGGTGGGTTTATCGCCTTTTATGGGAAGAAAAAATTCAAAGGATTCCCCTCTTTGAAGTGTGGCGCCCATTCCCTGGCTCCTATGCTGGCTCCTGCTTTCGGCTGCCATTTCTCCATAGCTTTTACCAAGTAATGGGTTATACATTCCTACATCGGTTTTAAACTGGCCTTCACGGTCAACCGATGAACCACCCCAGTTAAAGCTGTTCCATAATAGCCTTTTGGCCTTCCAGGGCTTAACGCCATAGGAAAACTGTTCCGGGAATTTAGCAGGGTCTGCAGCGGCATCAAAAGCTTCACCGGCAAGTATGGCCGAAGCTGTATGGTGGCCATGGCCCCCTTCGCCTGTTGTTGGAAAACGGGCAATGATCACATCGGGTTGAAGTTTTCGGATGATCCACACTACGTCACTGAGTATTTTATCATGGCCCCATTTCTCCAAAGTTTCTTCAGGGCTTTTGCTATACCCAAAATCATACGCACGGGTAAAATATTGTTCGGCGCCATCAATTCTTCTTGCTGCCAACAGCTCCTGGGTACGAATTAAACCCAACTCAATACCCTGTTCATCGCCAATAAGGTTTTGGCCTCCATCACCCCTTGTTAAACTTAAATAAGCGGTACGCAATTTTCTTTCATTCTCCAAATAAGACAATAAACGGGTGTTTTCATCATCGGGATGTGCGGCAATATATAATACGGTTCCAAAAACTTCCAACTTTTGCAAGCGATGTAAAATTTCAGAAGAGGAATAGGTTTGCAACGGTTGTGCAAACAATGTATTAACCAAAAACAGTAAAACCGGGGTAAAAAAAAGCTTCATGCAAAATTTTTTATGAAATGATAAGGAGGCTTCTTGTGCAAAAAGCTATCCTGCATACATTTTAAGAATGTAAAATATTATAAAATCACCGGGAAAACCCCAATAAAAGGTTATTATTTGCTAAACGAATATTAAAGTTTATCGGTTACCCGATAGCCGCATTTAAATCGTCAATTAAATCATCTGCATCTTCAATACCAATGCTTAGCCGTATTAACCCGTCATTTAAACCGTTTTTGATCCGCTCTTCCCTGGGAATACTTGCATGCGTCATGCTAGCCGGGTGGTTAATGAGGCTTTCCACTCCGCCAAGGCTTTCAGCAAGTGAAAATATTTTTGTTGAGGATAACAGTTTTGTAGCCGCCTCCATGCTTTCATCTTTCAATAAAAAACTTAACATACCACCAAAACCGTTCATTTGTTTTTTGGCCACGGGGTAACCGGGGTTATCTTCAAAACCCGGCCAGTAAACCTTACCCACTTTGGGATGGTTGCTTAACCAATGTGCAATTTTTTCTCCATTCTTACAATGTTGCTTCATGCGCACATGAAGGGTTTTTATGCCCCGTAAAACCAAAAAACAATCAAAGGGGCCGGGTACAGCGCCACAACTTTTTTGAATAAAATANNCGGAGAAGCAAACGTATTATCCACGCACAACCAAATACCCGCAGGCCGGGTTAGTGCAGCTATGGCTGCAATATCCGTTATATTCATGAGTGGGTTGGTAGGCGTTTCTACCCAAACCAATTTTGTTTTTGGAGAGATTACCTTTTTTACATTTGCGGCATTGGTGGTATCTACATAAATAAATTTTATACCAAAGCGTTCAAATACTTTACTGAACAAGCGGTACGTTCCACCATACATATCATTAGCTGCTATCACCTCATCACCAGGGCTCAAAAGTTTTAAAACGGCATCGGTAGCCGCTACACCGCTGCTAAAAGCAAGGCCATGTTTTCCATTTTCAATAATGGCCAGGGCTTCTTCCAGGGCTTTTCGGGTGGGGTTTTGGCTGCGGGCATACTCATATCCTTTATTCACCCCCGGAGCCTCTTGTACATAGGTGGAGGTTTGAAAAATGGGGGTCATTATGGCCCCGGTTGAAGGATCGGGAGCTGCACCGGCATGAATAAGTTTAGTGGCCATTTTTTTGGAAGAGAGCGAATGAGCGGGCATGATACTTGATTTAATAATTCGGCAAATGTACTCATTAACGGCTAGAATTAATAAAACATTTGTGCCGCACAGGCTTAGCGCCAATCGGTATTGTTGGCTTCAAAGGCATCGAGGTTTTGCT
>JRYE01000510.1_pt1 | contig 15123 bp, 25 predicted proteins | sample 235321 | NCBI WGS metagenome assembly JRYE01 (sample SAMN03074214, study PRJNA261473) | activated sludge metagenome | biome: Common Effluent Treatment Plant; feature: Wastewater; material: Activated sludge; isolation source: activated biomass in a lab-scale reactor treating industrial wastewater at... | reverse complement strand
CTAGCCATGCTTGTAATACTATTATTCTGAAGGCTGTTCTAAAACACGAAGACTAAACACAGGAGCCTTATCTTCCTCATTATCCAATTCATTCCCCTCTGCCTCATCATATTTCTCAGAATATAATTCCTTGATAAGTTCCTTATAGGTAGTAATCACCAATGCACTTGCCCGTAACTTTCCAGATTCACTTGAAGCATTATCTTCGATAATCTGAGTAGCGCATCTAATAGCCTTACCCATACCGGGTTTTAGCTTATTCAACATTGACTCAAGTTCTTCTGTACGTAAATCTTTATTGGTTTTACTTGTACCGTCTTTACGTGGTCTTCCGTTCGGGTTAGGTGAAGCGCCACCTTTAACCCAATTTGCATTTGCCATATTATTATCCTTTTATTGTTGTTATAATTCTTGGTGCTGGATGAGTGACTCGAACACTCGTGGGATTTCTCCGCTGCGTTACAAAGGCAGTGCAATCGCCGCTATGCGAATCCAGCAATAAACCTTAAATGTCCGTAATCCTAATCATTATCTACATAAAGCCTAAGATTACAAGCATTAGTAATATCAATCATACCTAACCGCAATACTGCGTGACCACCCATACGCCATTAAATCATCAAGAACTTCGTTCTTAGTAATCTCTTCCTCATACAGATGATATACTGCATTACAAGCAGAGCAATTATCTTCTTCCTCGAAAATATCTGTAATGAAGGATTTCCCACAAATAGGGCATTCCTTTGCGATATTGAACCTGTAGTTTTTATGATTAGACATATGGATGTTACTTTCTTATTGTTATTATTCTTAAGTTCGCAATTCGCAAACTGCAGTAAAAGTTGTTGGTATTGCATCAAACCCAATAGCCGTAATATTGGAATTATTTACTTGATGAATGCTTCTCTTAGATTGAACACGGTCTTCTTATATCCGCGAGAATTATCTTACTACCAACAAGTTAAATCTACTATTGAACAGGTAACTAACTTAAGGTCTGTCTCACAAATAATAGATTTACTTCTTAGTACTAACAGTGATTTATCATTGCAAATAAGCATAAATCAGTGATTAGTCATTGCACGCTACCAACAAGTTAATCCAACTAGGAGAATCTTACTCCACCAAGTCTACTAAAGAACGCTAGAGCCTTATGGGTCAGTCCTGACTTTCACTTGTAGTTGGATTACTTCTTAGCCCCTGTCTTTCCAAGGTGCCAGATACCTAACTTCCAAATAACCGGGTCATCATCGGCCATATACAACGTTCTCTTTATAACAACTCCAAGGTTGTAACCCATAAGGTTGGCAATAATCTATTTCAGTTGCTTCCAGATTATCCTTAAAATACTTGCTAATTTAGTACTTTCTGCTTACAAAATGCAGAAGTATCGTTTCGGCATACTTGCTCAAGTTCCCGCCTGTGTCTTCGTTTAAGGCTCGCCACCTTACTTGAGAATTCTTGGCGGGTACTTTAAATTCCATGAGATTCTGTATAATCCAAATCTTTTAACTTCTCATACCTAAATTCAAGTGCTGCTTGCAGTGCTGCCTGCTTATCGTTCTCGTAGTTTCTTAGGTGGAAAGTCTTTGTGTTACGTCTTGAGTTCTCGTACCAGTTAAATATCCAGTGATTCTTATGCTCAACAAATCTTATACCACTATAACCCGTTGTATTATCGCACCGCATCCTAGAGTTACGCCTATTTTCTCTTTGGGTAACGACCCTAAGATTTGATATATTGTTATTATGTGGGTTGCCGTCTTTGTGGTCAACAACTTTACCAACTATATCAAGACCAAAGAGATAAGCTACAACTCTGTGTACCGAGTATCGCTTTCTCATGTATTTCACAATCATGTAACCTCTTGAATCATTATACCTGACAGGATCACCGACTTTAGCTCTAAGATAATCAATTCCCCAAGAAAGGAACGAAGGACTGTTTTCATTATAGACGAATACTCCATCCAATGCCGATAAGTCAGTTTCTTTCACTGGATTGTTTGTATTTACAATTGTAAGTTTAAATCTATCAATATAAATCTTCTCTATCTCATACGACTCTTCTTTTGTAAGACAACTATCTACAATTTCAACATCGTATACGAAACCAAGTTCATTGACTTTTTCAGAGTACTTCTTTCCGCGACACGTTCCTTTTCCTTTTGTAGGCGACATCTCTTTAGTTCTCGCACGATCCACTGTACCAGAACCAACATAAAATACCTCTCCATCTAAACTTTTGTGTAAATAAACACAGTACCTTCTATCATCATCCAAAAATAAATCTCCTATATAAGTTACCAATGAATCGCAATAGGGTGTATGCAAGTACCCAATCAAAGGTAACTTACATAGAAGATTTAGTAATCATTTTCCTATTGCATACTTTTCACCATTGCGTGATGTTAAGGTGTGCTGTCTTTCCAGCAGTCACTTGGTTACTGTATCCAAGAGTACTCTGCATAGATAAATAAAGGAGGGAAATTTAAATATGCAAGTACAGAACTTCTTCGTTCAAAAGAAAGGAAATATATGAATTAGAATATTCATTTCTAAGCATACAAATATAAGTATATCACATGATTTTTGATTTGTCAAGTAAAATACGAAGTATTTTGCGCTAGGTCAAGTAAATTGTTTATTTATTTTCCTTAAAACTGTCTATATACGCTCTCGCTTCACCAGCAAGANNAATTTCAAAGCTGCATTATACTCCAAGCCTTTAACCTTTGCAAGCTTTCCTTGCTGCATAAACCTCAAGCAATATGTATATAATCTACTTTCAGATTTAATACTAATATTACTCAAATTGTACTCAGCATCTGTGTACTTGATGTATTCTTCTTTGGTAATCAACTTAAGGTTATCTAGCCTCAGATCATCAGGTACTGCTTGAATAACGTAATGATCATCAGGTATCTCTCCATTAGCAATCATCCAGCACATAATATGCGCTTTACGTCTAAGGAGTCTTCCTTGAGGATTCTTAGCATACAAGAAATATTGTCCGTCAGGGAGAATCTTACGAAAGTTCCTTGAGAATTTATAAGTACGATATACAGTGCCTGATTCTGGATCGTAAGCAATGTTTGGGTAGTCAGGATTGGTTAGCATTCTTTTCCTTTAAAATTAGACAAACCGGTATGTCTAAAATAGACGAACTGTTTCTTAGTTATTGCGTCTTACGACTTAGCACAACAAAAATTATTTAAAACCAAACAAATCGTTGTGGACGAGTCAGTATGTTTAAATTAGACACCAATGCTTTTATTTATTTATTCTTCTTATATATTCTATCTTCTTTATTAGTTGTCGAAAATTAACATACTGCTCTGTCTAAATTAGACGAACCTGCTGTCTAAATTAGGCACTCTAAAATGGTAATTCCCCAAATGGGTCATACTCCAGTGACTTCTTCTTAGGTGACTCGTGCACGGATTCTTTAGATTTACTATAAGCACTGGTTGTGTATTCAGCATATCTGTCCTCAACGATATATGCGTTCTTATTATGTTGCTTTGTCTTTATCTTTGTTATTTTAACTAAGCCCTTTGACTCAAGCCAACGAATTGAACCTCTAACTGAACCGTACTTACTTCTACAAGATTCTGCAATAGTTTCCTGTGATTCAAAGTATTCTTTGTTTTGCTTACTAAACCAATCGTATTTACATAATAGGTAGCTATAGACGATTGCATGACAATAAGTACAATCATCATACTCGTCCATGATACCAAATACTAATTTAACGTTGCTTAGTTTCTTGTTGCTTGATGTTGTCATTTGTATCATCCTCAATAGTGGGAACAAGTTTAGAATATAGTTCTGTTAGTGCTACATTAATTACATGAGTTAGTTTTGTACCTTCTGGAAATGCTTTAAGAAGTGCGTGTACTTTCTCAGTAGTTCGTTCATTAAGAGAAACTTTCATCTTAACCTTTCAGTTGTTAGTAATTAGACAAAATGTCTACATACATTCTACCACACAAATCTCAAAAGTCAAGAGGTAACAGAAAATAATTTTCAAAGATAGCGCTTGACATGATAGAAGTGCTATGATAAGATGCTCGAAACTTAACAAGGAGAAATACATGCTAAATTTTGATGCTTTCATTGTAGAAACAAGTGACAAAGAACCTGAAAATATTTGTATTGTAAGAATTACAACAAACTACTGGTCTGATAGTAAAGGACTATACTCAAAGAAGAACATTAAATTTCTAAAACAAAAATCTAAAGGGTATTCTATTCTTCAAGAAGATTGTTCTAATATTGGGGCAGATGAAGCTTTCTTACGTATTGAAAACTTATACGATGTAGAAGATGGCATCTATGAAGTTATTACAACAAATGAGCAAAGAGATTGGGAGTCAGGTTATATCGAAGATTATGACTACTATCTTGTTGAGTACAAGGAACCTTGACCTTTACGCCTTACCTCTAAGTAAGGCTTTACACCTAGCATTTCTTCATGTACAATGCGAAAACTTACTAACGAAGGAGATTGAAATGATTAAGCATGTACTCCCAACAGGGTATCTTGTTGTAGAAGATTACTCTAAAGGAAAACTAGAAACACTGTCTATTGGAGACTATGGAAAGCATGTGAATGTTAAAGCTGATTTCCTTGGTTATACAAAAGAGATTAACGGTGTTCCGAATACAAACTGTATGCCTCTTAGCGAAAAATGGGTAATCACTCTTTCTACACAATACGGGTGTGTGCAGAAGTGCAAATTCTGTGATGTTCCTAATGTAAAATTTAATGGTAATGCTTCTTTTGATGATTTGAAAAATCAACTGCAAAATGCCTTAGACTGCTTTCCATCTGTAAATTATATTGAAAGACTAAATATTCATTTTGCACGGATGGGGGAACCAATTTTTAATAGTAATGTATTCGATTTTTCAGAATGGTTGTATGAAAATAAACGTAATTTTAATCAAAGGATTGAAACGCTGCATCCGGTAATGACTACTTCCTTGCCTATTAATTTTAAAAGTTTGGAAAATAATATTAATCGTTGGTGCCATATTAAGAATGATATTTATAATGGACAAGCAGGGCTCCAATTCAGTATTAACAGTACTGATAGTAATCAACGAGATAATATGTTTGGTGGAAGTTCAATTTCTCTTGAGGAATTTGCAAAAATTGCTGAAAAACTACCGGAACCTGTAGGTCGTAAATACTGTTTAAATTTTGCTTATGCAAGTAATTATATTATAGATGGTAAGTATCTTGCTAAATTGTTTGATAGTAATAAGTTCATGTGCAAGATTACTCCCATTCATAACAATACTTCTTGTAAGGAAAACGGTATTGTAACTTTAGATGGTTACAATTCCTATGTTCCATATAAGATTCCAGAAGAATCCCTTAAAGATGCTGGTTTTGATGTTTTAGTATTTATACCTTCAATGGATGAGGAAAATGGTATTGTTACTTGTGGAAATGCTATTCTAGGAGGTTCAAGTATTAAAATTGTAACAGATTCAATTAAGATTCTAGGTATTTAACGCTTGACTTTCACCAAAAAGTATGCTAAGATAGCATTACGCTGTAAATTTAAAGATTAACTTAAAGGAGTAACAAATGACACAAAACACAAATGAAATCTTGCATGTAATCGGTACTGACCTACTGGACTATTCTTTCAAAGTACAGAAAGCTATTAGTGACGGATGGACTTTCAGTGATAAAAGCGAATACGCTCCTCGTGCATGGCCGCATATGTTTGAGGCTTGGATGGTAAAGGTAGGTACAACTATTGATGATAGTAACTCTCAAATGGTTGTAGAACGCTCAGAATCGTTCTCTGTTGCATTCAAAGAGTCTTACGGAGGGGTAGATACCAATAATGAAAATAAAGCGGTTGTAGAGCCTTCTAAGGGTGTTCCTAAGCAAACTAATCGTCGGAATGCGAAGAAGTAGTTATGAGTGCGTATTCTACTTTATACATAACTAGGCGCAAAGCCAAGGAAATTATCCTTGACAGTCTGCTAAATATACCAGATGATATTCTAGCTAACATGGTAGATAAGATTCTTGAGGATAGATTGTATAATTGCATTATTGTAGAAAATTATGAAAGAAATGATGATGAAGTTATTTAAGGAGGAATAATTGCAAGTAGAACTATTAGATTACACAGAAGACCCTGAGTATAAAATTGGGCTATTCTCTGCGGAATGCTATGACTCAAAGAAAGATCGTGAAAGTTGTATTCGTAGAGTAAAGCATTGCAAGGATTCAGGGCATCTATCAACACTAAGATTTGCAAATGCAACATTTAAGATTTCCGGTATTAGCCGAGTATGTAGTCACCAACTTGTACGGAGTGCACATCTTAGTTATTTGCAGAAAAGTCAAAGGTACGTGTTCGAGAAGGAAATCGAATTTGTTGAACCAGATTCTTTGAAAGATGCTCCTGAATACTACCGTAACGCTTGGCGAAAACTACATGCTGATGCAGAAGCGCTATATCTAGCTGGTATTAATAACAAGTATATTGTAAAAGAAGATGCTCGTTTTGTTCTACCTCAAAGTTGTACTACGAGCATTATTGTTACGGGGAATTTTCAAGCACTATTAGATTTTATTAATCTGCGTTCAAGTAAGTACGCGCAAAAAGAAATTCGTAATGTGGCGATTGAGATTAATAATCAATTAGCTAAGATTGCACCAAATATATTTGAACACAAGGAGTTTCTATGAATAGATTATATATTGCTGTTCTTGATGAATTTCCTGACTACATGACTCCTACATTAGTAGCTCATTCTATACTAGGAGCGCATTTATTCTTTGATGGGATTGGAAGCATTAAATATAAAGAATGGTTAAATAATTCCTTTAAGAAATGTGTTGTTAGAGTAAACAAGAGAGAATTTGATAAAATTTCAAAGATTCCTTTTACTTATTTAGGGCATGAAAATAATACATTAGGTGGTATTAAATCTTGCGCAATACCTTTGCCTGTTGAAAATGATAATTTACCAAATGTTTTAAAGTTTGCTAAATTATGGAAGCCAAAAGGAGAATAATAATGTACCAAATCATTCTAGATGAGGAAGAATACCAAATTATTTTAAGACACAGAGATAAGATTAAGCAACAGCAAGAATTATTCAATAAACAAAAGAATTGCAAGCATGTATGGAGTAAGACTGGTTGGGGGCATAATGGAGATATTTACGAATGCTCTATCTGTGGTAAGATTGATTGCTAGTAAGGAGAATAAATAATATATGACAAATAGTACTCGACGTAACACACGGGCTAAGAAGGTGGAATCTGGTGAGCAAAAAATCACCCGCAAAGCTAACAACTGGAATGAGAGTTATGGGTATCACAACTTCCACTTAACAGAACCACAAAAAGAACTGTGCAATAAGATTCGTGAAAATACCCTAACTTTTGTTGATAGTGTAGCTGGTACGGGTAAATCGTCTGCTGTGCTGTATCACTTCGCTAAAGAATATGTGCGTGATCCGAGCAAAAAGATTATTGTAATTCGTACTCCCATGGAGGCTGGTGGAATGGACAAGGTTGGATTCCTACCAAATTCACTTGAAGAAAAGGTGGCTATCCATTTCGCTAGTTCAAAGAAAATCCTTGAGCAGATGCTTAATAAAGGTAAAGTAGAAACTGATCTTGGGCATAGAATTCACTTCAAAATTCCTAATTTTGTACTTGGGGAGACACTTGATAATTCTCTAATTTTCATCGACGAAGCCCAAGCCTTGCAACCAATGATCATGAAACTACTACTTGAAAGAACTGGAGTTGATAGTACAGTTGTGGTTGCAGGGTCTAGTAGCCAGTTATATGGTGCTGAAGGTAACAAGAGAAATGGTTTGAAGGACGCTATTCATAGGTTCTTTGACGAGAATATGAATCCGCTGTATCCTGATGTTGCTTTCCACAAGTTTGAAATTGAAGATATTCAGCGAAGCGAGATTGTCAAGACTGTTATCAAGGCTTATAGCGATTATTTAAATTAAAGGAGAGACATGAAAAGGCTTGATCTTACCGGACACAGATTTGGTTTATTGGTTGCTATGAAATATGTTAGAACCAATCCTAAAAATAAAATGGCCTACTGGAAATGTTTATGTGATTGTGGAAATGAGACTGAAGTTTCGCTAGGGAATCTACGATCAGGTCATACTACATCTTGTGGTTGTAATAAACATAGGAAAGGTAAAGATAACCCAATTTTGTTCACGGCATGAAAAATACTAAAGTATTTAAATCTTGGTGTAAAATTAAAGAACGCTCTTTTAACAAAAACGATATATCATATAAAGATTATGGTGCAGTGGGCATTGTCATTTCTGACGAGTATGCAAAAGATTTTCTTGCATTTTATGCGGAAGTAGGTGATCCTCCAGAAAACTCCCTAGGTGGTCTATTGATCGTATAGATAACTCTAAAGGCTACATTAAAGGCAACATGAGGTGGGCAAGTATAGAACAACAAGCTAGAAATAAGTCTATGCGAAGAGATAATAGTACCGGGGTTAATGGTGTGCATTTTTATGAGTATAACACAGGTGTTTTATATGCTGTAGCAACTGTTTCGGGGTATAAAGATTCTAATGGAAAGCGAATAAGTTTAAATAAAAAATTCTCTGTAAAGAAACACGGCCTACTCCCCGCCTTCGCTATGGCTTGTAAGTATCGTGAAGATAAAATTGCGGAGCTAAATGCATTGGGTTATGGTTACACAGAAAACCATGGAAAATAAGGAGAAATATATTGAAGAATAAACTAAACCAATTTGAAGAAGAAATTCTACTTCCTACCAACAAGCAACTTGAATTTTACACTGAGCAGATTTCTAGTATCGCAATGACTGTGCACATTGATGAAGAAATTAAGGAACCTTCTTATTACCGTCAAGTTGTACAAGGTATTAATAATTTATCTGAAGGGGACCAACTAACATTTAATATTGCATCGCCGGGAGGTCGTTTAGATGGGCTAGAGGTTGTACTGAGTGCAATTGATAACACAGATGCAGTCACTATTGCAAATATTGCCGGACAATGCCATTCTGCGGCAAGTATCTTATCTTTACGTTGCAATGTCGTCTCTGTATCTCCTCATGCTTCTATGCTAGTTCATTTTGTAAGCTTTGGTGCGGGGGGTGCTAGTAATCATGTGCTGAAACAAGCAGAGCATACTAAGAAGGTATCAGAAAAGCTATTCCGAGATACTTATTACGGCTTCTTAACAGAAGAAGAAATTAAGAGATGCATTGAAGATGATTATCAATTATGGTTAGATAGTGAGCAGATTATTGAACGCCTGCAACAACGTCAAGAAATCCTAGAAGCAGAAGAAGTGGAAGATACTTGCGACAATTGTGAAGATTGCTCATGTCAATCAGACATTCCACCTCCAGAATACAATCCTGACGAAGTAGCATTTGTTCCTGTTGACAACATCGCACCATCAAAAGATGTTGCTTGACAACACCTAAAAATTAGCGTATAGTTAGCCTATCTTGAGAAATCGAGGTAGGCTTTTATTTTATTTAAAGGAGAATTAACGATGAATATCCATATCTCTAAGCGGAGAAGTAAATCTCTTCCAAAAGCACCAAGAGACTACCGCAATAATACTGCATGGGGCCATGCTATGTTTAGAAAGGAGTATTCAAAGGTTGTGTGGGAGCGTTTTAAACTATTGAGATACTTTTTAAAGTATCCAAAATGGACATGCACTTATAATAAGTATTCTAAGAGTTTATTTTGGGATGTTAAATATTAAAGGAGAAAATTATGTCTAATCGAAAAATGGCTACGATTCGTAAGATTTCTGCGATTGAAAGTATTCCTGAAGCACATTCGATCTGTAAGTATGTAATTGATGGTTGGTGTGTCGTTGATACTATTGATAAATATCAAGTAGGTGATTTGGTGGTGTTCTGTGAGATTGATTCTTTCATTCCTAATGAAATTGCACCTTTCTTGACCGCACCTGATCGTTTCCCAAAAGAGTATCTTGGTGTTAAAGGTGAGCGTTTGAAGACTAAGAAGTTGAAGGGTGTAATTAGTCAAGGTTTGCTACTTCCGACACAAAAAGAAGTTAACGGATATAAATATGAATACCCATATTGTGCTATTGACGATATTCGTCAGAATACCGTTTGTCTAAAAGAAGGTGAGGATGCGGCGCAATATCTAGGTATTGTAAAATATGATCCTCCGCTTCCTGCACAACTTGCAGGGCAAGTAAAAGGTAATTTCCCAAGTCTTGTCCCCAAGACAGACCAAGAACGTATCCAGAATATCAACCTTGAAAAGTACTACGGCTCTTATGAAGTAACAGAAAAGCTCGAAGGCTCTAGTTGTACCTTTTTCCTTGACCTTGAAGGTAATTTTGAGGTATGCTCTCGTAACCTATCCTTGAAGGAAGATGAAAACAACTCCTTCTGGAAAGCTGCACACAAATACAACGTGAAGCAAAAGATGCTAGAAGATAACCTGTTTGGTTATGCTATTCAAGGAGAGCTTGTAGGTGAAGGTATCCAAGGTAATATCTACAACATTAAGGGTGTAGATTTTTATGTTTATGATATTTTTGACGTAAAGCAGTCAAAGTACCTTGAGCATTCGGAACGTGTTGAACTAACCAAAAAATTGAAACTAAAGCACGTACCTATATTGTGCCCATACACTTTGACTTGTGCAGATACGAAGACCTACCTGCTTGAACTTGCTGAAGGTAAATCACAGATTAATCCTAAGCAAGAACGTGAAGGAATTGTGTTTAAGAATATGAAGGATACAGATACGTCATTTAAGGCAATCAGCAACAAGTACCTATTGAAGTCAAAAGATTAAAGGAGAAAATTATGTCAGGTGGAAGTCTAAACTATGCTTATTCACAAGTAGAAAGTATTGCTTATGATGTACTTCGTAGAGCAGATAGTAATTTACACAGGGCGTTTGGAAAGCATCTTTTGAAGGTAGCAAAAGCGCTTCATGATCTTGAATGGGTATATTCTTCTGATTATTCTTGTGGAGATGAGATACAAGCTATTCGAGAAGTGATAACTAAAAATGAAGAAATAGAGTCAGCTAAAGAAGAAGCAAAGAAACTGATTGCTGAACTTGAACAACTGAAGAAAGAACTTGGAGAATAGCAGATGCTATACATTGACCTTGATGGTGTTATGGCGGATTTCAACAAAGCTGTATTACAACATACAGGAAGTGAATACTCAGGTAAGGATACTTGGGAAATACTTGAGAATATCCCAAATCTATTCTATAATCTAGAGGTATTACCTGATGCTTATTATGCTCTTAATTTTATTGAAAGAAATTTTATCCCTTATGAATTCCTGACAGCTTTACCTTTACCTACAAAGGAGTTATACTCAGCGCATATTGATAAGGTACGTTGGGTACAACGAAAGTTGCATTCAGATGCTCAAGTAAATTGTGTATCTCATCGTAGTCAAAAGAAGTACTTTGTACAGAATGGGAAACATGATATTCTAGTTGATGATATGCTTGATAATTGCTTGGAATGGCAAGAAGCTGGAGGTATTGCTATATACCACAGGAATTGGAGAGCATCTATTGAAGAATTGCAGAAATATTTGTAAAGGAGAGTAATAATGACATTTAACCAATGGTATAACGCTAATTCGCATCTTGTAGATGATCCTAATGGAGATGCTTTTACTTTAGCTAAGGAAGCATGGGATTATCAGCAGAGGATTATTCAAGAGCAAGCCTTAGAGTACATCTCTGCTTTTGGGCAGATGCAGGAATCTCTTGAAAATAATCAGGAACTAGGGTAAGATTAGGATTTAGGTAAAGTTGTAATCAGCAAGCCCTTCGGGGCTTTATCTTTTTATAGAGAGGAAAAGATGCGAGTACAAGTAATTGATGCAATCTGTGGTTCAGGTAAGACAACATGGATGTTTAATCACATAAGAAATAACAAAGAAAAGAAATGGATATTTGTATCCCCTTACTTAGATGAAGTTGGAGATGGTAAAACAAAAGGTAGAATTCAAACAGAACTTCCAGAATTAAAATTCAGGGCACCATCATCTTCTCCAACAAAACAAGCCAGTTTCTTACGTCTAGTAGAGAACTGCTGCAATATAGCTATCACTCACAGACTCTTTATGGACTTTACACCAGAGATAGCACAAGCAATCGCAGAGAAAGGGTATGAATTAGTTATTGATGAAACTATTGACCTAATATCCTTCTACGAAGGAATCAACGGGGATGACGTAAAGACTCTGATCAAGGCACAAATGATTCTTGTGGACGACAAAGGTAAGTTAGCATGGAACAACACAGATTGGATGAACTACAAAGGTAGAGATTCGGATATAAAGAACCTATGCGATTTGGGTTGTTTATACCTGTATGGTGATGATGTACTTATTCAGAGAATTCCCCCTACTTGCTTACAAGCCTGTAATTCTTGTACTGTACTAACTTATATGTTTGAAGGTAGTTTAATGCAAGCATGGATGAAACTAAATAACATAGAATACGAATACTCTTACCCTAAAGAACTGTTAGACGAAGATACCATTAAGGAGAAGGTTAGGGAGAATTTATTTATTATTAGACCTAGCAAAGTCATACTTGATCTTCAAGAAGGTAGAGAAAGAACTATAGACACTGCGTTCAGTGCAGGTTGGTATAGTAGAGCCACGGTAAGTACAATCAACGATATTAAGAAAAGCATAGAGAAAACACTAAAGACTTATATGCACAAAGGAGATACTTTCTGGACTACTTTCAAGGATTACAAAGATGCTCTTAAAGGTAAAGGCTATACAAGAAGAAAGAAAGTACCTTGGCTAAAAGAATTACGTGATCCTTTTGTACCAAAGAATATGAGAGCAAGTAATGAGTACAAAGATTGTTGTAACTGCATATACACTATAAACGTATTCCCTCATGTAAGTATAAAGAATCACCTATTGTCCTTTGGAGTAGCACTAGACGATGATAAGATTGCACTATCAGAATTAATACAGTTTATCTTCAGAGGAAGTATCAGAGAGTACCAAGAAATGTCTGTTCTAATTCTAAGCAATCGAATGAGAGAGTTACTAAAAGAGTGGATAAACGCTTAAAATTTAAGCAGGTATCTTTCAGATGTTTTTGAGTGGGACCAATAGCGATTTGACCCTTATTTTGCAAGGGTCTGAAGGGGTATTCCCTTATAAATATATATATTGAAAGGGACCAACTAAAACAAGTATCTTAAATTAACTTTACACCTTCAGCATACCTTCGGTATAGATTTCATTACGTCATATAAGATATCTGACTCTTGATTTCTATCTGAAGGTATTTTTCTTTTTCTACCTTCAAATATTAGCACCTTCATCTATAACTAAAATTTTATAAATTAGCATGTTTTACTTAAAATAACCAGAATACCTTAGATTTATAAAATATCAGTACCAAGTACAGGACTAAAACATTATACCAATAGGCTTAGAAGCCTTATAGAATAAGGATTTGTGCTATTCAGCACATAGCGATAAACTATTTCTTTGTACTCACAACCTTAAAATTTACTGATTTTAGGTAATTTTTAGCTATGCTAAATTTCTCTTTGTTATTGGATTGAAATATCAATTGTTACTTGAGATTGTTATTTCTTTGTTCTTCTTCTGGTATTTTATAGTAATTTCTAGTACTAAAGTACTAAGTTATACTTCTTTGTTTAAGTTAATTTAGCTTAGTAGAAGTACTAATCTTTAGGGCTAACTTGATTAAAAATAATTAATAAAATAAATTTTTCTAGTGCTAAATGAGCAACTAAATCTGTACTTGGATATGAAATATCCATAGGAAAATATCTTGTAGTAGTGCTTATATTTGTATCGAAAGATACCTGTAGTTATACCTTCTGTTAGCTTATGCTAACGCTAGTAATAGCAATAAGAATACTTCTTGTTTGTGCTTAGATTAACCTTTGGGTTATATCTTATGTTAGTAAGTACTATCATTGAAATCTATATGCAGTATGGAATAGGGGTTTGATAGGACATCACCCCCTCCCTTCGATATTAATCTACGATTCTAAAATATCATAATAGGATATATCCGTCAGGTGCTACCTGAATAGGATACCAGCAGTCATGCTGACATGACATGAGATGGGTATATCATCGGTTACACCGACAGGGATATCATCTGTTACCCTAGGGTAACGTATAGAATCATCCGTCTGGTATTACCAGACAGGTCAATCCCTGATTAGCTATATGCTTATCATAACGATAATATTCGATATGATGTTATGGTATAGCCTGGCGATGGTATAATATTTATATGCAAAGCATAATGTTATATTATAACATAACGATGAATATCGTTATATGTCACCGCTTTAGGTGTTAAACCCCAACACATACCCTAAGTTACCCTAACATGCATTGATAATCTCAATATTCCTCATAATCTCAACATTTATAATAATCTCGAGATTACCGCTATATGCTGTACCTATACTAAAGCATATTCTATACCATATTATATAACCTGCATTTGCAATGCTTGTTATATATCAATGATTTACGCTAGAGCGTAACAGCAGGTTATCCTTATATAAGCAGATGATTATACGCAGTGCATTATACTGTTCCTTTATACATGTGTTTATCTTGTTGCGAATAGATCGCAACTAATAAGTAGCCAAAGGCAAAGCCTTAGATTGATACCTCTAGGACGTGTGCTAGCTATGTGTTATTGAGCGCAAGGTGCCTTTAATATGCTGATAAAGGGTAATGCTAGAAGATGCCCTAAAATCGTTTCCTGAAAGGATGCTGAAAAGCCTTGTGCTACAAGGGTTTCGGAGTATTAGGGTTTTGCTATATAGTGCTTTGGCATGGTATTTGATAAAGCAATAGGTGTGCCATGTAGTATACAGGATGCTTTCAGCATAGGTAATAATATTGCTATTAAGCCTGAAAAGCGATAGTTCTCTATTGCGTAACCTGGCGGATAGATAGATTTTGACTATGATTAGGGTAAAAGAAAAGCCCGGATTATCCGGGCTTGTGTTGTTTATTTGTTAGCTTGAATCCTGTTTCCTTGCAAGTCGATAAAC
>JRYE01001490.1_pt1 | contig 15161 bp, 12 predicted proteins | sample 235321 | NCBI WGS metagenome assembly JRYE01 (sample SAMN03074214, study PRJNA261473) | activated sludge metagenome | biome: Common Effluent Treatment Plant; feature: Wastewater; material: Activated sludge; isolation source: activated biomass in a lab-scale reactor treating industrial wastewater at... | reverse complement strand
CGCAGCAAATAGCCTCCGCAACTTATCCCGCCGGCTGCGCTCATTGCGGGGAGCCCGCGCAATTCGCGGACTTCTACCGTCCGAGCGCTCAGGCATACGACATCGCTGATCAAGCTCAGAATGCTAAAGGCGCGGCGAAGGGTGGTCCAGCCGGAAAAAAATACGACCGGGACCACATCGTCCCGCTTTGCCTCGGTGGAGCTCCGGCCGACGTTTCCAATCTGCAGCTCGAACCGCGGATGAGGCGCCGAAAGGACCGCGATGCGGTGCGTCTGCGCGAGCAAGGGTGACGCTCGAAGAGGCTCGCCACGACCTCGCGACCGACTGGCGACCTGCCCACCACAAATACGCGGTGATGGTCTCTTACCGCGCGGGGGATTGACTATGCACAATGGCATCGTCTTCGGTGTCTTGTGCGTTTCACGCCCGCCATCCCTCTACATGCTCGACACCGAAAGCTCGGACGAGGATGACCTGATCCGGTGGCTCTATGAGAAGCCGCTGGCGCACATCCTGATGCCCAACTGCATGATGAGCGCGAGCCTGCTTCATCAACGCTGGGGCTCGCAGTGACAAAATGACGGTGCTACCTGCCGGGGATTGTGCTCGACACCTTTTACGCAATAAGAGTTCGAAAAAGACCGCCGTTCAAAGGGTAAGACATGGAAGCACCTGAATTAATCTACACGGCTACATTCTTCGAAAAGCAGCAAAATTGGTCAGTGGCCGCCGCATCTGTTGTGGTGCCTATAATCCTCGAAATGTTTCCGCGAACGAAGTCGGTGGTTGACGTTGGATGTGGTGTGGGAGCTTGGCTCGCCGAGTTCTCAAGACGCGGCACGACGACGGTTCAAGGCTACGACGGCGGCTCCGCTGACCCGGTGCAGATGAAGATTTCGCCGGAGTGCTTTNNCGCGCCCGTTCGTCAACTATCTGACCGAACTTTCCGATGTTGTCGTCTTCTCGGCAGCCGTGCCGGGTCAGGGCGGCAGAAACCATATCAACGAACAGCCGCTCTCATATTGGCGCAAGTTTTTCATCGAAGCTGGCTACGATCTCTACGATCCTATCCGCGCCCGCATTTGGTTCGATAAGCGCATCCCATACTGGTATCGCCAGAACATCGTTGTTGCCGCGAAGCGCGGGATTTCCGAGACGGCAGCGCTTAAGCGGATAGAAGACGGCGACCTGATCGACGTGGTGCACCCTGAACTCCTTACGACCGCTCGCAAGGAAGGTGCGAAGAAGAAAAAGCGCGATTGGCGTTTCTGGCTACGCAAGTAATGACCCCACCCACACCGGGGGTTGAACCATAGCGCGGGCGGAGCATCCCGCAGGATGAGGGACCGCTACGCCCTAGCTGTCGCAGCTATAAAGGTTGTTATCCGAAGCCGGGCTGCGAGGCTGGGAGCGCAGAACCGGCTCCGCAATCGCCCGCAGCCTCGGCCTGCCGCGCTCGCGCTCGGCCGTTCGATCACGCACCGAGGCCCAGAGGCGGGGCATTGCCCCGCCGGGCAAAAGGATCCCAGAGGCCACGTGGCGGAGTGGTGACGCAGCGGACTGCAAATCCGCGTACCCCGGTTCAATTCCGGGCGTGGCCTCCATCTTTTCAAGGACAACGTCCTCACACCCGCGCCGGCGGCGTCGCGGCGAACGATCTTGCCAGCTCCTTCATCATGGCGCGCACGTCGGGGTGCTGATTGCGGTCCCAGTCGGCCAGCATCTCCTCGAGATCCGCCTCGCGCCGCTCGAGCAGGCGCTCGTAGCCCGCTCGCCCCTCCTCCGAAAGCTCATAGAGGCCGTCCTCACTCCGCGTCGCCATGCCGGACGCGACGAGGCGACCGAGAAGCTCCGCGCACGGCTGGGACGCGATCGTGAGGCGCCCTTCGAGATCCGCCTGCGTCGCGCAGCCCCCGCCCTCGCCCATCCGCGCCAGCAGCCACAGCTCATCCGGCTCGAGCGCGAGCCCGATGCGCCCCGCCGCACGTTGATAGACGCGCCAGCGGTTCTCCTGCGCCGTCATGCGCGTGACGATGCGCTTGAGCTCGTCGAGCGACGTGGCATCGCGCGGATGCGGAAAGGCGTCCGTCAGCGGTTCGGGCGCGATGGTGGTCCTGAGCGGCACCTCGCGGATCGCGAGCGTCAACAGAAAGCCGACGAAGGTCATCACCGCCGCCGTGTGGAACACGGGATGGAGCGCCTTGACGAACTCCGAGAGATAGAGGGAGCGCATCGGCTCGGCGAGCCTGGCGATCTCCGCCGGATTGAGCACGCCCTCGGCGCCGGGGACCGCCCCGTGGATATCCGCACCGAGGAAATAGGCGAAGATGCCGCCGAACAGCGCCGCCCCGACCGAGCCGCCGATCGAACGGAACAGCGTCGTGCCGGACGTCGCCACGCCGAGGCGCTCGTAGGGCACCGCGTTCTGCACGGCCATGACCAGGATCTGCATCACCATGCCGAGCCCGAGGCCGAGCAGGAGCAGATAGAGCGCCGCGCGGCTCGCGGCCGTCTCCACCTCGATCGTCGAGAGCAGCACGAGGGCGACCGTCATCATCGCCGTGCCCGCGACAGGAAACATCTTGTAGCGGCCCACGCGGCTGATGATCTGGCCGCTCGTGATCGAGCTCACGAACACGCCGAGCATCATCGGCGTCATGTGCAGGCCCGCGCTGGTGGGGTCGAGGCCCTTTACGACCTGGAAATAGACCGGCAGGAGCGTGATCGATCCGAACAGCGCCATGCCGACGATGAACCCCACCGACGTCCCGATCACGAAGGCCCGGATCCGGAACAGCGCGAGCGGCACCAGCGGGTCCGGCACGCGCGTCTCGACATAGAGGAAGCCCGCGAGCGCCAGCACGCCCGCAAGCGAGATCGCGAACAGGCTGACGGGCGCCTCCGCGACAAGCGTCGCCCCAAGGCTCGAGACGAGCACGACCGACGTCAGTGCGAGCGTGAGCAGGACCGCACCCGCGTAATCGATCGACACCTCGCCCTTGGACGCCTGGCTGCGGATCGTCCGGCTGATGACGAACAGCGCCAGGAGACCGAGCGGCAGGTTGATGAGGAAGATCCACCGCCACGACGAGTGATCGACGATGAAGCCGCCGAGCAGCGGGCCGAGCACCGTCGACAACCCGAACACGCCGCCGAAGAAGCCCTGGTACCGGCCCCGCTCGCGCGGCGCCACGATATCGCCGACGACAGCGATGGCGGTCACGATCAGCCCGCCGCCGCCGAGCCCCTGGAGGAAGCGGAAGGCAATCAGCTCCGGCAGGTTCTGCGCCAGGCCGCAGAGCAGAGAGCCCGCGAGGAAGATCAGGATCGCCGCCTGCAGCACCAGGCGCCGCCCGTAGAGATCTCCGAGCTTGCCGTAGACCGGCACCACGACGGTGCTGGAGAGCAGGTAGGCGGTGACGATCCACGACAGATGCGAAAGGCCGCCGATCTCATCGACGATGACCGGCAGCGCGGTCGCGACGATGGTCTGGTCGAGGGAGGCGAGCAGCAGCACCAGCACGAGAGCCGAGAACGTGGCCAGGACCTCTCGCCTGTGGGCGGTGCTGCCGGCGAGAGCGGAGGGTGTGTCTTGCATGCGGGATGAACGGGCTCGCCGGCGTCGAGTTCGCGGGACCGGACCATAAACCCGCGCCTCGGGCCCGTCGACGGGCGCGGGACGCGAACCTTACTTGAAGAGAGACGTCAGCGAGAACGTGGAGGCGATGATGACGGGCGGCGCCTCGGCGATCTGCGGATGCGGCTCCTCGATGTAGACATTGAGCCCCGTGGCGCGCCCCTCCTTGACCAGGGAGGCCACATAGCTCCAACCCTTTGGCTCCAGGCCGATGCACGCTTCCGACATCTCGCCCTTGAGCCGCATGTGAATGGCGATGTTGCCCCGCCTCGCGATGGCCGCCCTGTGCTGCGCGCTGAAACGGTCCTTGTTCCAGAGGCTCTTCAGGTAGACCGCAACCACATGCCGCTTGGTCCTCGGTCCCCAACTGACCCGCTTGGCGGGCGCGGTGGATGCGAACGTATACTCGCCCGGCGGCAGCGGGCCGATGGCCTTGGCCGCGAAGCAATCGGGGTCGGGGTTGTTGCGGCAGATGTCGCGTCCCGAGAGCCCCCAGGCGATGGTCTTGCCGTTGATCGCGGGATCGTCCGAGATCACGAACAGCCGGCCGGTCGCGATCGTGTAGCCGAACCGGAAGCTTCGGTCCGACGCCGGCACGGCGTGCACGACATCCTCGAACGGGTTGCAGATCTCACCGCCAGTCAGCTTCCGCTCGTAGCCGTTGAGCTTGACGGTCACGTAGTCGACGCCCGGGGCGCAATCCCAGCGCGCCGGCATCTTCTTCCCGGCCAGCGTGATGGACGGCAGGGGCTGCTCGCGCTGCGCCGGCTTCGGCGCCGTGACGATCGCCGGCGGCATCGCCGCAACCGTGGTCGTCGACCAGTCCGGCGCCGTCTCCTCGGGCGTCCGGCGCATCTGCTCGCATTGGGGCGGGAGCTTGGGCGGCTGGATCTGCGTCGCGGCGAGGCGCCGCGCAACCTGTCCCGTGGCGCCCCGCTCGACATACGAGAGGATCAGGGCGGCCTGGATCGCGACCTGCTCCTCCGACAACTCGAAGATGCAGTCCTCGTAGAGCTGGTCGCCGACCTTGCTGAACACGTCCGCGATGGCGTCGGCCGCGGCCCCGGCCGATGCCGAAGGCATGGTCTCGTCAGGCATCGTCTCAGCGGGCATCGCCTCGGACATGGGCGCGGCGTCCGGCACCGTGGCCTCCTGCGCAAGGCCGGCGGACGACGCGAGCATGAGAAGCCCTGCCGCGGCCGCAGAGGCCGCCGCCCTGGTCCTCACCGTTGCCACGTTTCGAATCACGCCGTTCCCTCGTCGCGCTCCGGACCCCCTCCGGGGTTTTGCGCCCGCCTTTGTAGCCAAGGAGTCGGGGTAAGAGTAAGGCTTTGCTGAGGCGAACGCACGCGTCGCCGCGACACTCCCCGCGGCGGCGTTATCTCGATGCATGAGCTAACATTTGCATCACGGAGGATCTTTCCCCCGACGGGCAATCCGTTAAGCTCGCAGGACAACGAGCCGCCGGGCCCCGACCGCATGGGGCCGTCCACACGGGGCCCGACGCGCCGAGGGGGAGGGGCACGCAAGCATGGCAGCCGACACCGCCGCGCTGATCGAGAGGATCAGGCGCGATCCCGAGTTCATTGCGCTCGGGCGCCGCCGGTCACGCCTCGCCTGGAGCCTTTCAGCCGCCATGGCGGCGATCTACTTCGGCTTCATCCTGCTGGTCGCCTTCGCGCCGGGGTGGCTCGCGACGCCCGTGGGCGACGGCGCCACGACCATCGGCATTCCGCTCGGCATCGGCGTCATCCTGTCGGCTTTCGTGCTGACCGGACTCTACGTCCGCCGCGCCAATAGAGACTTCGATCCCGCCATCCAGCGCATCATCGAGAGGCTGACGTGAACGTCGAAGCCATCGTCATGTTCCTCATCTTCGTGGCGACGACGCTCGTCATCACGCGATGGGCCGCCTCGCGCGTGCGGACGGCATCGGACTTCTATGCGGCGGGCGGCGGCATCACGGGGTTCCAGAACGGCCTCGCCATCGCCGGCGACTATATGTCGGCGGCCTCCTTTCTCGGCATCTCGGGTTTGGTGTTCGCCTCGGGCTTCGACGGCCTCATCTATTCCGTCGGCTGGCTGGTCGGCTGGCCGATCGTCCTCTTCCTGATCGCGGAGCCGCTCCGCAACCTCGGCCGCTACACCTTCGCCGACGTGGCCGCCTACCGGCTTCAGGCAGACGCCGATCCGCACGCTTTCGGCCGTCGGCACGCTGGTCGTGGTGGCCTTCTACCTGATCGCGCAGATGGTCGGCGCCGGCCAGCTGATCAAGCTGCTGTTCGGCCTGCCCTACTTCTACGCGGAGATCATCGTCGGCGTGCTGATGGTGACCTACGTCGCGACCGGCGGCATGGTGGCGACCACCTGGGTTCAGATCATCAAAGCCTGCCTCCTGCTCGGCGGCGCGACGTTCATGGCGCTTGCCGTGCTCGTCTACTTCAGCTTCTCGCCCGACGCGATGTTCGAGGCGGCGACGGATGCCCATCCCGACGGTCTCTCGATCCTGGGGCCCGGCAAGCTCGTCAACGATCCCATTTCCGCCGTCTCGCTCGGCCTCGCGCTGATGTTCGGCACCGCCGGGCTGCCCCACATCCTGATGCGCTTCTTCACCGTGCGCGACGCCAAGGCCGCCCGCAAGTCGGTGCTCTACGCCACCGGCTTCATCGGCTACTTCTATATCCTGACGTTCATCATCGGCTTCGGCGCCATCACGCTGCTGATGGGCGACCCAAGCTACTTCACCGCCGGCGACGGCGGCGTCCACGACAGGATCAACGGCCTGATCGGCGGCACCAACATGGCCGCCGTCCACCTCTCGAAGGCGGTCGGCGGGTCGCTGTTCCTCGGCTTCATCTCGGCCGTCGCATTCGCCACGATCCTCGCCGTGGTCGCGGGCCTGACCTTGGCCGGCGCATCCGCCGTCAGCCACGATCTCTATGCCAACGTCTTCGCCAGGGGCCGCACGAGCGAAACAACCGAGGTCCGCATCTCGAAGATCAGCGCCGTCGTCATCGGCGTCGTGGCGATCGTGCTCGGCTACGTGTTCGAGAAGCAGAACGTCGCCTTCATGGTCGGCCTTGCCTTCGCCGTCGCCGCGAGCTGCAATTTCCCCGTCCTCCTGATGAGCATCCTCTGGCGGGGAACGACGACGCGCGGCGCGGTCGCGGGCGGCTTCGCGGGCCTCGTCTCTGCCGTCGGCATGGTGCTCCTGAGCCCGGCCGTATGGGTCAAGACGTTCGGCTTCGAGACGGCGGTCTTCCCGTACGACAGCCCGGCGCTGTTCTCGATGACGATCGCCTTCCTCGGCATCTGGCTCGTCTCGAAGCTCGACCGCAGCGCGGCGGCGGACGCGGAGCGGGCCGCCTACGAGGCGCAGGCGGTACGCTCGGAGACCGGGATCGGGGTCGGGTCCGCCGCCGCGCATTGACGCGACGCGGTGGACCTCCCCTCCCTCACTTTTTTGTCTTATCCTCTGGCTCTCCCGGCGAGCATCTGCTATGAGCGCGGCTCTCCGGCCATTCCGCGGTAGCTCAGTGGTAGAGCAATCGGCTGTTAACCGATCGGTCGTAGGTTCGAATCCTACCCGCGGAGCCATTTTTACATTTAAAATCAATGGCTCATTGTTCGATGCCTTGGGCGCCGCTGAATAGCCCCCTTACACCCGTGTCGAGGTTCTCCCCGCTCGATCCATAGTTGCACGCCGCTACCTGTACGCTCTACGCCGCTCGCGGCCCTTTGTTGGTCTTCACTGCCACTCAAAAACCTTCGCTGTCTCTCCGGATTTTCGAGCTTTTCGCAACCCTTCGCGTCGTGTTCGGCGTTCGCCCTTGCAGCGCTCGCCTGAGCGTCGACGTCGACACGGATAGCGACCGGGCAACATCAGGCGGTGACCGGGTGGATTGGGCCGTGTCGACTGCCGCCGCATCGATCTCCTGCGACGAGAGCTTGCGTGGATGACCGAGGATTTTTCCTCGCGCCCGCGGAGATGCCAAGCCTGCTGTGGTTCGCTGACGATCAAAGATCTCTCAAACTCAGACAGCGCTCCCAGCACATGGAACATCAGGCGACCAGGTGCACTCGATGGTCCTACTGAGCTCGTTGCGCTCAGGACCTACTTCGACGTTCTATAGGGACCATCGAGGTCCGCACGCGCTCATTTCCAGGACCGTATGCACCTCTGGGCCGGGTCGGCTACAGTCCTGCAGCCGAAGCTCTGCTGCCAAGGGGATTGCGAACCATGACGAGTCATGTCCTCGCTATCGACCAGGGGACGACGTCGTCGCGAGCGGTCGTATTTCGTGCCGATATGACGATCGCTGCCATCGCGCAGGAGGAACTGCCGCAACACTACCCCGCGCCGGGTTGGGTTGAGCACGATCCCGAGGACATCTGGCGCACTGTGCTCTCAACCGCCCGAGCGGCCCTCGCCAAAGCTGGGCTCACGGCGCGCGACATCGCCGGCATCGGCATCACCAACCAACGCGAAACGACTGTGGTCTGGGAGCGCGCCACGGGCCGGCCGATCCATCGCGCTATCGTCTGGCAGGATCGCCGCACCGCCGACACCTGCCAGCGCCTGAAGGATGCCGGGCATGAGGCACGCGTTTCGTCCGCCACCGGATTGCTGCTCGATCCTTATTTCTCCGGCACCAAGATCGGGTGGCTTTTGCACCACGTGCCGGGCGCGCGCGAGCGGGCCGAGCGCGGTGAACTGGCCTTTGGCACGATCGACAGCTTCCTGCTTTGGCGACTGACCGCAGGCGCAGAGCACGCAACCGACGCCACCAATGCCGGGCGCACACTCCTGTTCGACATTCACAGGAACGCGTGGGACCCGAGGCTTTGCAAGATATTCGGTGTGCCCATGAACTTGCTGCCCGACGTGCGCGACTGTGCCGCCAATTTCGGCAGCACGGCACCAGAGCATTTTGGCGGCCCGATCCCGATCTTAGGGATCGCCGGCGACCAACAGGCCGCCCTCGTCGGGCAAGCCTGCTTCCAGCCTGGCATGATGAAATCGACCTACGGCACCGGCTGCTTCGCCGTGCTCAACACCGGTCGCGAGGCCGTGGCCTCGAAGAGCCGGCTTCTCAGCACGATTGGCTACCGGCTCGGTGGCGAGACGACCTACGCGCTAGAAGGCTCGATCTTCATTGCAGGCGCCGCCGTTCAGTGGCTGCGCGACGGGCTGCACATCTTGGCCTCGGCTTCCGAGGCCAGTCCGATGGCCGAGCGGGCCGATCCCGCGCAGGAGGTGATCCTGGTGCCGGCGTTCGTCGGGCTTGGCGCGCCCTACTGGGACGCCGAAGCGCGCGGCGCCATCTTCGGGCTCACGCGCGCCACGGGGTCGAACGAGCTGGCGCGTGCGGCGCTCGAGGCCGTTTGCTTCCAGACCGCCGATCTCGTTGACGCCATGAGGCGCGACTGGGACAGCCCGGGAGAGACGGTGCTGCGCGTCGATGGAGGCATGGTCGACTCCGAGTGGACGATGCAGCGCTTGGCCGATGTGCTCGGTGCCCCCGTCGACCGGCCGACTGTACGTGAGACCACCGCGCTTGGTGCTGCCTATCTCGCGGGACTTCAGGCTGGTCTCTACCCCGCGCCCGATCAGTTCGCGGAAACCTGGGCACTCGATCGCCGCTTCGCGCCAAGCATGGCGCAGGAGGAGCGAGTGCGCCGGCTGGCGCTGTGGCGGGATGCGGTTGTCCGCACGCTAAGCCGCGCGCCGGTCTTATAGACTCGCCCAACTCCCATTCGCTGGGTCAGTATTTAGGTCGATGACATGGTGGAGCCCGGAGAATAAATCGGATCCTGATGGCTTGCCGCACTCATCTGGCGCCCGAAAGACGGCAACAGGGACGCGCGCGAAAACATTCATATGCCTGGTGCGGGATTATGGTGAGCTCCCCTGCTCGTGAGCTACCGTGCGCGGCGTTTCGTCAGTTCGGATGCGGAGACAAGTTACGCCACGCTGGATTGCTTCCGGGGCCGGTTGATGAGGGCCGAAATCGCGCTTCGCTCAAGCGGGCGGTGAAAGAAATAGCCCTGAAGGTTGCCGCAGCCGAGCATGGAGAGAAGCCTGCGTTGAGCGGCAGTCTCCACGCCCTCGGCAGTCACAACCATCGATAGCCCGTCGGCAATCACCATCGTTCCTTGAATGAGACTGCGTTTGGTGGAATCCGTTTCCATCGCATCGACGAGAGACCGGTCAATCTTGATCCTGTCGAAGGAGAAGAGTTTCAGGTAGGAGATGCTGCTGAAGCCGGCGCCGAAATCATCCAGTGCTATTGAGAGACCGTTCTCGCGGAATTGTTTGAAAACGGCATTGGCGCGCTGAACGTCATCGAGAAGGGCATTTTCGGTGATTTCGAGCTCAACGCGGCGCACGTCGATGCCGCTTGCGCTGATTGTTGCGAGCGTGCGCTCCACCAGCTTTTCATTCTTCAGCTGAACCGGTGAAATGTTTACGGCAATCTTGAGGTCCGGCCATGCCAGGCCGTCGTGACAGGCTTTGGAAAGGACAATGTCTCCAAGATCGTCAATGAGGCCGTTCTGCTCCGCAACGGCAATGAAGCGTTCTGTGCCAACCTGCCTCGGCGACGATGAGGGCCATCTGGCCAGCGCTTCGACCCCGACCATGCGGTTACTGCGGGCACACATGATGGGCTGGTAGCGGACCTCGATGGCGCCTTCCCGGATGATCGCGCGCAACTCCTCGGCGATGTCCCAGTTCTCGCTGGTTTCCTTGTCCAGGTCGGAGACATATTCGGTAATCCGCTTCTTGCCGTTTTCCTTCGAGCGGTACATGGCAACATCGGCGCGGCGAAGCAGTTCCTGAAAGCCCAAGGTGCCGTCGGAGGAGGCAATTCCGATGCTGGCTCCTATCGGAGCTTTTCGGCCATTGAGGTTGAAAGGCGTGGCGACGAATGCCAACACATCGTCCGCAAACGCCCTGGCATCTTCCAGGGCAGAGGCCCCGGAAAACACGGCGGCAAACTCGTCGCCGCCGACGCGTGCCAACCCTGCAAGGGCCTGCTTCCCTGATAACTCAGCGAAGCCGGCGGCGACGATGCGGATCAGCTCATCGCCCGCGGAATGCCCGTACGAGTCGTTGACATGCTTGAAGCCATCGAGATCGATGAACACGACGGCATGAGGCAACGCCGAGGGTCCGCCGCATGTCGTCAACAGGCCGGGCCGGTTTAGGATACCGGTCAAGGCGTCGTGGTTTGCGTCTTTTCGCGCGCTGTCCTCCCGCTCGGCAAGGCTCCGCACGAGGCGCCAGCACAAGGCCGCGATACCAGCCATGACAAGGAGCAGGAGTCCTACGGCGGCAAAAGCCTTGTTCATTGCCAGTGAGCGCGCCTGGTCGCCGGGACGTCTTTCATCCCAAACGGCCTTTGCAACGGGAGCGCCGTAGACCCCGGACACCAAGTAGCCGTCAAACGTCGAAGATAGAGGCTCGAGGCGCAGGTTATCGAGAACGTATTCGTCACCGAGGTTTTCGACAAAGCTTGCATCGAGATACTCGATAAGGACGAGGTACCGCTTTTCTTGCGGCACCGGAATATCCTTCGAGGTCGGCAGGATGGGAGACGCAGCGACGAGGGCTAAGCCGCCCGGCACCTCCATGACCGAAGCTGCCGCCTGTGTTCTGCTTGTGTCTGTGGACAGGCCACCCAGCAGGACGTCCAGGCCTTTGAAGTACGTTGACGTGTCCGGAAGGAAGGGCTTTCCCTTCAGGTAACCCTCGACCGCATAGCCCAAAGAGCCTTCGACGATCAGGAACGCGTCGTAGATCCCGGCTTCATAGGTGCCGACCGCCCATGTCTTTGCGACCCATTTTGACGAGGTTTGCGGATAGACATTCCTGGCGGCGTCATCGCGGAACGCGTTGTCCAGAACCGTTTGCCGCATCTGGGCTTTTGCAGCCGCAAAGGCCGAATGCACCACTTCCCGGCTGCGGTCATTGTCGGCCTGGTTGGCCCCGGTGGAGACCTGGGACACGAGATCGTAAGAGAGCAGGCTCACACCGGCAGAGGCCAGAACGAGCGGCACTCCCACGGTCAAGGCGAACGTCCAGCCATATAAGCGCATCACCCAACCGGCTTCTTTCGCATTGCGGCTTCCGGTCACGGACCTTACAGGTTGGCTCTTAAGGATTTGTAATCGCTAATAACTGCCGACCGGCCTGTCTTTTCCCGGATACCGCGGTCCTGGCGCGGCAACTGGCTGCCTTGAGGACAGACTGGGCCGGCTGCCCGGCAGAGCGCTGGCCATGGATTCCGACTTCGTGCCGCGGCAAAAAATCGAAACGTTCCGTTTTGAAAGCAAGGATCGGAGTGAAGACCCGGCGCCGGCGGCCTATCTTTCGAATGATCCGCGATGAAGAAAGACCGAAAGATGCAGAGGCTCTCCGACCGGCGCCGGCCCGCCGAGGCCGGGCACGCGCGCGCCGAGACGACGTACTGGAACGCCGTCCGCACCCGCGACCGCGTCTTCGACGGCATGTTCTACTATTCCGTGGCGACCACCGGCGTCTATTGCCGGCCGTCGTGCCCTGCGCGGCTGGCGAAGCGCGAGAACGTGGCCTTCCATGCCACGTGCGAAGACGCAGAGCGCGCGGGCTTCCGTCCCTGCAGGCGCTGCCGGCCGAACGAGCCGTCGCTGCACGATCGTTATGCGGCGAAGGTCGCCGAGGCGTGCCGCCTGATCGAGGAGGCGGAGGAGGCGCCCACGCTCGCCACGCTGGCCCGCGCGACGGGCCTCAGCCCGTACCACTTCCATCGCGTGTTCAAGGCCGTCGCCGGCCTCACCCCCAAAGCCTACGCCGTCGCGCATCGCCAGAAGCGCGTGCGCGAGACCTTGAAGAGGAGCACATCCGTGACCGAAGCCATCCACGCGGCCGGGTTCAATTCCAGCGGACGGTTCTATGCCGGGTCCGCCGGCGCCCTCGGCATGACCCCAACGGATTTCCGCTCCGGCGGCGCCAACGCCGAGATCCGCTTCGCGGTCGGCGAATGCTCGCTGGGCTCGATCCTGGTTGCAGCCAGCGACAAGGGCATCGCGGCGATCCTGCTCGGCGACGACCCCGAAGCCCTCGTGCACGATCTCGAGGACCGCTTTCCGAAAGCCAATCTCATCGGCGGCGATCGCGCCTTCGAGGACGTGATGGCAAAGGTCGTGGGGCTGGTGGAAGCGCCGGAGACCGGGCTCGATCTGCCGCTCGACGTTCGCGGCACCGCGTTCCAGCACCGCGTCTGGCAGGCATTGCGGGAGATCCCGGCCGGGACCACCGCGACCTACAGCGAGATCGCCGGCCGGATCGGCATGCCGAAAGCGGTGCGGGCCGTGGCTTCCGCCTGCGCGGCCAACAAGATCGCCGTGGCCATTCCGTGCCATCGCGTGGTTCGCAACGACGGCACGCTGTCGGGCTACCGCTGGGGCGTCGAACGCAAGCGCAAGCTGCTCGAGCGCGAAAGCCACGCGTCCCGGGCGACGCCTTGATGGCGTGCCGCCGCGCCAGACAGCGCCGCGGCGACGCCTCGCTCTTCAACGGAAACGGCGTTCAACGGAAAACGGCGCCCCGCTATGGAGCGCCGCCGCATCCGTTCGGCGATCACGAGGTCCGTCAGCGCGGCGGATAAAGCCATCCGGGTCCGACCGACTCGCTCCGCGTCGGCTGGCGAGCGAGGCCGTTGTTGAAGGCGCCGGGGCCAAAGTCGAAGCCCTTGTCGGAGATCGACTCGCCGATCGGCGGCAGCACCGAGTTAGGGTCCATCGCTCCGAAGCCGATCGTGGGCGCGGCATTGGCCTTCGGCGCAGCCTGGGCCGAAGGCTGCGAGGTGCCCTGGCTTTCGAACGAGAACGCGAGCGCGGCCTGTGCGCCCACGACAACCGCGACACCTGCGACCGCAGCGACTATCAAAGATCTCATCGCCCATCCATCCAGATCGATCCGCCCGCGCACCCGACCTTTGGGCCCCGCGGAACACATGCGTGCAACATGGCGCATGAATCGAGGCATTCAAAGGGCGCAACCGCCCGCCGGGCCTGCCCGTGGGCGCCAATTCCGGCAAGTGTGTCCTCAGGGCCACTCCGGACGCCCGGGATGAAACCCGGTTTTTCTCACGCCGCCGGCCGGGGCTCCGGTCTTTTCGCGAGGTCACGGCAGGAGGGCAAAAAAAAACGGACCCGCATCGGGCGGGTCCGCCAAAGGATCGAGGAAACAAATGCGCGGCATGCGGTCGGAGGCAGACGGTCAGGTCTTGTCGGCCGGCGCGTGGCTCTTCGAGTGCGTCGTGGCGGGATGCATCGGCTTGGTCGGGGCCGGCTTGTGGTACGTGGCCCTGTGCGCCGCGGCCTTGTGCAGGCAATCGCGACGGAAAGCGGCACGCGCCTTTCCATGGAGCCCCTTGGCGTCGGCCGCCGCCGAGCACTGCAGCGACGCCTGCGTGTGCGGATGTCCGACATGGGGGGCCTTTTGGGCGTTCGCAGCCGAAGCGGCGCCGGCCGAGCCGGCCGCCATCAGAAGGGCGCTCATCACAAGGGCGATACGTTTAGACATTGGAAAAACCTCGCAAGGTTGAATGGTATCAGCCGCCGCCAACATGACGCGACGGGCGGCTGCCGGGCCCTGCAGCTCGCCGAGCCCGACGAGCGCCATAAGGCGCTCCGATCCTCACGCCCGTCTTGCCGGGACCGTACGGATTGGTAAGGCGCCGGCCAAAAGTCGACGGGCGCGGGCGCCGATGCGCATTTGATCGCCGTCCGGTTGTCCCCCATATTCCGCCCATGGCCCGTCCCCCGAAATCGTCCGGTTCGTCGAAGGCCCCGCGGCCGTCCCGCGGGCGATCCGGCAAGCCCCCCGCGCCGCCGGTGGAAACGGCGGCCGGCACGCCGGGATTCGGCGAGGCGCCGCAGATGTCGTTCACGGCCGCCGGCCCGTTGGGAGAACTCGGGCCGGCCTATTTCGCCGAGCAGGCCCGGCTGGAGGCCGAAGGGGCTCGGAAGCCGCTTCCCGCGCTCCGCCAGCAAGGCCCGCTGCCGCCGCGCGCCGCCGCCGGCGAGAGCCTTGGCGACAGCCTCAACGCCATCCTCACGCGACCGCACGAGCGCACCGACCGGGCGAAGGAGATCCTCGCCCGCCAGCCGATGATCGCCTCACACCCGCTGGTGTCCGGCGAGAGCCGCATGTTCACGCCGCACCGTCCCGAGCGTCCGGAGAAGAGCGAAGGCGGGCGGCGCTTCGAGATCGTCTCCGAGTACGAGCCCAGGGGCGACCAGCCGACCGCNNGACACCTACATCGAGAAAGAAGCCGACATCAACGAGCAGATCGACCGCATGCGCCACGCGGCGACGCGCGCGCTGCTCGAGCGCGACGACGTCATCATCGTCGCGTCGGTCTCCTGCATCTACGGTATCGGCTCGGTCGAGACCTATACGGCCATGACCTTCGCGGTGAAGCTCGGCGAGCGCCTCTCGCGCGACCAGCTCCTCGCCGACCTCGTGGCGCTGCAC
>JRYE01002101.1_pt1 | contig 15187 bp, 9 predicted proteins | sample 235321 | NCBI WGS metagenome assembly JRYE01 (sample SAMN03074214, study PRJNA261473) | activated sludge metagenome | biome: Common Effluent Treatment Plant; feature: Wastewater; material: Activated sludge; isolation source: activated biomass in a lab-scale reactor treating industrial wastewater at... | reverse complement strand
AATCGATCGTCCGGCTCGCCGTTGGTCCAGTCGGCCTCGATGTCGGACCGCTTGAGCTCGAGCCACGTTTCGGACGGCTTGATGCCGTTGACGTTGCCCGCCACGTGGCGTCCGGTCGCGTCGACCAGCTCGATGATGAAATCCGTGTCGCGGACGGAGCCACCCTCTCCCGTCACGGCGGCGGTGAGATCGTCGAAGCCCTTCTGGCGGTCGATGGCCAGGAGCGAGTCCATGGTCTCGCGCGTGCGGCCGCGGATCTGCTCGCTAAGGCGCGTCGTGATGCCGAAGAAGAGGATGGCGAAGAGAGCGATGACCGTGGTCGCGAACAGGGCCGTGAAGGTTGCGGCCAATCGAACCGGGGTGCGTTTCAGCACGGGGGGCCAGCCTCGCTACGGACGCTCGTGCAGGCTGTAGCCGGCGCCGCGGATGGTGTGGATCAGCTCGGTTGCGAAGGGCTTGTCGATCTTCGTCCTGAGCCGCGAGATGTGCGTCTCGACGACGCTCGTCTTGGGNNGAAGGAGAACGGCTTCACGAGATAGTCGTCGCCCCCCGCCTCGAGCCCGTCGACGCGGTCGTCCACGCCGCCAAGCGCCGTGAGGAAGAGGATCGGCGCCTTGCGCCCCGCGCGGCGCAGGGACTTGACGATCTGGAGGCCTTCTTGCCCTGGGAGCATGCGGTCGATGATCAGCACGTCGTAGTCGTCGGCCATGGCGCGCGCCAGGCCGTCGCAGCCATCGGCGAGGTGGTCGATCGTGTGCCCCTCCTCCTCGAGGCCCTTGACGATGTAGGCGGAGGTGTCGGGGTCGTCTTCGACCAGCAGCACGCGCATGGCGGGTCTCATCCTGAGGGATTAATGCCTCCGTAGCAGGACTCGAAGCATACGCGCGAGAGATGTTCGCCCGCTTACCGGCGCATTACGGTTTGGTAAGGCCGGGACGGGTCGGTCAGGCGAGGGACTCGCGGACGGCGAGCGGCTCGGGCGCCTCGATGTCGGCGTCGTGCTCGCGCGGGCGGTGCTCGGCGGCGATGACGAGGTAGACGGCCGGCAGGATGAAGAGCGTGAACAGGGTTCCGATCGCCATGCCGGTGACGAGCATGATGCCGATGCTGTTGCGCGCCTCCGCTCCGGCCCCCGTCACGAAGACCAGCGGCAGATGGCCGAACACGGTGGCTGCGGTGGTCATCAGGATGGGCCTGAGCCGGGTCTTCGCGCCTTCGCGGATGGCCGCCAGCTTGTCGAGGCCCTGGCGCTGCAACTCGTTGGCGAAGGCGACGATGAGGATACCGTTCTTGGCGATCAGGCCGACGAGTGTGATGAGCCCGATCTGGCTGTAGATGTTGATGGTCGTGAAGCCGAGGAACGTGAAGACGAGGGCGGCGGTGAGCGCCAGCGGCACGGAGCCGAGCAGCACGACGAGCGGGTCGCGGAAGCTGCCGAACTGGGCGACGAGCACCAGATAGATGAGCAGGATGGCGAAGCCGAGCGTGCCCGCGAGCGTCGCGCCTTCCTGGCGGATCTGGCGGGATTCGCCGGCGTAGTCGATCGTGTAGTCGGCGGGCAGGATGCTCCGCGCGGCGGCTTCGAGGGTCTCGAGCGCCGTGCCCTTGGTGATGCCCGGCATCACGCCGCCGTAGACGCGGAAGCTGTCGGCCTGCTGGAAGCGGGCGAGCGTGCGCGGTGCCGTCTTCGTCTCGAGGCTCGCGAGCGCGGAGACCGGCACCTGCTTTCCGTCGCGGGTGCGGATCTTGTAGTCGAGGAGGCGCTCGGCGACCGCGCGGTCGGCGAGGTTGACCTGGGGGATGACCTTGTAGGCGCGGCCCTCCCGCGTGAAGCGGTTCACGTAGTTGCCGGAGATCAGGATGCCGAGCTGGCGCCCGACGTCGGCAAGGTCGAGGCCGAGGTCGGCCACGCGCTCGCGGTGCACGGTCACGATCACCTGCGGCAGATCGATCTTGAGGTCGGTGTCGGCGAACATGAACTGGCCGCTGGCAAAGGCGGCGTCGACGAGCTTGCCGGCGTACTCGGCCATCTGCTCGGGCGTGCCGGGGCCCTTGAGCACCAGCTCCACGTCGTAATTGCCGGCGCCGGGGAGAGCCGGCGGCAGGACCGGGAAGATCTGCAGCTCCTTGATCTTCGAGACGGCGCCGAAAATCTCCGGCTGAATGTCGTGGGCCGGGCGCGTGCGGTCGTGCCAGTTCTTCAGGAGGTAGCCGCCGAAGCCGGTGGCGGGGAACACGATCTCGAACATGGCCTCGTATTCGGGCAGCGCCTTGCCGATGGCCTGAACCTTGTCCATGTGCCCGGCGGTGTAGGCGAGCGAGGCGTCCGGCGCCGAGTTGACGATCAGCAGCACGAAGCCCTCGTCCTCGACCGGCGCCAGCTCCTGCGAGGAGAACATATAGAGCGGCACGGCGAGCAGGCAGAGAAAGGCACCGAACGCGATCGTCTGGGCGCGGAGGTGGAGGATCACGTCGAGCGCGCGGCCATAGGCGACCGAGAGGCGGTCGAGGCTCCGGTGGACGAAGCGGGCATAGCCGTTCTCGTGGCCGCCTTCCGAAACCGAATAGGCGCTCATGATCGGCGACAGCGTGACGGCGACGAAACCCGAGACGATGACGGCAATGGCGAGTGTGAAGGCGAATTCCTTGAACAGCACGCCGGTCAGCCCGTCGAGGAATCCGATCGGCGCATAGACCGCCGCCAGCGTGATGGTCATGGCGATGATCGGCGTGAAGAGCTGGCGTGTCGAGACGAGCGCCGCCTTGGTGCGGCTCATGCCGGTCTGCATGAGGCGCGTCACGTTCTCGACCACGACGATCGCGTCGTCGACGACGATGCCGACCGAGAGCACAACGGCGAGCAGCGTCAGGAGGTTGAGCGAGAAGCCCATGGCCATCATGGCCGCGGCGGCGCCGATCAGCGAGATCGGGATGGTGACGAGCGGCACCAGCGCGCTGCGCCAGGAGCCCAGGAACAGGAACACGATGATGCCGACGATGAGCACCGTCTCGGCGAAGGTCTTGCCGATCTCCTTGAGCGAGTTCTCCATATAGACCGTGCCGTCGTAGGCGAGGCCGATCTCGGTGCCCGGCGGCAGGTCCTTGCGGATGGCCTCGAGCTCGGCGCGGAGCGCATAAGCGACCGCGATCTCGTTGGTGCCGGGGAGCGGCCAGACGGAGAGGTAGACCGCATCCTTGCCGTTATGGCGGACGTTGGCCGTCTCCTCCTCGGCGCCGAGCTCGACGCGGCCGAGGTCGGAAATGCGCACGATGTGCTTGCCGTCCTCGCGCACGATGAGGCGCTCGAACTCCTCCGGGCTCTTGAGGTCTGTGTTCGCGAGCAGGTCGACCTGCACCTGGCTGCCCTTGGTGCGCCCCACGGCGGCGAGGAAGTTGTTGCGGGTCAGCGCCGCCTCGACATCGGCCGCTCCGAGGCCGAAGGCAGCAAGGCGTTCCGCATCGAGCCAGATGCGCATGGCCTGCGGGCGCGCGCCCTCGAGGCCGACGCGCTGCACGTCGGGGATGGTGGAAAGACGCGGCTGGATGTTGCGCGAGAGGTAGTCGGTGATCTCGGGTGGCGTCAGCGTTTCGGAGGTGACGCTGACGTAGAAGGTCGCGTATGGCCGATCGGCGCGCTGCACCTCGATGACCGGGCTTTCGATCTCCTGCGGCAACTCGCTGCGGATCTGGTCCATGCGGTTGCCGACCTCGGCAAGGGCGACCGTGCTCGGATGGTTGAGCTTCAGCCGTGCGGTCACGGTGCTGACGCCGGCCACGCTCGAGGATTCCACGTAGTCGATACCCGTGATCGAGGAGACGGCGCGCTCGACCGGCGTCGTCACGAAGCCGCGGATGCTCTCCGCGGAGGCGCCGATGTAGACCGTCGTGATGACGATCGACGAGCTCTCGATGCGCGGGTACTGCTGGATCGGCAGCTGCGTGATCGCGCGCAATCCGATCAGCACCAGCGCCAGGTTGACGACGACGGCGATGACGGGGCGCCGGACGAAGATCTCGATCGCACGCATGGGCCGGCCCTTCAGTTGATGCCGGCTTCCGCCGCGGGGACGGCGGCCGTATCGGTCTCCACCAGCAGGCCCTCGCGCAGCTTGAAGGACCCCGAGGCGGCCACCAGTTCGCCGGCCGTCAGCCCCTCGTGGACCGCGATGTCGTTGCCCTGCACGACGCCGGTGGTGACGGCGCGCGAGCGCGCGCGCAACTTGCCGCTTTCGTCGACGAGCACGAAAACGTGCTGGCCCGCCGGCGAGCGCCGGACGGCGGCGAGGGGGATCAGCACCGTCGGCTGGGGCGAGGATGTCGGAACGGTCACGTCCACGAACGTGCCCGGGCGCAATGTTTCGCCGAAGCCCCTGGCTACGGCGCGGAAACGCACGGCGCGGCTCCCCGCGTCGGCGCTATTGTCCTCGGCCACGATCTCGGCCTTGGCCTCTCCGCCCGGAACGGCCGACCCGCTCAGCGTGATGCGCGTTCCGGTGCGGACCGCGGAGGCGTCGTCCTGTGGCAGGGAGAAGTCGACGTAGGCATCCTCGGCGATGCCCTGCAGCGTCACGATCAGGGTGCCCGCGTCGAGGTAGGCGCCGGGTTGCCAGTCGGTAATGCCGACGCGGGCGCGGAAGGGCGCCACGATCCGCTTCTTGTCGACGATCACCGCGAGATTTTGCGCGCGCGCCATGGCGGCGGCGTGTTCCTCGCGCGAGCGGTCGAGTTCCTGCGGGTTGAAGGCGGCGCTGTTGCGCAGGCCCTCGCGGCGCTCGAGCGTGAGCTTGGCGAGGCGTGCGTCGGCCTCGGCGGCGGCGAGCGCGGCCTCCTCCTGGCGCGCGTCGAGTTGGACGAGCAGCGCGCCCTCCTCGACGCTCTCGCCGGACGTGAAGCTGACCTTGGCGATGACACCTGCGATCTCGTTCTTGAGATCGACCTGCCGGAGCGCGATCACCGAGCCGATGGCGCGCGTCGAGGTCGACCATTCGCCGTCGCGGGCGCGCACCGACACCACCGCCTCGACGGGCTCGGGCGTCGCCTGGGAGGCCGCCGTCGCGGCCTCGATCTCATTGTACTTGTAGAACCCAAGCGCACCCGCGATGCCACCGATGGCAAGGATCACGGCCAGCCAGGCTCCTGCACGCCTCAGCATGTCTCCCTCGGGCATTGTTCCGTGTCGACAACCGAAAAATCGGGTTTTCGTGTGGCGGAGGACGGTCCCGGACGGCCTTAGGACGCCCCGGGGCGCCTATGTCACCTGCGGCAGGCCTGCGGATCGTCTGGCGTCCCATCGAAGGCGCGCTGCGCTCCTCCACCCGACATCGTCATCGGATTTCTGGGTTCGTGCGCCCTACTTCCGACGGCGGCCTGCGCAGGGTCAAGCGATACCTCAAACAAGGTTTCCCTGGACGTGCGATTTCTTCTGGGAAATGACGCCGTGTGGCAACTTTGCCCGAATTGTCACCGGTTTCCGAGGCGGAGCGGCCCCTGGGCGGCCTGTGCGTTCAGTCCGCCGCCGGACGGACTGCGATGCGGATGGTCTCCGTGTCGGCTCCGCTGAGCTGGATCGTGAGCGGGCCGGCCCCGACCTCGAAGCGCACGCTCTTTCTCGCCACTGGGCACCCCATCGCGCCGGTGTGGGCGGTGGCCTCGAGCGGCTTGCCGTTCTGGACGACGTCGATCCAGGCGTGGGCCGACAGCGTCACCTGGACGTGCGCGGCCTCCGCCGTCTCCACGTTTACGAAACCGCCGAACGTTTTTGCGTCCCCGGCCTTGGGCGTGCGGGTCGGCTTCACGGGGAAGGCCACCTCGGAGGTGGGTTTCAGCGCCAGCTCGACGGCCTTATCGTCGGGCAGGCGCGCGAGCGTGGCCCCCGATGCCGCCTTCTCGGCCTCAGCCGCCCGCATCCAGCCCATCTCGGTCTCGAGCGGCCAGAGGAATTCGCACGTCTCCGCGTTCGCAGCGGGGGCGTTTGCGGCAGGAGCGTCTTGGGCGTACGCCGGTACGGCGGCGAGGCCTGCTGTGAGGACGATGGCGGCGATCAGGTGGCGTTTCATGTCACTCCACTCCGACCATGACGTCGGAGGCCTTGATGATGGCGGTGGCGTCCTTGCCGACGGCGAGCTTCAGCTCGTCGACGGCTTCGTTGGTGATCGACGCCGTCACGACCGCGCCGCCGATGTCGATTGAGACATGCGATGTGGTGGCGCCTTTCTTCACGTCGACGATCTTGCCCTTCAACATGTTGCGTGCGCTGATCTTCATGGCCGTCTTCCTTCCTTTGCCTAGCGTCGGCTTCCTGAATAAACGCTAGGCGCCGGTCTGGATAGATGGCAGTTCAGAACCTCACGCGCGCGTTGGCGAAGAACTGGCGCCCCGGTTCCGGGAAGCCTTCGGCGAGGGCGTAGTCCTCGTCGAACATATTTGTTACGCCGATGGACGCGGAGGCGTTCTCCGTGAACTTGTATTCGGCCTGGATGTTGGCGAGCGCATAGCTGCCGGTCTCGATATAGGTGCGCGTCCTGCCGCTCGTCACGATGCTGTAACGGTCGGACGCGAGTGCGAGGCTCGGCGTGATGGTGAAGTTCGGCATCGCCTGCCAGGCGAGGTAGAGGAACGCCTCATGATCCGGTGTGCCTTCGGGCTTGGTGCCGGGCGTGACGTAGTCGTACTCGCGCTGGAGGTAGGTATAGTTGCCGCCGACGCGCAGTCCCGGCGCGATGTCCCAGTCGACCGAGACTTCGAAGCCGTAGTGCTCGCCGCTGACGTTCTGAAGCTGGCCGCTGACAGAACCCGAGCCCGTGATGATGTAGGCCTGCTGGATCGCGTCCTTCAGATCCGAGTAGAAGATGGCGCCCGATACGCGCGCTTGATTGAACAGCGTCTCGCTTGCGCCGATCTCGTAGTTGGTCGCGCGCTCGGGTGCGAGATCCGGGTTGGGCGTCTGATAGCCGAAGCGTGTGCTGTAGCGCTCGAACACGGTGGCGAAGCGCGTGCGGCTCGAGACGGTGGCATGGAAATCGCCCGTCTCCGAGTAGCGGTAGATGGCGCCGCCCTGGTAGTTCCAGGCGTCGGCGTCCGTCACCTCTTTCTTGACGATGGCGGCAGCGACGGAGTCGAAGTCTTCCGCGACTTTGACGTCCTGGTAGTCGTAGCTCACGCCGGCGATGAAATCGAGACGCTTGGAGGCGTGGAATGTGTTCTCGGCGGCGAAGGACCACGTGTCCTCGACGTTGGACTGCCAGGGCTCCCGGAATGCGATCGTATCGGGCTGGTTGATGTTGCGCTCGCTGTGGTCGTCGCGCCTGTAGTGGATCGCCGCCTTGAGCGTATTCATCGGAATGAGCTCGGTGCCCATCTCGACGAAGCCTCCGTAGGCGAAGTCGTCATAGTCGCTGTCGAATGCGTAGGGGCGCGTCTGAAGGTCGAAATCTGCGTTGTCGAACGAGCTCAGGCGGTTCTCGAAGGTGTTGTAGTAGACGTTTGTCTTCACGTACGAGGTTTGGCTGATCTGGGTTTTCGAAAGCCAGGACAGGCTCTGGATATCCCACCACGGCCATTGCCAATAGCGCTGCGTCTGAAGCTGCTCCTTGGCGACGTGCAGGGGTGCGTTCTTCTCGCCGCTCTGGGTCGTGTAGTTGATCGAATACTCGTCCGTGGCGTTCGGCGTCAGACCGACCTTGGCGTTGATGCGCCAGTCGCGGAAGTCGGATCCGTCGCGGTCTCCGCCGGTCTCGTATGGGAACGTTGGGTCGAACGGTACGGACTGATACGGTCTGAAATCATCCGAGAGGTTGAACTGGTCCTGGTCGACGATGTTGCCGGAGATCTGGGCGTAGTAGCCCTTCTGGCGCGTGCCGGCGTAGGCGTAGCTGCTCCACTGGTTCATGTCGCTGACATCGCCGTTCATTACGAGGCCGGCGCGGCCTTCGAGCTCGATCTCCTTGGTCGGCTTGCGGCTCACCATATTGATGGCGCCGCCCATGCCGCCGGGGCCGTTCAGCACCGAGACATAGCCCTTCTGGATCTGAATCTCGGCGAGGTCGGGCGTCAGGAAGCGGTTCATGTCGAGGCGGTTGTCGGCCGGCAGGTAGATGCGCACGCCGTCGATGGAGAGCGGCACGCGGAAGCGATCGAAGCCGCGCACGAAGATGTCGCCCTCGTTGCGCCGGCCGCCGGCGGAGTGGGATGTCACGCCGGGCGCGATCTCGACCGCGTTGCGCAGCGACTGCTTGTTAAAGGTCCACATCGCCTCGTTGGTGATCGTCGAGCCGCCGATCAGGTCGATCTGGCCGAGCGTGAACGGAGCGACGACCGGGCCTTCGGCGATCACGGTGCCCGGAATGTCGGATGCGCCGGACTGAGCCGAGACGCCGCTGCCCGAGGATGTTGTCTGCCGCTTCGCCTTTCGGCGCGGAGGCTCGGAAGGCGCTTGCACGACGACGGGAGGAAGAGGCGTCGCCTCGTCGGCGGTGACATCGCCGCCCGGAGTGGCGGTGCTGACATCCTGCGCACCGGCCGAGGTGGCCGCGACGCAGAGACCGGCTGCCGTGACGGCCGCGAAAACATATCTGGACATCTCTTCCCCCAACGTCTGACAGCCGTCCTGCGGCTGTGTTCCCCCGGTGGATATATCCATACGAATATAGCGAACGACAAGTGCAAAAATACATCAGGTAGTTGATGTTTTCAGTGGAAGTCGCGGCTCTTGATCGGAAGAGGCGCCGGAGTGGTGTCGGGAGCGCCGATTGTTTCCAGGCCGAGACGATCTGCATCGCGCAAGCGCGCGAGCGCACCCGTGAGATCGATGAAACTTTCGGCGAGCACGTGGACGACCTCGCCGGCACGCTGCAGGCGGCCGCGAACGAGCAGGAAGCGCGCCGACATGATCGTGCGGCGATTGCGGGCAAAGACCTTCGGCCAGACGATGATGTTGGCGATGCCCGTCTCGTCCTCGAGCGTGAGGAAGACGACCTTCTTCCCGCCGGGCATCTGACGGATGAGAACGAGTCCGGAAACGCCGATTTTCTGAGCGTCTCGCGTGAGGGTCGGCTTGTGCAGGTCGGCGTTCGGCGTCACGCCATCCCGTTCGAGGCGCTGACGGAAGAACGACACAGGGTGCGCCTTCAATGACAGGCCTGTTGTCACGTAATCCTCCGCCACGTGCTCGGAGAGCGGCATCGCGGGCAAGGCGATCTTGGGCTCGGGGAAGAGTTCGTCGCCGACGCGCATGTCAAAGAGAGGAAGCGTGCCGTTGCCCGGAATGCGTGCCTTGCGCTTTTCCCGCGTTTCTCCCGTTCCGCTTGATAGACCGATCGTCGTCAGGCGACGGGCCGACCAGAGTGCCGCGCGGCGGTCGAGGCCCATGGAGCGGAAGGCGTCGGCGGCGGCCAGACGCTCTATCGCGCCACGCGAGACGCCTCCGACAGCGGCGAGACGCTCCAGGCTCGCATAGCCGTTACCGCGGGCAGCGACGAGCGCCTCCATCTCTTTCTCGGAGAGGCCTTCGATCTGACGCAGGCCTAGGCGCACCGCGAAGCGGTGGGGGCCTTGGTCCGCCGGCTCCAGCGTGCAGTCCCAGTCGCTGAAGTTGACGTCGGCCTCGCGCACCTCGACGCCGTGCTCGCGCGCGTCGCGCACGAGCTGGGCCGGCTGGTAGAAGCCCATGGGCTGACTGTTCAGGATGGCGGCGCAGAAGACGTCCGGATAGTGGCACTTGATCCAGGCCGAGGCGTAGACGAGCAGCGCGAAGCTCGCCGCGTGACTCTCGGGGAAGCCATATTCGCCGAAGCCTTCGATCTGGCCGAAGCAACGTTCGACGAACTCGGGATCGTAGCCGCGGGCGGTCATATTCTCGATGAACGTCTTGCGGTAGATTTGCACGTTGCCGTTGTGGCGGAAGGTAGCCATGGAACGGCGAAGGCCGTCGGCCTCGTCGGGAGTGAACTTCGCCGCCGTGATGGCGATCTGCATCGCCTGCTCCTGGAACAGTGGTACGCCGCGCGTGCGTTCCAGCACCTCCTTTAACTCATCCTCTTTGCCATGCTTCGGCGACGGAGAGGGATAGACGATCGTTTTCGGATCCTGGTCGCGCCGCTGCAGATAGGGATGCACCATATTGCCCTGGATTGGGCCGGGGCGGACGATCGCCACCTCGATGACGAGATCGTAGAACTCCTTCGGCTTCAGGCGCGGCAGCATCGACATCTGCGCCCGGCTCTCGACCTGGAACACCCCGATCGAGTCGGCGTGGCTCAGCATCTCGTAGACCCCGTCGGCGTCAGGGGTGCCATCGCCCGGGATGGTCGCGAGCGTGAGCGGACGCTTGTAATACGTCGTCAGGAGATTGAAGCCGCGCCTCAGGAGGCTCAGCATGCCGAGCGCGAGCACGTCGACCTTCATCAGGCCCAGCGCGTCGATGTCGTCCTTGTCCCACTCGATGAAGGTCCGTTTCTCCATGGCGGCGTTGGCGATGGGCACGGTCTCGTCGAGGCGCCGCCTGGTCAGAATGAAGCCGCCGACGTGCTGGGAGAGATGGCGCGGAAAGCCAAGAAGCTCGCGCGCGAGCAGGATCGACTGGCGGATCTGCGGGTTCTCCGGATCGAAGCCCGCCTCGCGGATGTGCGTGTCGGGCAGGCCATCGGCGTGGCTGCCCCAGACCGTCCTGGCGAGCGCGGCGGTGACATCCGGCGTGAGGCCCATGGCCTTGCCAACCTCGCGGATGGCGCGGCGCGAGCGGTAATGGATGACGGTGGCGCAGATAGCGGCGTATTCGCGGCCGTAGCGCTCGTAGACGTACTGGATCACCTCCTCGCGCCGCTCGTGCTCGAAATCGACGTCGATGTCGGGCGGCTCGTTGCGCCGCTCGGAGATGAAGCGTGAGAAGAGAAGCTGAATATTCTTCTCCGTGGGATTGACCGAGGTGATGCCGAGGCAGAAGCAAACGACGCTGTTGGCGGCAGAGCCCCGGCCCTGGCAGAGGATCTCTTTGCTGCGCGCGTAGCGGACCACATCGTGGACGGTGAGGAAGTAGCGCGCGTACGTGAGCTTGGCGATGAGCGCCAGCTCCTCGCGGACCTGCTTTTCGACTTTCTCGGGAATGCCGCCCGGATAGCGGTCACGGGCGCCCTGCCACGTCAGATCCTCGAGATGCTGTTGGGCGCTCTTGCCGGGCGGCACGGGCTCGTCGGGATACTCATTCTGGAGATCGTCGAGCTTGAAGCGGATGGCATCGGCGATCTCGATGGTGCGCGCAATGGCATCGGGGAAGGCGGCGAACAGGCGCGCCATCTCGGCGGGCGGCTTCAGGTGGCGCTCGGCGTTGGCGGCGAGGCGGAAGCCGGCCTCGTGGATCGTGCACCTCTCGCGGATGCAGGTGACGACGTCGGCGAGCGCACGGCGCGCGGGCGTGTGGTAATGCACGTCGTTGACGGCGACCAGGGGCGTGCCGGCGCGCTTGCCGAGCTCGTCGAGCGTACCGAGGCGGCGCGGCTCGTCGCCGCGGTAGCCGTGGATGCCGGCGAGATAGCTGCGTCCGGGGGCGGCACGTGCGAGCCGTTCGAGGCGCCGGGTGAAGAGGGCCGTGAGATCCTCGGGCGGGAGCGCGATGAGGATCTGCCCCTCCGCCGCCCCGAGGATGTCCTCGAAGGTGAGACGGCAGTCCGTATGCTCCTTGTGCGGCGCCTTGCGCTTGCCCATGGTCAGGAGGCGGCAGAGGCGGGCGTAGGCTTCGCGGTCGGTCGGGTAGGCGAGCACCTCGAGGCCGTCGACGGTGACGAGGCGCACGCCGACGATCAATTTCAGGGCGACCTTGTTCTTCTTCCAGGCCTCGAAGGCCCGGACGACGCCGGCGAAGCTGTTGCGGTCGGCAATGGCGAGGGCGGAGAGGCCGAGGGCTTCGGCGGCCAGCACCATCTCGCCGGGATGCGAGGCCCCGCGCAGGAACGAGAAGTTGGTGGTGACGGCCAGCTCGGCATAGCGGGTCATGCGAAGATCTCCTTTTGGGGACCTGCATAAAACCGCGGGTATTCCCCTCCCCATCTCGCCGNNCATGGCTCCGCCATGACGCCGCGCGGGGGAGGAGGGGAAGTATCGTTTGATGTTCTCATGCGAACATCCCGTGCACGAACCAGCGCGGCGCGGCCGTCTCGCGGCCCGGGATGCCCTCGCGATAGAGCCAGAGCCGGCGGCCGGCGTCGTCTTCGACCAGGTAGTAATCGCGGGTCGGCCGTGCCGTCCGCGACCGCCACCACTCGGCGGCGATGCGCTCGGGGCCTTCGGCATGGGCGATCGTGTGCAGCCTGCCGCGCCAGCGCACGCGCTGGGGCGGCCCGTCCGGCATGAGCGCGATGACATCCGCCGGCTCCGCGAGCGGAAGAAGCAGCGGCGGGCGTGTCCCTTTGATCGGCGGCCAGATCGCGGCTTCGTCTGATGTCTCCGTTCGTTTTTCGCTGCGCTCGGGCCAATGGCTGTCGACGAGGATCAGATGGCGCACGCTGTCCGGGCCCAAGCGTTGGCGCAACGCATCCAGCAGCCCGATGCAGCGCCGGGTGCGCTCAGTTTCCTCGGAGGCTGCGGTGAGCGCCTGCTGGCGCGGGCTCATCCTTTCGGCGACGATGACCGCGAGGCTCAGGGTCTCGAAGCCGAAGCCGGCTTCGAGGAGGCGCGCGAGGCGCTCGAGCTTGAGGCCGATTAGGCGGGCGACATGGGCCGGGCTCTGCGTCGGCAGCGTGCAGCCCACGTCCAGCCTCTGCGCGGCGCCGTCGACGCGGTAGAGCGAGAGCCGCAGGTACCTCGCGCCGACGCCGTCGGCTTCGAGCTTCGGGACGAGATCCTGCATGAGGCGTGTCGCGACAGCGATAATCGCATCCTCGGTGCTGATGGGCTCCAGCAGCGACCGCGTCTTGATGTAGGCCGGAGGCGGGGCGAGGAGGGCCAGCGGCTCGGGTGCACGCCCGAGCGCCTGATCGAGGCGGCGCAGGACGTCCCGCTCGAAGCGGGACGCGAAGGGTGCGCGCGGCTTGCCGATCAGGTCGCCGATGCGCTTGAAGCCGAGGCGGCGCAGGGTGAGGGCGGTTTCGGGGGCGAGGCGAAGGCCCTCGATGGAGAGCGGCGCCAGCGCCTGGCTCTCCGCGCCGGCGGGCACGATCGGCAGCGCCTCGCGGGCGGCGTGCGAGAGGGCCCAGGCGGCGCCGGCCGTTTCCGCCATGGCGAGACGGGCCGGCAGGCCGAACGCCTCGATGCGGCGTGCGAGATCGGCGAGCAGCCTGTCCTCGCCGCCCAGGAGGTGTGTGGCGCCCGCAACATCGAGAAAGAAACCGTCCGCTCCGTTCTCCGCCGTGAAGGGCGCGACGGAGGGCGTATAGCGCGTGGCCCATCGCGCCAGGCGGACGAGGGCCTTTTCGTCCGCCGCGGGGTCCCAGATGCGGACCTGCAGGGCGCCGATACGTGCGCGCGCATCGGCCAGTGCCTCGCCGGCGGCGAGGCCGCAGGCTTGTGCGGCCGGATTGCATGCGACGATGCGCGGCGCGTCCGTTCCGTCGGCGAGCACCAGGGGCGCGCGGGGATCGACGGGCGGGCCCGACGGCCTACGCTGCTCCGCTGCGAGCCAGCGGTGCACCGGCCATTGGGGCAGCCAGACCGAAACGATGCGTGGCATGGTCGAACTCCACGTTCCACTCTCGGGGACATCCGTTGCGGCAGCGCTCGAGCGCCACGTGCCATCGCCAGCCGGAGAGCATGCCGAAGCGGTCGCGAGCCCCGCGTGACGCGCCGATGCGCCAGCGTGTCGTCGCCGTGACGACGCTCTCGCCGCCCGCTCTCAGGAGGAGAAGCGGCAGCCTCGCATCGCGGGCGGCATGCAGCAGCCGCTGGCTTGCCTTTAGGTCGAGCCTGCCGCCGAGCGCGGCTGCGACGGCTGCGGGGCCGCGCGCACGCACCGCCTCCTCGGTGGCCCACAGGGCTTCGGTCTCGTTCGCGGTCTCGACCAGGATCAGGCGCGACGGGTCGAGGCCCAGGCCGGCGAGGCCGTGCCCATGCGGTGCGCCGCACCGGGCGAGCTTCCGCGATGCGAGGATGAGAAGGAGAGGCGCGCGACCCGGCATGCGGGCGAGGAGGGCCAGCAGAAAGCCGAAGGCGGCGGGGAGGTCGGCGTCGCTTGCGGCGGCGATCTCGTGCACGGCGCCGAAGACGAGCCCTCCCTGCGGGAGATGCTCATCGAGCGCGGGAAGGCCAAAGGGCAGATAGCCGTCTCCGTCGTCCGCGAGGCCCTCCATGCGGGCCAGGCGGCGGCGGAGATCTGCCACGATCTCGGCGCGGCTGGGTCGAGATCCCGGGGTCTCGGACGACATGCAAGTCTGCTCCCGGCGGGCCAAACGGATACCGGGAGAGAATAGAACAAAATAAGAACATTGCAAGAGGCAGAGGCGCCGCACGCTCCCGCGGCCGTTTGGGGCGCGTGGGGATGTGGCCATGAAAAAACGACCGGAGCCGCGGCGGCTCCGGTCGTTCCGATCTGGCGGACGACAGGCTGTCGGGTGCCCGTCAGGCGGCGTCGGGGCGATAGGCGCCGGGCGGGATCATGCCGACCACGTAGGCCAGATGCAGGGCGTCGAGCTGGGCCCAGAGCACGTTGCACTTGAAGCGCACGGCATCGACGCAGGCTTCCTGAAGCGCGCGTGTGCCCGCGTACTGCTTGACGAACTCGAGCGCGAAGGTGGCATCGCGCGGGGCCTGCGAGAGGCGGCGCTTGAAATAGGCCATGACGTCGTCGTTGACGAAGTCGTAGTTGGCGAGCATGCCGGCGATGCGCTCGCGGTGGATCGAGGGGGCGAACAGCTCTGTCAGCGAGGACGCGGCGGCCACGACGAGGGGCTGCTCGACGACGAAGCGCACGTAAGCCTCCACCGCGAAGCGCGTTGCGGGCAAGGCCCCCTGCATGCTGGTGACGTACTCGCGGTCGAGGCCCAGGCAGTCGGTGAGCACGAGCCAGCGCTCGATGCCGCCGTGCTCGTCCGGAAGGACGCCATCGTGATCCTGGATGCGGTGGATCCACTCGCGGCGCAGCGCGCGGTCGTGCGTGCGGCTCATGAAGGCGGCATCCTTGCGCGGGATCGCCTCCTGGTAGCAGTAGCGGTTCAGCGCCCAGGCGGAGACCTGCCCTTTGCTCAGCTTGCCGCCGTGCAGGAGC
>JRYE01020076.1_pt1 | contig 15288 bp, 5 predicted proteins | sample 235321 | NCBI WGS metagenome assembly JRYE01 (sample SAMN03074214, study PRJNA261473) | activated sludge metagenome | biome: Common Effluent Treatment Plant; feature: Wastewater; material: Activated sludge; isolation source: activated biomass in a lab-scale reactor treating industrial wastewater at... | reverse complement strand
TGGCAATGTGGGGATTGGGACTACGAGTCCAGATGCTAAACTAAGAATTGGTAATAGCGGCACCGGAGATGGCTACTTTAAGTTTGATATAGCTTCAAATTTGAATCCAACTCTGACTTTAAGTGGCGATACTACAAATGGCTACTATCCAGGCATTGATTTTCAACCAGTTGGTATTGGCACTACAGTTGGTGGCTCTATCCAGGCATTTTCTTTGACTGGAGGACTATACTTAGGAGTGAGAGGTACTGGAACAAATGGCAATTTATATGTTCAAAATGATAACTCTTCTAGAACCAACACGGTCAGTGATATCTTAAAAATAGTTGGCAACACTACTGGCACTGTTGCCAATGGTTATGGCGTAGGCATTCTTCTGCAAGGTGAGTCGTCTACTACTATTAGTAGAGACATGGCAAGTATTCGCACAAGGTGGACAGATGTAACTGACGCAACNNCGCTACTGGTCCATCAGAGAAATTCCAGGTTAACGATGGAACATCCTTAACTAAACTTTCGTCTACCTATTCCTTACCTTACGTTGGCGGAATGGATGTGACTTCTACAGAGTTCTCTAGCGCTTTGACTGTGTTTGGAAAATACCTATTTGTTTCATCTGGCGGCCCAGCAGCCGGTACTTGTTCTGGCACCACTCTAACTGGTTGTGAATTACGCATTTTTGATGTTTCTAAACCATCTAGTCCAACTCCTGTTTCTGGAATTGATCTTGGAAATAATGCAAATGGCGTAGCTGTTGCAGGAAGGTATGCTTACGTTTTGGTGGACAATGACACTGGCGCATTGAACGAAATTCGCATTTACGACATCTCTAATATTTTTGCACCAACATCTGTGGGTGGTGTAGATATGGGTGCCAGTGGAATGAACTTAAGCCATCCAATTGTGTCTGGAAAATATTTGTATGTTGCTGGCACATCAGACCCAAGTACTTGTTCTGGCACTAACATACCTGGTTGTGAATTAAAGATTTATGACATTTCTAATCCAACAGCGCCAGTGGCAGTTGGTGGTTACAGTACGAATGCTTGGGTGGCTAGCATTTCATTACAGGGCAGATATATTTATTTAACTACCACGAGCAATGGTGGTAACGAGTTTAGTATTATTGATGTTTCAAATCCAGCTTCCCCAACATTTACAGACGGCGTTGCTTTGGGTACAGATGGTATTGATGCTAAAGTTTCTGGTAAGTATGCGTATGTGACCAACGGTAATGTTACAGGCACTTGTTCTGGTGTTACCTTAACTGGTTGTGAGTTTAGAGTGTATGACATTTCTGATCCAACAAACATTACAGCAGTTGGCGGAGCCGATAATGGCAATAAATATTCAGGCTGGCTTACTATTGTAGGTAACTATGTTGCTACAGCAAATGAGTACAATAGTAGTGGTAATGAAATCATTCTTTATGACGTATCTGATCCAACTGCGCCAACTGTTGCCGGTGGATACGATTTAGGTGTAGCCAGTACCTCCCTCTGGGCATTAGTAAGTTCTGGTAAAACCCTCTTTACTGCAGGCGACGCAATGACTGGCAATGATGTCCGCATTTTGAACTTAGCAGGAATAGACACTCCAGCTATTAACACAGGTACTCTTCAAGCAAACATTCTTAGAGCTACAGAAGACATTTACGCTGGTAACAATCTGTATGCATCCAACTCTCTTAATGTTGGGCTCGGTGGTATTTTGTCTGGAGGCCCTGTTGCCATTCAGTCTGCTTCTACTTCATCGTCACTATTTGCTCTGGATGTAAAAAATTCTGCTGGGACTTCGCTACTCGCAGTAACAGATGCTGGAGCAATTGGTATTGGCACTACCGGTCCAGGTAGGGCGTTAGAAATCAACTCTGCCACTGGAGGCAATCTTCGTTTAACTTACAACGACAATAATGGTAGCGCTACTAACTATGCTGATCTTCTTACTACTTCGGCAGGAGCACTAACAATTCAGCCATCTGGCTTTATTGCCAACATCGGCGGTGGAACAACACGAACAGCACTTCGCTTCCTAGAACCTTCTGGAACCGGCACAGATTATGTCGGCCTACAGGCCAATGCCAATGTAACCACTTCTTATACTTGGAGCTTGCCTGCAGCAGACTCTTCTGGTTGTATTCAGAGTGATGGTTCAGGACAGCTATCAATTTCAGCTTGTGGCGGTGGCTCTAGCGCCTGGTCGTCTCTTACCGCACCTTCTGGTAACCTAACCTTGGCTCATGCTGGTAATACAACCACCATGACATTCAACAGCGTCACTACTGGAACTGCTTGGACTCAAAGCTCTTCTAGCATAACTTCTGGTAACCTTTATAGTTTTGGTCATTCGTCTTCTACTTTTAGCGGTAACGGTATTCTGATGAATATGGCAAATGGTAGCGGTAGTTTTACCGGCAACTTTGCCGACTTCCAAGTTAATGGTACAAGTAAAATCACAATCAATAGTGGTACAGAAACTAGCAGTGGCGCAGGGGCAGTGGCTGGAATTTTTGAAGATCTCACCCTAACTAACTCTACTGCTAGCGGTTTCCAGTTTGGTAATCGTTTACTTAACACTGTTGATGGTTCTACCGCAGGAACTCACGTCGGTCAGTTTATTCGCATGACCGACAGCACTTCACTTTCTACAGGCCAAGTGGTCCGAGGTTTAGAAGTTCAAGCTTGGTCAGGAACCAATAACAATGGAATTAATACAGGTGTGGCAGCTTACGGTAAAACATTTGGTGTGCAAGCAGTAACCTCTGCTCAAGCTGGGGCTGTTAGTCAGCCAGCAGCTGTTTTTGCGGACTTAGACAATGGCTCTAACCAAACAGTCGGCAACGCTATCCGTGCATATACTGACAACGCTACTTCCGCAGACCTAGTTAGTTTCTATCAAGAAACCTCCGCTTACACAGGCAATGGCTTAATAATGGACTTTGGTAACAACTCTGGTAGCTTCACTGGCAACTTTATCAGCTTAAAGAAAGCTGGTACAGAAAGTTTCCATGTTGACGATGATGGCAGTACTTTTGTAAGTCTCACAGGAACACAAAATACTGTGGCGCTATGTCACGCTACAAACGGCCAGTCAAATAATGACGAAATTGTTGACTGTAGTGGTGCTCCTTCCGATGTAGCTGAATACTTTGGTTCAACAGATGCAACGCTTGCTCCAGCTGAAGTGGTGGTCTCTGGCCAAAGCGCCGAACAAATGCATTTAGACGGTTATCATACTTCAAAGGCTTGGATCCAAAGAGCAACTAAAGGTTATCAAAGTAATATTCTCGGAGTCATTTCTACTGCCCCAGCCGCTGTATATGGAGATGAAATTTTTACACCAGCAGAAAATCCTCGACCAGTCGCCTTGGTCGGTCGCGTACCTGTTAAAGTCACTTTAGAAAATGGTCCAATTAAAGCAGGGGACTTCCTAACATCATCTGCAACCGAACCTGGTAAAGCCATGAAGGCCGTCCGTAGTGGTGTAGTCATTGGTCAGGCACTATCCGACTTTGACGGTACTGGTGAGGCTGTCTCCATTGTGTTTGTAAATGTTGGATTCCGCTCTATTGGTAACATGATTGTGTTAGACGCGCCTCAACAACAAACAGGCACAGACATTCAAGGCGACAATAATTCTTTGCCAAGCACCGCTTCTACTTTTGTTATCCAGCAACAAACAAATGATGTAGAAGGCAGTGGTTCAGGTTCTGGCACTGCCAACCAGCCAGCCAACATCTTGCAACTACAAACTGGCGATGCTAACCGATTTATGGTATCGTCTACTGGTGCAACTGCAATTTTAAGCAACTTAAGTTGTAGCCAAGAAACTCCAAATGAAGATTGTCCAAGCGTCCTCAAGGTTACTCAAGCTAACACTGAGCTTATGAACATTGATGCAAGAGGAACCTTAACTTTAGCGGGAACAATCATCATCAAAGACGATACCTTTGCAGGTTCAGTAGCAACCGACTCAGATGGTCTTGCAGAAATTACCTTTAGCTATAACTTAGGAACAGGTAAGCCAGTTGTTCAGTTAACCCCAGAAGCCCAAATCCCAGTGTTCGCACAAATTCTAGAGTTCAAACAAGATGAACACGGTAACTACACTGGTTTTGTAATCAAAACTTTTGATCTAATCTCAGGACCGGTGCAGGCAATTGTTCACTATAATGTTACTGGCAAACAAGCAGGGTACATCACTTTCGGTCAAGTTCAAAATGATCCTCTGCTCATAAATTCAGGGGCAGGCGAGGGTGGCTCTGGCTCTGCTGATGGCTCTGCGGATGGCTCTGCGGATGGTTCGGCAGGCGGTGACTTTGTGGGAGGAGATGGCGCTGGATTAGTCATAGAAGGTGGTCAGGTTGTAGGGGGTTCTGTGGGTGGCGTCTCAGACGGGTCTATGACAAACGACTCTGATAATGATTCCACCGATAACAGCACCGGCAACCCCACTAATGGTACCGGGGATACAAATGGCGGACAAGCTAGCGCCGACAATTCTGGAAGCTAAGCTACTTAGTAGATAGGGTTGGATATAAATTTTACTAAACATAAATGTCAAAAAATCAAATAAAAAACTTAATTATTGTTGCCCTGGTAATTCTTAACACTGTTACATTGTTTTGGCCAAAACTAGCCAGGCACAACGAGTCACAAGATAATATAAACAGAGCAGATTTTGCTAAAAAGTTTTCATTATTAGATCCTAACCGACAGGATATGGATGTTAAAGATTTAATAGTGAACTTGCAAGACCTACGCACATATTTAAAAGTTTTGCCAGAACAAAACAAAGACTGGGCAGAAATTTCTATCTATTTTGAGGTATTAAATACTGGCGCAAGTGTGGTAGTGAACCCTGATTTAAAAATTTGGCCAGCCAGTCTTTCTAAGCTTCCTGTTGGTATGGTGGCAATGAAACGGGTGGAAGAGGGTAAGTGGAATTTAGATACCACAAAAATAAAAATGGCTTCTGTGGATGTAGATACCGCTACCCCAGATGTAGCAACAAAGGTTGGGCAAGAATTTTCATTGCGTTTTTTGCTCGACAGGCTTTTGCTTGAGTCCGACAACACGGCTTACCAAATGATTTTAAAACAACTTACCCCAGAAGAGTTTAAGGTTTTACCAGAGTCTATTGGTCTTGAAGAGCTGATAGACTCAGAAGGCCATATGAGTGCGAAAGATTACACTCGGTTGTTTAGGTCGCTGTATTTAGCAACATATTTGGACGAAGAAAACTCCGAGGATATTCTTGAGTTATTGCAAAGAAGTGAAAATAATAACTTCATTGGTAGCGGTTTTCCTGAAGGAACTCAGTTTGCTCATAAGTGGGGAACACACAATGCTAAAAATGTTTTTGCAGATTCTGGAATTGCGTATTTTCCAAATCGTCCGGTGCTGATTTCGGTAATGATTCAAGCTCATGGCTCAGACTTAGCCGGAAATCAGACTAAAGCAGAAAATTTAATGAAAGCTATTGGTCAAAAAGTTTCTACTTTTACAGTAAATGCCGCTGGGCAAGATTAAGATCCGTCTTTAGTTTTATTTAAAAAAACTATTGCAATTTTTGCTTAACTATGCTATAATTTATACAAAGTTACAGTTACGAAACAAAAATAAAAATACAAATGAATACGCTCTCCAAGCTCTCAATAGGTTTGCTGTTAAGAGCTCAACAAAAACACTTTTTGTTGGGTGTTTTGGTGTTTGCTGGGACTGTCATATCCTTAGTCATTTTTGGCCTTTCAAATTTTTCAGCTAAACAGGTTCACGCTGATGGTACCACCGATGCAATGATGGTGTACAGCAATCAGGACATTACTGCTACCCCAAAGTACCGCATTTGGGATGGTTCAGCTTGGGGATCAGAGCTTGACGCTAGCCAGATTAGTGGTGACATCGCTCAAATGCGGGTAAAGTACGCACCAACCAGAGACGAAGCCATTTTGATCATTCAGAGCACCACTGGAGAGATTTCAGCTCAGGTCTTTAATGGTACATCATGGGGGTCAAAAACTGTATTGGCTACTTATACTGGTAACGGTATTGGAGCTGATGAACAAGCGACAAGGGGCATAGCCGTAGACATTTTTTACGAGCAAACATCTGGCGATGCAGTAGTAGTGTATGCAGACAATACTGCGGACCCAAACTATAGGATTTGGGATGGGAGCACTTGGAGCTCCGAGACAGATATTAATATTCCTACCACTGGCCAAGTTAATGTAATTAAAACAGATTCCAGAGACGGCAGTGACGAAGGGGCAATGATTATAGTAGATGCAAATTCAGATATTTACGGTATGCGCTGGACTGGTTCTGCGTGGGACAATATGGGAGTATCTACATCGTGGGGAGCTACTGCATCTTTGTATTACAAAAACCCTATAGATGTAAGATTTGAACACACTTCTGGTGACATTATGTATGCGTGGGGTTATGCAACAGTTGGAACGGCTCACTTTCGTTACCGCACTTACGAACAAAGTACCTCTACTTTAGGGTCAGTTACCAATGTCACTAATGCTAACAATGCCGGGGTGGTCCATTGGCTTAAGCTGACAGAAGATAATACTTCTGGTTCAGACAAAATTATGCTCGCAGTTCAAGATGCAGGGACTGATCTAAACAGCTTTCAATGGTCAGGCAGTGCTTGGAGCGCTGTGCATACAGAACACTCATCAGCTACGGAAGACACTTTGAACATGAACTTCGACATGGCGTACGAAACGCATGCAAGTAATCAAAGTGACTTGTGGCTAACTTTTGGTAACGGTTCAACCGTTACTAGAAAAAAATATGAATCTACAGGGACTTGGGGTACTTCTACTACCGCAGGAGACGACACCGCTGTAACTAAAATTATAGCTCAACCAAACAGTGGTGCAATGCTGGCAGTTAACTACGAAGACAACACTTCGGCCAGTGACAATATTACTGCCTTCCAGCTTACAGGTGGTGGTACTACTTGGAGTGCACCAACTGTAATTTGGGATGGAGGAGTAACTCGCAATTTAGGCCACAGCCAAATAGATATAGACGCACAGAAATACAATAGTTCGGTAAAAGCAATGATGGTTTATGATACTCAAACACTCACAGAAATCCCAAAATATCGAATGTGGGATGGTTCATCATGGGGGAGTGAACAGTCAGCCAATGCAATAGACGGGTCCATTGCCCATTTGGCGCTAAAGTTTTCTCCAATTAAGAATGAAGGTATTTTGATGACGCAAAGTACTACAGGAAAGCTACAGTCCCAGGTTTGGAACGGCACTTCTTGGAGTACAGTAGACACTTTGCAAACCATGAACGGAAATGGTGCAGGACCAGACACACAGGCCACTTATGGACAAGCATTTGACTTGGCCTATGAGCAAGTTTCTGGAGATGCTGTTGTGGTCTACAACGACAACACCGCTGACCCAAACTACAGAGTATGGAACGGCACTTCTTGGGGAGCGGCTACCAATTTAGATGTGCCAACAACAGGGCTACCAAATGTCATTGAATTAACTGCCAAACCTGGCACAGACATAATTGCAATGCTACAAGACACGGTGAACTCAGATGTTTATGGGGCTTTGTGGGACGGTAGCGCGTGGGATGATATGAATGGTGGTGGGGTAGAACCAGCGTGGGATTTAACTGCAAGCACTAACATTAGACATCCAATAGATGTCGCGTTTGAAAAGACCTCAGGTGATGCAATGTTTATTTGGGCAGACGCGACTTCCACAGACTATTATTACAGAACTCTGGTGGGATCGACTTTGAGCTCAGCAACTTTGTTAGATATTACAGCGTCGGGAGGCGTTGGGCATTGGGTTACACTGGAGTCGGACCCGAGTACGGGTTCAGACAAAATACTCCTGGGCGTGGAAGATGCTGGTTTAGATATTAACACTAGAGAATGGACTGGTTCAGCGTGGGACTCTGCGCATACAGAACACACCGCCTCTTCAGAGGACATTATAGATAGAAACTTTGACTTAACATATGAGACTTACACAGGGCATGAAGGCAAAGCTTGGTTAACTTATTCAAACAGCTCTACTATATACAGAGAGCAGTACAACGGTAGTGCGAGTTGGGGTACAGCTACAGCCATGACTAGTGGTGATGACACCGCATTTATTGACCTAGAGGCACAGCCAATTTCTGGCGCGTTACTTGCTGTAGCATACGAAGACAACACTTCGGCCAGTGACGATATTAAAGATTATACTAGTACCAATGGTGGCTCTACTTGGAGTTCAGCTGGCACTATTTGGGGAGGGCCCATTGCTAGGAACTATGGTTTTGACAGGGTAGACATAGAAACGGTTAAATACATTGCTGGTATTACGATTTCCGGTACTTGTAAGGCCTATGACCAAACCACAGACTGTGGGGATACTGGGGAAGTGCGCGTGGCTGTGAATGGTGTACTAAATTCGGTTAATGTCCAATCAACAGTAGCGGGAACTTGGTCTATTACTAACTTCCCAAAACCAGCTGCAAATGACATATTAACTATTTTCATTGATGGCGCAAGTGATGCAGACGAAGCCGTCGCCGTTACAAAATATTCAGGGAATGGTGATGTAACCGGAATAAAATTAATTAAAGAGGGGATTGTAATAGGAAGCAATCAAGATAATTCTATTTCTCAGACCAATTTGGCCGTGTATGACTATTCTAACGACGAAGATATCTATTTTGAAGCAACTTCATATTTTGGTTACTGTGGTCCAGACTCAGAGACTGTGGCTTTTTGTGCCGACTACGGGGGAGTGTCAGCCAGAGTTTTATTGTACATTGACTCTGGAGATACTTTAGTAATGGCTAGTGGCGTAGTAAATTTGGGTAAACTNNCTTTGTATAGCGATGGGACCAACACAACTTGTGGAGCTAGCGATCAAATGCCAATTTGTGTAGATGGCGGTGGCTCTTTTGACGTACCAACAAGCGTTCGATACAGATATTCATCTGCAACCATGATTCGCGCCGATAGCTATGAAACCCTCATTGCTAAACCTGAGGCTATAGTGAATGGTTATTTAGGGTCAGGCACTTTTAATATCACTACTTTATTGCAAATAGATGCATGCTCAAACCAGCTCTTGGATGCTAGTAGCGCTAACCCAAATCTAAATTTCACCGGTAATGGACAGTTAGATATAGGTAACGGCTGTTCAGCCACTTTTAACGCTGGTTCAGGTACATACACATTCTCTTCTACAGGAGTTGCTAGTCCGCTCAGCATTTCTGGGACTAGTGCGTTTACTGCCAACACTTCTACTGTGGTGTATAGCGGAAACTATAGTGGTGGGGATACCAGTATCCCAGCCGCAGTTTTCTACAACTTGACAATAAACAACAGTGGTGAGAATTTTGTAACTGCTGGAGCAGTCACCATTAACAACGATTTAGATGTCACCGCAGGAACTTTTAAAGGTGCTAATGATGTCATCGTACGTGGTGATGCTACTGGTAATGGCACGGTAAATTTTACCGCAGGAACTTTTTGGCAAAAACAAAATAATATAATTAAATATTTTGGTGGCAATACCCCTTGGTCGTTTAGTAATTTGAGTTTTGGGGAGTCTTCTGGCCAACCCCCTGGCTCAGATAGTTCTTCAAGAGCGTCTGGAACAGGCGCCATTACCATTAGCGGGGTGCTAACCATTTATATGCACGCTCAGACATTATATTTGGGCAGTAAGACTTGGAATTTTATCGGTTCAGGAACACCTCTAGTTTCATCATTAGGAGCTTTGAACTATGGAACATCAACTGTTGTTTTTTCAGGGGGGTCCGCGACAAATATACCAGGCATTACAGGTGGTTTTTACAATCTGGAACTTAAACCTAACGCTGATGATGTTACATATACCATGGTTAATGGAGGTAGCTCATATTTGACAGTCAATAATAATTTGACTGTGGGTGATGGTGTAAGTACTGGGGTTATTGTCAGTAATGCAAATGATTTAACAGTTAGTGTCGGAGGTACATTAACTATTGCCGATCAGGCGACATATGTTTCTTCAGATGCTAGTACTCTCTCGGTAAAAGGGTCTTTCATCAATAACGGCACCTTTACTCATAGCAATGGTACTTTCGAAATCAACCCCTCTAGCGGTGGTCAAGTAAGTAGTATTGGCGGTACTTCTGACACAACATTTTATAATTTCACAAACACTGTTGCAGGCTCTATTATGGAGTTTGCTGCAGGTAGAACTTATACTTTTGCTGGTAACTTGTCTGTGCAAGGGGCGCAAGGTAACCATTCAGTCTTGCGTAGTAGTTCTGCTGGTTCCCAGTGGTATATTTCTGCCTCTGGTAGTAAAAACTTAGATCAGCTAGATGTAAAAGATTCTGGATGTACAGCTAGTAATCCAATCCAGTATAAATCTACTTTAACTAGTTTGGGAAATAACGGTATTTGTTGGGATTTTGCAATTCGCGGTGGCGGTGGTTCTGGTAACGCTCCGGTAGATGGTGGTAGCAGTGGTGGTAGTGGCGGTACGAGTGGTGGCGGTCAGGGAGGTGGTAGTGGCGGTAGTGTTTTAGGAAACATTACTAAATTCCCTTCTGATGCAGCTAGTGATAGTTCGGTAGGAACTGTAGCATGGTCAAATACTGGAAATGTTTTTGCGGATGGCGGCGGTGTTGCATCTGCTGGTACAAGCACTGATGCTGAGATTAGTAATTTTTTGAAAGTCACAAATTTCGGATTTAATATACCTACATCTGCGACTATACAAGGAGTAGTAGTCACTATAAAAAGAAGGAGTCAGACCGGAACAAGTGGGATGAGTGACAACTCAATTAAGTTAGTAATAGCTAACAGCTACGCAGGAACTGATAAATCTGCTGGAGAAGGGTGGTATTGGACAGTAAGCCCATCATCATATGAGAGCAAAACTTTTGGCTCCAGTTCTGATTTATGGGGCAACAGCCTAACTCCTGCGATAATAAATTCGCCCGATTTTGGATTTGGTATAAGTGTTCAATATGCCATTGGCACAGGTGCAGCTACAGCTCTAGTGGACTACATAAATATGACTGTGTACTACGAAGAAGGCGGCGGTAGTGGCGGTAGTGGCGGCCAAGGTGGCGGCGGCCAAGGTGGCGGCGGAGGTGGGGGTTCGCCGTAAATACCCAAGTGCCCCAAACTTTGAATTCGCCAATCCTTACATAAATCAAAATATTCTACATTCATAGAAGCTAAAAAAACTACCCAGCTAGGTAGTTTTTTTAGCTTCTCAATTAATTTGGTTTTCCGAGAGAAAATTAGTATAATAAATTAGTCATTAGCATCAAAACGATATCAAAATAGTAAAAAATAAACAATTTTTGCCCTACCTATTTCTAGTAGTTTTTTGTGCGCTGGCAGTTGGTTGTCTTTTTGCCTTTCAAAATAAAATTTCTAGTGTGATTGCGGGTCAGGTGGTAGATAGTGACATAGTAGATGTAACTGCTGTTGTCCCTTCCCTAAATCCGCCAGGTGGTGGCACAGGAAGCACTATAGGAAGTTCTGTAAATATTTCAGGCATTTCGTTTCCAAATGCCAAGCTAACTCTTTTAAAAGATGGTCAGGTAGCCACAACCTTGATTGCAAACAATGATGGTACATTTGTGATTGCGGTTAACGGTCTAAACTTTGGTAACTATCAGTTTTCTGTTTATGCCGAAGACAATAGCGGGGTACTTTCATCTCCCTTTGTTGTAAATGTACCTATATTTGAAGCCCGTAGTTATCCGTATAGCAATGTAATTATCCCACCAACAATTAGTACTAGTACAACTGTAGTTGGCGCAGGCCAGTCTGTGACTGTTTTCGGCTACGCGCCTGCTGGATCAACAGTATTAGTTGATATACCAGGACGCTCCAATTTAGGATCCGTTGTTGCAGATAGCTCTGGGTTTTACAGATTTGAGGTAAGAGATAGTTTGCCTGTTGGCGTGTATCCTTTCCGTACGCGCGCTCAGATAGGCGCCAATCAGAGCTTGTACAGCAAACCAATTTTTGTAACGTACTTTGCTGGACCAGTTTTGCCGAATCCGCCGCCAGCGCAATTTGGGGTGTGTGTAGACTATAATAAAGATAGACGTGTTAACTTGATAGATTTTTCCATTTTGTTGTTTTGGAGCGGTAGCGCAAGCCCTCCAAAAACAATTGACTGTAATGCTGACAATAGAATAGACATTAGAGATTTTAGTATCTTGATGTATTTCTGGACTGGGTAAATTAGTCTAAGCAAATCAACACAACAATTTTTTAAAATGCTCAATAATTTCCGTAACAAATTAAATTTAAATTCAAGATTAGCACATGCAAGTGCAACAGTATTTAGTGTTGTTTCAGTATTGATCATTTCGCTTGTCTTGGTTACACCTTTTGCATTAAGGCCATCACATGCAAAGGCAACTGAAGTTACTTTCACCCCGTCACAACAATTGGTTAATCAGCCACAACCATACACAACAACTATAGTATTAAACACAGAAAGCGAAAACATTAACGCCGTGGAAGGAGTTTTGAAAGTTGATCCGAGCTTAGGTACTGACATTCAAATTTCCGATAGTGGCTCAGTTGTGACTTATTGGGTGACCAAACCATATTATAATAAAGAGCAGGGTGTTGTGGAGTTTTCTGGCGCTATGCCGGGTGGGTTTTCTGGTGGTAGTGGGATTTTGTTTAGCCTGATTTTACCTTCGCACACTAATCAAGCCCCACTTGAGAAAGCTTTGTATTTTATCAACTTTAATGCTTACAAAAATGATGGGCTTGGCTCTAGCGCCAAAGTTTCTACACGAAGCTTCGGGCTGGGCGACATCGCGGGTCAGGTTGATGAAGCGATTGCAGACCAATTATACTTAAATGGTAAAAAAGATGATATTCAGCCAGAGGTATTTACTCCTCGAATTGCCCGTGACCCAAATATTTTTAACAACCATTGGTTTATTAGTTTTAACACTACTGACAAGCAGAGTGGCATTGATCACTATGAAATTCAGGAGTCGCGCACAGGCGCTATGAATGCTGGTCATTGGCTACCAGCAACCAGTCCCTATGAGTTAGTGGATCAGGAGTTGCATAGCTTTGTGTTTGTGATTGCTGTTGACAGGCAAGGGAATGAACGGATTATTAAAGTCTTTCCTCGTAATCCACTCCCATGGTTTCAGGTTTATGGTAAGCAACTAGGGGTTATTCTTGTTCTGGGTATAGTTGGAGGCATTGCATATTATTACCGCCGTCGTAACCGTTTTGAAAATAATGTGAACATTAATAGTTTCCGTAGCAAAGGTTAAAGCTTGCTAATAATAAAATCAAAATCAAAGTGATATGATCTCTAGCATCTCAAAATTGAATAAATTGATCCTGACTGTAGCCATTGTTACAGCCGGATTTTTGTGTTGGCTGGTTTTTGTTTTCTGGGGTGCGTCGCAGGCGCACGCAGCCACTTTTTCTATCTCCCCAAGTTCCGATACATATACTGTTGGTAGCACCTTTGATGTCTCAGTTATCTTAGATACGCAAGGTCAAAGTGTTAATGCCGTGCAGGTGAATCTGGCATTTCCACCAGATAAATTGCAGTTGGTTTCTCCGCAAGTTGGGAATTCCATCATTGAAATTTATACAACACCACCACGCTATGATAATTCACGAGGCACAGTAGAAATTACAGGTGGAATTCCCAATGGGATAAATGTAAGCAGAGGTTTGGTGGCTAAATTCACCTTCCGCGTGCGCAGTTTAGGTGTGGCATCATTACGATTTGCTGGCGAATCTCAGGCATTACTAAACGACGGTAATGGCACCAATGCCTTAAATAATACTATTGGCGCGAGTTTCAAATTAGAATTGCCACCGTCGCAAGGCCCATTGGTTTTGTCTGATACACATCCTGATCAAGAAAAGTGGTATCGTACTAACAATGTTACGTTGCGTTGGGATGAAGGTCTCCCACCAGCGCAAGGTTACAGTTACACCATTTCCGATAATTCTACAGACACTCCAGATGATATTCCAGACTCTACAAATACTTCAATTGATTACAAGGCCATTCCAGATGGTATCAATTATTTTCATATCAAAGCGTTGCGTGATGGTCGCTGGGGTGGGGTAACTCGTTATGCTTTGCGAATTGATACTACGCCCCCGGCAGATTTTAATGTACAGGTTTCTCCGAGTGAGCGTACGTTTGTCACTCAACCAGTTTTGCAGTTCGCCTCAAGTGACGGTTTATCTGGATTTGATCATTTTGAGATTAAAATCGTTCCATTAAAAATTGATGGTCGTGACAGTGCTGGTGCGGGAGATGGTTATTTGTTTACAGAGGCACAGAGTCCATATCAAACCCCTGAGTTACTGTATGGGACATATGATATTATTATCCGCGCCACTGATGTAGCAGGAAATATCCGAGATGTGTCTCAGCGTTTGGAAATTACTAATTCATGGCTGTGGTTCATTGGCCCAAATGGAATCACTTTACTCAGTGGTAAACAGGTGTCGTGGCAGGTGTTTTTGCCAAGCGTGTTGATTATATTTTTGATCTTGTTAATTTTGGCATACTTGATCTATCGTTGGTACAAACATCATGTAGTTTTGATCACTGATTACAAACATCCAGAGAGTATAGAAGAAAAGCTTGCCGAGCTACAATATTATAGGCAGAAGTATGGCAAGTTTATGAAGGTAATGTTATTGGGTATAATGTTGTCTGGCTCGGTAGCCTTTGCTGGTTTGAACAATGTAGATACAGCTCGCGCTGCAGTAATCGCTCCGCCGACTATTGATACTTACTCCCATTACATTAAAGATGACGAGTTGTTTTATGTAGCGGGTCGTACAGTAGAGCCAAATACTGAAGTACTGGTTCATTTACAAAGCATGGTGGATGGTCAATCCTTTGACTTTGGTGCGGTTTCTGACAAACGCGGTGACTGGATTTATCGTCACTCTGGTTTTTTGTCAGGCGGTCGTTATATTATTTGGGCGCACGCTAAATCTGGACAGGAGTTGTCTGTACCGAGTCCGCAAGTGGAGATTGATGTGAAACCTGTAGCAATAAATTGGGGCGGTTCTCGTATTACTTATCAAACTATTTACGTAACTGCGATTATATCACTTACTGTTGGATTGTTGATATTAGCAGTATTGATAATAATTGGATTAGTATTAGTGCGTCGTAAGCGACGTCAATTTGCCCAGACCGTTCGTTTGGCTGAAGAAGGCTTGAGGCATGGCTTTGAAGCCTTAAAACGAGATCTAGAAGCCGAGTTGGCT